>ERZ802822.2447-NODE-2447-length-10351-cov-5.314580_pt1 | contig 10351 bp, 7 predicted proteins | sample MGYA00345649_ERZ802822 | MGnify/ENA primary metagenome ERZ802822 (study PRJEB30503, sample SAMEA104212359) | marine metagenome | biome: Westerlies Biome; feature: [SRF] surface water layer (ENVO:00010504) within the epipelagic zone...; material: water... | reverse complement strand
GAGTCAACGCCGTTCTATGGCGAAGGTGGCGGCCAGGTGGGAGACCGCGGGGTGCTGTCTGGTGCCGATGTCATCGTGGCGATTGAGTCGGTGAGCCGCAGTCGCGATGTGTTCGTGCATGCCGGACGGATTGAACGCGGTCAACTGACGGTGGGCGATGCGATCACAGCGCAGGTGGACCGAGCCTGTCGTCGACGCGCTCAGGCCAACCACACGGCAACCCATCTGCTCCAGGCGGCCTTGAAGCAAGTGGTAGATCCAGGGATTGGTCAGGCGGGGTCTCTTGTCGATTTTGATCGCCTGCGATTCGACTTCCACGCCCCGCAAGCGGTGACGACGGAGCAGTTAGAGCAGATCGAAACGTTGATCAATGGCTGGATCGCTGAGGCCCATGGCCTGTTGGTGGAGGAGATGGCGATTGATCAGGCGAAGGCGGCTGGTGCCGTCGCCATGTTTGGCGAGAAGTATGCCGACGTGGTGCGTGTTGTGGATGTACCTGGGGTGTCGATGGAATTGTGCGGTGGAACGCACGTCGCCAATACCGCTGAAATCGGTCTGTTCAAGATCATTGGTGAGAGTGGTGTTGCCGCTGGAATTCGCAGAATTGAAGCGGTAGCTGGGGCCTCGGTGTTGGGGTATCTCAATGAGCGAGAGCTTGTGGTGAAGCAGCTCGGCGATCGCTTCAAGGCGCAGCCCGGTGAGATCGTTGAGCGGGTCGTGGCCTTGCAGGAGGAGTTGAAGAGCACCGGTAAAGCTCTGATCGCTGCTCAGGCCGAATTAGCAGTTGCCAAGTCGGCAGCATTGGCAACGAAGGCCGTTGCCATTGGCAGTTTTCAACTGTTGGTGGAACGTTTGGATGGTGTGGATGGCTCGGGTTTGCAAGGAGCTGCCCAGAGCCTGGCTGCCCAGTTGGGCGATGGTGCTGCCGTGGTGCTCGGCGGTCTCCCCGATCCATCTGATCAAGGGAAGGTGATTTTGGTGGCAGCGTTTGGCAAGGATGTGATCGCCGCTAAGCAACAGGCCGGCAAATTCATTGGAACGATCGCCAAGCTCTGCGGCGGCGGCGGCGGCGGACGTCCGAACCTGGCTCAGGCGGGTGGACGGGACGGAGCGGCGCTTGATGGGGCTCTGGAGCAGGCCCGAAGCCAGCTCAACACAGCCCTTCAGCCCGCCTGAACGTCTGTCTTGGAGACACGCTACTCAACTTGCCTCGACGACTTTGCTCTGCCCTTGCCTATGAACCTCAAGAACGTGGTTGGGGATCAGCTCGCGTTCTCCTTTTCCCGACAAGAGATAGTCAAGAATCGCTTCGCCGCTCTGGGGATTTGTTGCGAAGGGAATCTGATAAACGTCGCAGAGACGTCCAAGGGCCTCGATGTCGGCATGGTGTGGGTGGGCTGAGAGTGGATCTCGGAAAAAGATCACACCACAGATGTTCGCGGTTGAAATCATTGTTCCCACTGCTTGATCACCTCCGAGAGGGCCGGAAGCAACTTTCCGAGAAAGCATGAGGCCTGTCTTCTTGAACAACAGGCTGCCTGTCGTCCCTGTAGCAATCAGGGGGAACTGCTCGAGTTTGTTGCTTTGCATGCTGCAGAACTCCATCAGGCTGCTCTTCATATTGTTGTGGGCGATTAAGGCGAGGTATTTCTTCTTGTCGATAAAGCTTTCTCCAGCTATTTGTTCGCCACGAACTTTACTGATTTTGTTAAAGAACTCCTGATACTTTAGTGCAAGTGTTTGATCTTTCTGGAGAAATTCATGAAAATCATGGCAACTTAATCTGGCTGTCGTGCTGTCTTCTAAAGCTTGCACATTGACGTTGTGTGTACTCCTGTCCGAGAACAAGCTGTCTCCGGCAAAATCTCCCTGATTGTGGAGAGCGACTTGCCGATTGTCGTCAAGGGATTGAGCGAGTCCGCTCAAGATGAAAACGAGGCTGTCTGCAGGACTGCCTTTGCTAATCAGGGTCTCTGTTTGTTTAAACGTTTCAACCGTCATCCATTGGCATAAGGCTTGAATTTCATTGCCGCTGAATGAATATTTTAGGTTCCCTTCATCTTGCAAGGTCTTGACCAGAGTGTTGTGATCCATTGCGGCGATGAATTTCCTGTTCTATTGATCATGCTCATGCTTTAAGGATCTGTCTGTTCTGATTGCGAGTGTCAGTGGTTCCGAAGGCATTGCTTTCAAGTCGTATTTAGGGTTTTTGGTGAGGCGTCTTAATTCCCAGCGAGAGGCTGAAGCATGGGCTTTGACCTCGGACGAGATGGTTGAACTCCCCGCCAGACCGGCCAGGATGGATTTCCTCCGGTGCCTTGGTATGCAGAACGCTCTGGTTCCAGTCGATCAGCCGTTCGACTTACTGATCTTGTTGATACTCGGCCATTTCTTGGTCGATTTCCCACTCCAGGGCGACAAGATGGCCGTTGAGAAATGCCCTGGCAAAGACGTCACCTTGAACTGGCGCTGGTGGTTAACGGCCCATGCTGCTACCCATGGCTTCATGGTTGCTGTTCTCACAGGTGTTCCCATTCTTGGCTTAGCGGAGACGCTGGCTCATTGTTTGATCGATTTAGGTAAGTGTCGCTTTGGCTACAAGCTGATTGTCGATCAGGCCCTGCATTGGGCTTGCAAAATAATCTGGGTTGCCAGCGTGATGGTGTTTCTTTGAAACGGAGTTCGAGTTAACGAGCAAAACCTCCCATGACGAGCTTCTTCCTTTTCGCTCTATTGCTGCTCACCATCATTTTGGGCCGCTTGCGTCAGCTTCGAACTTGGCGATTGAGTCACTTAATCCCAAGCATGACGTTCTTCCGCGTCGCTTTGGCTGCTGCGTTGATCGGCCGGATTCTCACCAGCCTTGGTGTTCAGGGAGAGGTCGTCAACTGGGTGGCTCTGACGGCCAAGACGTACCTTGTTTTGGCCTTAGCGGAATTAGTTCTTGATGGACTCTGGGTTGTTTTAGCCCGTTTAAATCATCGTGGAGGTGTTATTCCGCCGCGCATCCTGAAGGATCTAACTTTAGTGGCCACCGCTTTTGTGGTTGTTGCAGCTGAACTCAACAGCCAGGGTGTGTTGACCACGATTGGATCTGCAGCAGTTCTTGGTGGATTGGCATTCATCCTTGGCCCAGGTTCTGCCACCCAGATCAGCAATATTGCTGCGGCCCTTGTTGCTCAAGTGGAAAAGCAATTTTCGGTGGGGGATTGGATAGAAATGTCCGGTGTAGTTGGTCGTGTGGATAATATTTCTTGGAACAATACTTACGTATATGATGATGCCACGGCGGCCTATGTTGTGATTCCAAACTCGGTAATTGATCGAGATAAAATTGTTAATTACTCTCGGCCTCTTTCCACGGAATATCGAATCGAATTAGAGGTGAGTCTTCCGTTGGATATGCCGCCTGGGACTGCGTTACACCTACTGGCTGATGTTCTGGATGACCATCCTGAAATTATCGATTCTTCTAGGAATACAATATGGATTCGTTCAATACATGATTCAGGCATCCTTTATGCCATTAGGTTTTGGATAGCCGATTTTACGCGTCGAAATCCAATTCGATCGGAGATTTACTCGAGTATTTGGTACAGCATTGAGCGTGCTGGATATTCCATGCCGCTGTCTATTGTTGATATGCGAACATCAAATTCGATCCGTAAGGATCATGCTCGCCGCTTGCAAGATGAGGAGCAAATGAGTTTCAAGTCGCTCCGTTCAATTGAGTTGTTTGCGTCTCTGAGTGATGATGAGGTTTGGGATATTGTCCGTAAGGATCGCCTTCTTGGCTTCGGTCGTGGTGAATTGGTTGTCAAGAAGGGCGATGTTGGTGGTTCAATGTATGTAATTCTTGAAGGGTTATGTTCGGTGTTAATTGTTAATCCTTCCGATGAGCAGATAATGGTTGAAATTGCTCAACTTAAGCCAGGTACTATTTTTGGTGAGATTTCTGCCCTTACCAATGATCCGCGTACAGCTTCTGTGAAGGCGGTTTCCCATTTAAGACTGCAGGAAATTAGTCAACAACAGATTAAAGATTTGTTCCTTAATAACCATGAAGCAATGGCTGAATTTGCAAAGGTGATGGCGGCTCGTGAAGAGGCTCGTAGCTCCTTTACGCCTGAGCAGAAGCAGTCATTCGAGAGCACTCTCCTTCAGCGTATGGCGAAGACTTTTAACCTTTTCCAGTGATCTTGAAGGACCTTCCTTCTAAGGATGCTTGATGTCGAAGCTTCACAAAGCATTGTGGGCAAACTTTCCCAGATCTGGCACTCTTGAGAAAAGTCATCCATCTTTAAAGATGTTTGGAACGCTTGTCAAAGCTGCCGTTTTTCTCGCGACTGGTTTCGGTTTAACGGTGGGATCAATCCCGTCTCCTGCTTTTGCTCAGGCCAATCTTCGCAATAGCTTCCCCGGGCGTCGGGTTGGTGGGGGAACCCGGGGTGAGTGCAGTGCTCGGACCCTCGTTCATCTTGTGCCTGATAGCAGCGTCTTTGCGCCTGGTGCCTCCGGTGATTTGGCACTGGTGCAAGGCCCGACGGCCAATCCCGTCAGTTTGACAATGACGTTCAAACCCGAAGCGGGTGGTGCATCCACCAGTCAGACGCTGCCGGCTTCTCCTGCGGGAGTCACCTTGGTGCGTCGATCCGCTATTAGTGCTCCAACCATCTGGGAATCGGGATTTGATTGCGCCTCTGGCGATGTCGCAGCGAGTGCAGATCCCTTGTCCTTTATTGAAACGGCGTCTCCGCCGGCGGTGAGTTTGCTGCTGTCCACTCCTGAAGCCAGCGACACGCAAGTTCAGAAGAGCTTGCAGGCGTTACGCCAAAGCTGCGGAGGATTGGTGCCCGCAGCGGAAACCCTGGCTCAGTTCGGCTTGGCGGATGTGGTTACGGCTGAGTGGCCTCAGCAGCTTCCGGTGCGTTGTCCATCTTGAGTTCACTCACTTCGAGCGCTTCTTCGCGCCCCTTCACATGCACAGGCCCCCAATACTCGAGATTCAGGCGGTTCTTGAAGGTTGGATCAAGCAACTCCAGGGTGGTGCTGGAGAGCAGCACTCGCAGAACACCTTCATGACGGTGTTTGTCGAGACTTTCCAGCCGTGACGCGCAGTTGACGGAGTCGCCGATGACGGCGTATTCGATTCGCTCGGCGCTGCCCATGGACCCCACCAAGGCTTCGCCTGAATGAATACCCATGCGGATTCTCATTTCTGGTTCTCGGTCTTGCAGCAGCTCCTTGTTCAGCTGTTCCAGCCCAGCTTTGATTTCCATCGCAGCTTCGATCGCAGCCTGTGCTTCTGCCTTGCTGTCCTGCTCGAGGGGAACCCCAAACACAGCCAGCATTCCATCGCCGGTGAATTTGTTCACCATGCCGCCACGCTTGGTCACGGCTGGGACGCAGACCTCCATACCGCGGTTGAGCCAGTCCATCAGTTCGCGCGGACTCATTCCTTCCGACACGCTCGTGAAATTCACCGTATCCGTGAACAGCACGGTGACGGGCAGTTGGCGACCCTCGAATCGCCCGTCGCTCAGGAGTTCATCGCGCTGATCCCAGAGCTGTTGGGCCACGGCTGGAGAGGTGGTTTGCCCCAGCAGTTGTTTGCTCTGTTGTGAATGCTGTTGGCTCATGGCACCCCGGCGTAGCCAACCGGCCCCGCCCATGCTCAACAGACCGAAGGTGGGCATGGCGATCCCCACCCAGATGTGTTGCCAGAGCAGCCAAGTCAGTCCACCGGCGACACCGGCGCTGAGTGCAACGACCACGAGCACGCTGCGCCGAAGAGTCGGTACCTTTTCCCCAAGCAGCGTTCCGCTGGCCATGCAGAGAAGGATCAGGCTCAGGTTGCCCCAGCCCGGCATGATCCAGCCCGTGTTCAGGGTTCCGTTGTGGTGATCGAGCAGCGTGGCCACACGGTTGGCGTGGATTTCAACCCCAGAGATTTGGAACACCTCTTCTGATTGACGGAAACGGGTGTGAGGGACGTTGAAGAGATCCCTCAGGGATGGCGCCGTACTCCCGATCAGCACAATTTGATCGTGAATGGCCTCATCGGGGACTTCGCCATCCAGCAGCTGGGCCAGTGAATAGAACTGATAGCTCCACGGTTCGCGGAACCGAAGCAGACGCTGGAGTCCAAGCCCAGCGTCGATTTCGTTGTGGTATCCACCCCCATCCGCGCTGAGCCAGGCGTCTTGATGGCTTCCGGCATCCATCGCCTCCCGCAGACGGCGATCACCGGTGGCCACCTCCATTACGCGCATGGCGAACGACACTGTCGCCTCGTCTTGACCGGTCACGTGCACGAGGTCGCGGCGCAGAACGCCGTCGGCGTCGAGGCTCAGGTCGTTGTACGACTGACGTTCGGGAGGGGTCCCCGGAACTGGGCCGATGCCAGACGCCACATTGAAAATGGAGACCAAGGTCGGTTCGTCTCGGAACCGATCACGAAGGCATTGTTGTTGTGGGCCAACCCCTTTATCGCGATAAATATCAAAGCCGATCGCAACAACCCCATTACTGATGAGCTTGTCAAAGGCTTGGCAGAACAGACCGTCATCAATCGGCCAGCCAAAGCGTTGAATATCGCTTTCTTCGATTCCTATCAGTGTGATTTTTGTGTCTTTACCAGAGGGTGCTTTGCGCTCATTAGTGACTAAGTCGTAGATCAATAGATCGATCGTTTGAGCAACACCAGTGCTGCGAAGCAAAATTAAAACAACTAGAGCTCCAAGAAATGGGCCGATACGTTGTAGCAACTGATTGGCTTTTTTCATCCCTGTAGATAAGTGGTCTGGTCGAGGCTTGTCATCAAATGATCCATGAGACGCCGGGCATCTTCAATTCGTAAAACTCCACGTTGAATGGCTGCTTCTGATGACTGTCGCAGCCGTTCCACCATCAAAGCTGGATCATGTTGCATAACTTCCAGTACATCTGCGTTGGTGTTTCCTTTCAGAACATGATCGAGGAGATAGCCATTCCCGCGTTGGTTCATCCGCACGTGGACTGCATTTGTGCTGCCAAATAGGTTGTGCAGATTGCCCATCACTTCCTGATAGGCACCACCTAAAAACATGCCAATCACGTAGGGCTCTTCGTCTTTTAAGGGATGAAGTTCAAGGAGATGTTTCGGTTGACCGACATCGATGAACCGGGCCATTTTGCCGTCTGAGTCGCAGGTCAGGTCGGCGAAATGACCGAGTTCCGTTGGTTGTTCGTCGAGCCGGTGGATTGGCATCAATGGAAAAAGTTGATCGATGGCCCAGGTGTCTGGTGCAGACCGGAATACCGACAAATTGGCGTAATAAGTACATGCCATGGCCCGCTGTAGTCCGCGCAGGTCTTCATGGATCGGTGTTTCTGTGGAAAGCAGGCCATTGATGGCTTTTGCGCACGTCCATGTGAGTTGTTCAGCCATGGCTCGCTGTTCAAGTCGTATGTAACCCAGACGAAAAGCGGCTAGGGCGTCATCGCGAAATTTCACTGCATCGTTCCATGCTTCTTGAAGCAGACGCATATCAGTTTCTGGGTCCTGATCAATCTTGCGGATGTGGTTCAGCGTTTCCCGAAGATTTCGGACAGGCAGGGGTTCGTCTTGTTGTTTGGGTGGCTCCTCTTCGGGAGTCCTCCCACAGCCCAGCACGTTGAACAACAGCACGGAAAAGTGGCTGGAGATTGCCCTGCCACTTTCACTAACAAGTGTGGGTACAGGGACTTGGTGGGGTTCGCAACATTCCCGCACAGTGGCGACGACGTCGTTGGCGTAGTTCTGTAAGGAATAATTCGTCGACGCTGCAGAGGCCGTGTGGCTCCCGTCGTAGTCGATGCCGAGACCACCTCCTACATCCAGGAAACCCATCGGAGCGCCGAGGCGGGTGAGCTCAACGTAGATCTGCCCGGCTTCTTGAAGTGCATCCTTAAGCACGGCAATGTCGTTGATCTGGCTTCCGATATGGAAGTGGAGCAGCCGTAGGTCTTGAAGGAGCCCCGCCGCCTCAAGAGCGCGAACCGTCTGCAACATTTCCGTGAGATCGAGGCCGAATTTTGCTCTTTCCCCCACTGAACTTCCCCAGCGGCCGGTACTCCGGCTCGAGAGCTTGGCCCGGATTCCAATGAAAGGTGATGCCCCGAGGGCCTGGCTGGCCTGGATGATTCGCTCCACTTCATCGGCTTGTTCGATCACCACCACTGCTTGATGGCCAAGTCTCCTAGCCAAGATGGCTGTTTCGATGTAACGACGATCCTTGTAGCCGTTGCAGATCAGGAGAGCTTCTGGGTTGCTGGTAAGCGAGAGTGCGATGAGGAGCTCTGCTTTGCTGCCAGCTTCCAGTCCGAAATTCCAGCGGTTGCCACAATCAACGAGGTGCTCAACAACGTGGCGTTGCTGATTGCACTTGATCGGGAAGACACCTTGATAGTTCCCTTCATAGGCGTAATGGTTGATCGCTCGTTCAAAGGCTGCGTGGAGTTGCTCCAGACGATCCTCGAGGATGTCGTCGAAACGGATCAGCAATGGAGGGTGCAGATCTCGGGCTTCTAGACCATCTAAGAGCTCTACTAAATCCAGGGAACCACTGCGGTCACCCCGTGGTTGAACAACGATATGACCTTTGGCGTTAATCGAAAAATAAGGATCTCCCCAACGATTCAACCCATACAGATCCGCGCTGCTGGCTACAGACCAGGACCGTTCTGCTCCGGTCTGCACCATGGCTTTGCCTGCTAACTAGGAGAAACATAAAGGCCGCCCTCAGTTTGGTGCTTGCCAAGCGGAGGGTTGCCCGCAGACGATGGCTTGACTCTCAAGCTTTTTTCATGGCCGAACGCTCTTTCGTTGCGATCAAGCCCGATGGTGTCCAGCGGGGACTCGTAGGCGAGATCCTTGGCCGTTTCGAGCGCAAGGGCTTCAAGTTGGTTGGCCTCAAGCAAATCACGCCAAGTCGTGCTCTGGCTGAGCAGCACTACGGGGTTCACAAGGAGCGTCCCTTCTTCTCAGGCCTCGTGAATTTCATTACCTCGGGCCCTGTGGTGGCGATGGTTTGGGAAGGCGACGGTGTGATTGCCAGTGCCCGCAAATTGATTGGCGCCACCAAACCCCTCGAAGCCGAGCCCGGAACCATCCGTGGTGATCTGGCTGTGAATATTGGCCGCAATGTCATTCACGGTTCTGACGCTCCAGAAACCGCAGCGTTTGAAATCGGTTTGTGGTTCACTCCTGAAGAGCTAAACGATTGGACCCCTTCTGATCAGACCTGGCGCGTCGAAAGCTGATCAAAAGGCATAGCGGAGCTTGGTGTGAACTCCATGGCCCAGCCACCAGTCGTTCCAGAGGCCTGGGTTGTCGTCTGTTTCAAAGGTGTTCACCCAACCAAGCTCCACTTGCCATCGATCTTTGGTGTAGCGCGCGATTAATCCGCCCGATCCCACCTGATCTTCGAAGGTGACGCCAGTGAGTTCGGTGTGGATCCCTCCTTTGCCGATGTAGGGGATGAGTTGTAGTTGTTGCTGGTCGTCCTTCCAGACAGTCCAAATCAGTTCACCAACGGTGAGCCAGCCACTGTCGCCACTGGCGATGCTGCCTGGCAAGCCGATCAGGCCAACATCGCTGCCGAGGCTGAACCCCATGCTTGAGGGCAGTGAACTGAAGGCCACCTGACCGGCTCCACGCAGGTTCACCGAGACATTGGGGGCGGCCAGCAACGTGAGATTGGCGAGCCCACCAAGGGCTCGCGCTTCCCCTACATCAATGCCCAGGCGATCGAAGTTATGAAGGTGTTTGTTGCTGGTGATGCCAGGAAAGCCTGGGAGGAAGTAGCCATTCGCATTCCATGCGGCGGGGCCAGTGATGCCACTCACCGTGGTGCTGAGCTTCACATTGCCGCTTTTCACATAGCCGTCTTTTCCCCCACCCACTACTAAGAACGGTGCGCTGGAGTTGCCTTCGAAGCTGGCTGTGCGGCTGGCACTGATCCCAGCAGCACCCGTCCAAGACAGACCGCTTCCTAGATGGAACATGGTGTCGACCTGGATCAAGCCCTGCAATGTCCGGAAGTTGAGTTTGTGTAGGTCCCCTTTGAATTCCACAAAATTTCCGTGGCTATATCCCACTGATCCGGTGAGGTTCCAGGTGTCTGACAGCGGGTATGTGTATGTGGCTGACAGCAGGGTGGATCCGAGTTCCAGTTGTCCATCGTTTTTGAGCTCAATGAATAGCAGGGCTGTGTCAGCTCGTTTGAACAGATCCTGCTGAAGCAAAACAGCGTTAGAGCGCCATTCACCATTGCCGGGGGATCCGTTATTGCCAATGCTGAAGTCGCCGCGGAGTGGTGTAGGTGGTGCA
>ERZ802822.2443-NODE-2443-length-10367-cov-19.645675_pt1 | contig 10367 bp, 8 predicted proteins | sample MGYA00345649_ERZ802822 | MGnify/ENA primary metagenome ERZ802822 (study PRJEB30503, sample SAMEA104212359) | marine metagenome | biome: Westerlies Biome; feature: [SRF] surface water layer (ENVO:00010504) within the epipelagic zone...; material: water... | reverse complement strand
GTCGTTGTCGGGTGTCTGTTCAGGGGGAGGGCGGGCGGAGCCGGGTGCGATCAGGCGGGCGTGCGCCTCCACGGTCAGGCTTGACTCCTTTTCCAGGTTCCCAAGGATCCAGCTCTCCCGTTCCGTGATGCAGACGTCGCGGAATTCGCTGGTGGCCAATTCATAGCCCCAATCGCGGAAGGCCCCTTCCGTGAACTTCATGATGTTGCCCTTGTGCACCAGCGTGACGTGGCGCTTGTTTCCTTCCAGGCGCAGAGCGTGTTGAATCGCCTTGCGGATGTGGCGCTGGCTGCCGTGCTTGCTCACGGGCTTGATGCCGATGCCTGATCCTTCTGGAATCTGGCGTTGGCCGAGCTTGCCATTCGCAGGAATCACCACCTCGTTGAGGTGCTTGCGTAGTTCTTGGCCGACGGCGTCATCGGCTTCCCATTCGACGCCCATGTAGATGTCTTCGGTGTTTTCCCGGTAAACGATCACGTCCAGGTCCTGGGGACGCTTGTGGGGACTTGGGGTGCCGGCGTAGTACCGGCAGGGACGCACACAGGAATACAGGTCGAAAATCTGGCGCAGGGCCACATTGAGGGATCGGATGCCTCCGCCCACGGGTGTGGTCAGCGGACCCTTGATCGCGACGCCGAAGCGGCGAATTGCTTCGAGAGTGTCTTCAGGCAGGTATTGATAAGTGCCGTAGAGCTCGCAGGCTTCATCACCGGCAAACACCTTGAACCATTTGATGGTTTTGGCTCCTCCGTAGGCCTTGGCAACGGCTGCATCCAGCACCTTCTGGGTGGCGGGCCAGATGTCCACACCCGTGCCATCACCGCGGATGAAGGGAATGATCGGGTTGTCGGCCACCACGGGTTGGCCGTTCTCGAAGCGAATCGGTGTGCCCTGGCTGGGGGCGGTGAGCTTCTCGAACTGGGCCATGGCGGTCGGTTGGGCGTCAGCAGGGCGAGCCTATGACTGAGCCGGGAGCCCTACGGTTCACCCATCACAGCCGGCTTGTCATGGGCAGCGAGCAGCTCTGGGTGGTGGCGGCTTGTTTCAACGAGGAGGCGGTGATCATCCGCTTCATTGAACGCGTCCTGGCCTTGCCAGAGGTGACCCGGCTGTTGTTGATCGACGACGGCTCCTCCGACGCAACGGTTGCGGTGATTCGCGCTTGGCAGCAGTCCCATCCCGATCAGGGGCTGACGCTGTTGGAACTCACCCGCAACTTCGGCAAGGAGGCCGCCATGCTGGCGGGCCTGGATTTTGCCGATGGCCGTTGCGGCGCAGCCGTGTTGATCGACTCGGATCTGCAGCATCCGCCCGAACGCATCCCGGCGATGGTGAAGGCCTGGCAAGACGGTGCTGAGGTGGTCACGGCTGTCCGCGATGACCGCGACGCTGAAGGCCTGATGAAAGTGGCCACCGCCTCTTGGTTCTACCGGGTGTTCAACCGCCTGGTGGATTCGATCCAGTTGCAGGAAGGCGCCGGCGATTTTCGGTTGCTCAGTGCCCCGGTGATCGAGGCAGTCATTCAGATGCGCGAGGCCACGCGTTTCTCCAAAGGGCTGATGCCATGGACGGGCTACCGCAGTGTCGAAATTCCTTACAGCCGCGTGGCGCGGGCTGGAGGTGCAACCTCCTGGAGCTCTCTCAAACTGTGGCGTTACGCCCTTGACGGGATCTTTTCGTTCTCAGTGAAGCCCCTCAAGGTGTGGGGGGTGATCGGCCTGCTGATATCCCTGCTCAGCTTTCTCTATGCGGCACTGATTGTGCTGCGAACCGTGGTCTTCGGCGTGGATCTGCCGGGCTATGCCTCGTTGATCGTGGCGATCCTCTTTCTCGGTGGAATCCAGCTGATTGGCATCGGTGTTCTTGGCGAGTACATCGGCCGGATTTACATCGACGTCAAACGTCGGCCCCACTACTTCATCCGTGCGGTGCACGAGCCCTGAGGGCGTTCCATTCGTGTTGCCGCCAAGGTGAACTGAAAAATGCGGCTGAGCGATCAAACTGATGTTGCTCAAGCTGATCTGGGTTCACAGCGGCCGCAGGATGGGCCAGCAGTAGGTCGCCATCAGCCAAGGAACGTTCAGCAGCATCCAGCGCGGCACCCGTCATTTCTCCGGTGAACAGCACACCGGCAAAGCGCTGATTGGTGCCGATGCCAGCTGCCTTGAGCCTGCGCTGCGCCAGCCACGTGAGCGGTTGCAGCACCAGCCACTTGAGCAATCCGCCATCCCTGATTGCTTTGATCCAGAGCTTGAGGGGAAGGCCCTGCGGCAGCGGCTCTGCGGTGGTGCGCACCCAGATGATCTCCGGTTGTTCCAGCACAACATCCAGCACCAGTGGCACGAGATGAATGTGCTGATGTCCGTCGAGCTGGATCTGGTGCTGACCGGTGAGCTGCTGAAACCGATGGATCTGCGCCTGGATCGATTGGACGACCTGAGTCCGCAACGCACGACGTTTCGCCGGCAGCAGAGAACCCAGCAGCAGCTCGCCAAAACCTGCCGGTAGATCAGGACAGTGCTGTGGTTGGGGCCCTTCCGTGAGGCAGAGATGCAGAACAAGTGGCTGGGCCTTGGGTAAGCATCGCCAGGCCGCGGCGGCTGGTTCAGCCGTTGCTCCATCCACCAGCAGGCTGGCGCTGGTGAGACGCCCTGCTGTGGCCAGATCAAGGATGGCGGTGTCCACCCCAGGGGCGAGGCCAAGATCATCGGCGTGGATGGCAGGGCGTCCAAGGCGTTGACGTTGATGCAGAGCCCCGCGGGCTGCGCGGTTCCAGATCAGAGCGTTGAGCGCAGTGGGTGTGAACACCAGCACCACGGTTGGAGCATTCAGCAGTGGGAGCAGCGAGCAGACGCTGATGTTCACGGCGTACTGCAGCAACAACCAACGCCGAGCGAAGCGTCGCCCTCCGGTCTCCTCCCGGAAGGTCACCAGGGCATGACCCAGATACCCCGCAACGGAGGCGGTGAGAAAGCCGATCGGGTTGGCCAGGCTGAGAGGGAGCCAAGACCCGAGGCTCAGCAGCAAGGCTGCATGAATAGCGGCGGCGATGAGGCCGATGGCGCCGTAGCGCACCAGTCGGTTCAAGGCCGCCGGCAGGTTCATCGCGTCGACAACCGCTTGAGCAGCGCTTCGATCAGGCTCCAGGCCCGTTGCTCATAGACCTGCACAAAGTCGCTGAAGCTCTGAGCGGCTGCCTCATCAGCACCGTCGGAGATCACCCGCAGCACCAGCCAGGGCACCCCTTCCTGCTCCGCCACCTGAGCCACAGCACCCCCTTCCATTTCCACCGCCTGCAGATCCGGCAAGGCCGCTTTGAGCTCCTGCAGCACTGCGGCATCACCAATGAACTGATCACCAGTGGCAATCAGTCCCGGGCGGACGGTTCCAAAGCCCTTCAGCTCGCCGGTTTCTTGGGCAGCGTTCAGGGAGCGGCTGGCCCAGGCCAGCCAGTCCGGATCGGGCTGCAGACGATCGCGGTTCAGCGGCGGCAGGGTGAAGCGGGGAAACAGGGGGCTGGCATTCATGTCGTGCTGGATCACGGCATCCGCCAGCACCACGTCCCATTGCTGCAGTGCGGCATCGGCTGCACCGGCCACCCCGGTGAAGAGCAGCAGATCCAGGTCTGGAGCCGCCGCCATCAGACGGGTTGCAGCCCTGGCCGCGCACACCTTCCCCCACCCACTCCAGGCCAGGGTGAGTCGGACTCCATCGCCCCAGACGCCCTGGTGCAGCGTTAGGTCGCCATGGTCAGTGCTGCTGAGCTGCCTGAGATGACTCAGATCCGAGCCGATCTCCTCCGGCATGGCGCCAAGCAGGCCGATGTGCAGCGGGGGTGTCATGGCTTTGTGAACCTGGCGCAACCGTAACGGCGACATCGACTGTTTCTCTTCAACATGCCTTGAGGGACTGGCAGTGCTTTGAACGCAGGAGAATCCGTGCGCAGTGTCGATCAGGCCCAGGCCCTGGCCTCGGTGATCACACTGGTGCGGCAGCGGTTTCCAGCGGCCAAGGCCAACCTCACGCCCTGGCGGGATGACCCGCAGACCCGGCAGTGGTCAGAACAGGACAGTCTTGACCTTTCCTTTCATTTCCCTGGTTGGAGTCCACGACTGCAATGCCGCAGCCTGTTGATTCAGCTGCGGTTCTGCGGCGAATCGGCCGAGGCTCAGCCTTCACTGTTGGGAGTGTTGATGCGAGGCATGACCTACGACGGTGAACGCTGGCGGCTGGCCACCGTTGGGGAGTGGCTGCCAGAGGGCCCTCACCTGCCCCAACCGGATCAGGTGATCCAGCTGCAGATGATCTGCAGGGACCTGTTTGAGCTGTTCAGCGGTTCGACGGCCGCGGACGAGGCGGCGTAACCCTTCGCAACGGGTTGAGGCCGTTCTTCAAGTTCTCCTTATAAGGTTTTTTCATTGGTTGACTGATCTCTCAGCATGTCTGTCGCTCTGGCTGCCCAGCTCCGGGAAGGCACCAAGAAATCCCACACGATGGCCGAAAACACCGGCTTCGTGAGTTGCTTCCTCAAGGGAGTGGTGGACAAGGCCAGCTACCGCAAGCTGGTGGCTGATCTCTACTTCGTGTACACCGCAATGGAAGAGGAGATCGCCAAGCTGGGCGATCACCCCGTGGTCGGTCCGGTGGGCATGCAGGAGCTCAACCGACGTGAGGCCCTGGAGCAGGATCTCGTCTATTACTTCGGTGCTGGCTGGAAGGATCAGATCCAACCGTCTCCCTCAGCAGCGGCTTATGTGGAGCGGATCCATGCCGTGGCTCAGGAGTCACCGGAGTTGCTGGTGGGTCACCACTACACCCGCTACCTCGGCGACCTCTCCGGTGGCCAGATCCTCAAGAACATTGCCCAGAAGGCGATGAACATGGATGGAGATGATGGCCTCCACTTCTACGTCTTCAACGACATCGCCGACGAGAAGGCTTTCAAGACCACCTATCGCTCCACGATGGATGAGCTTCCCATCGATCAGGCGATGGCCGATCGGATCGTGGAAGAAGCCAATCACGCCTTCCACCTGAACATGAACATGTTCAAGGAACTGGAGGGCAACCTGGTGGCTGCCATCGGCAAGGTGCTGTTCGGCTTCCTGACCCGTCGCCAGCGCGCCGGCAGCACGGAGGCTGCGGCAGCCTGATTCCGTGCCCACCACGCTCATTCGCGTCCTGGTCCCCGGCACCAGCAAACGGTTCCGTTGCGGTGGTCTCAGTGTGGAGCGGCAGACGGCTCGACTGCTGTCGAACCTCTGTGCAACGGAGCTGGTGACATACCGGGAGCGGCATCAGGATCATCCATTTCTTGATGATCTGCTCAGCGTTGAGCATCCTCGGCCGGAGGTTCTCTGGATCGTTAGCTGGGGATTTGATGTTCCGGCATTGGTCCGTCGGTTGCGGAGCCATCGCGTGGGCTACCACGCCCACAGCAGTGGGTATGGCTTCACGCTTCCCCCTGGAGTACCGGTGCTGGCGGTGAGTCGCAACACCTTGGGGTATTGGGGTGACCGTTGCCCCCGCAACCCTTTGTTGCTGGTGCCCAATGCCATCGAGCCCGGTTGGCTGGAGCGAGGTGCCCGGGGTAGTGCGGAACGCCGTCCCATCGATGTGTTGGTGCAGGCACGCAAGAGCAGTCGGTACGTGTTGGATCAGCTGGTCCCCGCCCTGCGGCAGCAAGGGCTCAGGGTGGAGGTTCAAAGCGGCTGGGTCGATGACCTCGTTGATCTGTTCAATCGCTCCTGCGTTTATCTCTACGACTCAGCCGAGTATTGGCGTGGACGCGGCGTGACGGAGGGCTTTGGCTTACCACCTCTTGAGGCCATGGCCTGCGGTTGTGTGGTCTTCAGCAGCCTGAACCACGCTCTGGCTGACCACGGTGACCCGGGTCGGATGGTCCATCAGATCGGCTGTGGGCGCTTGGCCTTCGACGTGCATCGGATCCAGGACGCCGTCCGCGATCCAGCTGGGTGGAGACCACCGGCAGCTGCTCTGAATGCCGTGCTGGAGGTGAGCTCAGAAGCGTCCTTGCTGCAGCGTTGGACGGTGGCGCTGGATCAGCTGGATGCCCTTGACGTGGCTGAAGGTCCGCTGCTCAGCAGTCCACCCACCTGGTCGCTGAAGTTGCAGCAGCTCTGCCAACGGCTGCAGCGAGTGGTCGATCGGTTGCCCGGCTGGCCTTCCACCCGCTGAGGGCAGTGGTCCGCACGCCTTAACGTCCTCAAAAGCAGGCTGGCGTTGCGTCTGCCCTATCGCTGCCATGCCCTTGCGAAGCCAGACCTGGAGAGATCTGCGGCGCCTGCTGAAGGAGTTGCCACCCAGCCGGCTTCGTTTTCTGGTGGTGGTGCTGGTGGCCTCTTTCCTGCAGGGCCTGATGGACATCCTGCTGGTGGGTCTGCTGGCGCGGCTGGTCGGCTTGATGGCCGGCGTGAAACTGGCGGATCAGATCCCCGGCATCCACGTTTTTGGTGGGGGCATGCTCGATCAGGCCGGCTGGTTGCTGGGGCTGCTGATCGTGGCGTTCTGGCTCACCTCCGGCCTGCGCTTTGGTGTGGCATTTCTGCAGAGCATGCTCAGCGCCGAGATCTGGAACGACCTGGTCAACAAGGTCTACCGGAATCTGATGCTGCAGGACTATGAGTTCTTCACGCATCACCGCACCGCCAATCTTTCCGAGAGCTTCAATCGGATCCTGAACAAGGTCTCCACGACCGTGGTCAGTCCGATGATCACGATTGCGGGCAATGCCCTTTCGGTGCTGGTGCTGCTGAGCGGTGTGGTGCTGGTGCTGGGCACCCCTGCTCTGCTGATGTTCGGTTTGATGCTTGGTGCCTATGCCTTGGCATCGAAGCTGATCATTCCCTATCTGCGCTTCGCCACCAAGCAGCGGGTGCGCTACTCCAGACGGATCCATCTGCTGCTGATGGAATCACTGCGATCGATGCGGGATGTGCAGCTCTATTCCGCCGAGCGTTTCTTCATCAATCGCTTCGCCAGCGATGGCGTTGTGGCCAAGCGCTACGACCGGTTGACCAAATTGCTGCCGGATGTGCCTCGCTATGTGATCGAGCCGGCTGGCATCACGATTCTGTTTCTCGTCGGCCTCGGACCCTCTGTCCTCAGTGGCGACGCCGTCAGCGTGCGGGAGGCCATTCCAACCCTGGCAGCGGTGCTCGGCACCCTGCTGCGCATCTCCGGACCCCTGCAGAACACCTTCCGCAACATCAACAAACTTCGCGGTGGTTTGCCTGAAATCCAGGATGCACTGGAGTTGCTGGACCTTCGCCCCAAGCGCCTGAACGCCAGCGCACCGGGGGTGCCGACGCCCAGTGGTGTGATGCCACGGCAGTTCATCCAGCTGCGCGATGTGAGCTTCAGCTACTCCGGTAGTGAGGAATCCGTGCTGTCGAACGTGGATCTCACCATTCCCGTTGGATCACGCATTGCCCTGGTCGGTCGCACGGGCAGCGGCAAAACCACCCTGGCCCATCTGCTGCTTGGTCTGTTCCGCCCCAGCAGTGGTGATCTCACCCTGGACGGTCTTCCCCTGAACGAGGAGGAGTTGCCGGCCTGGCAGGGCAACTGTGCCCTGGTGCCCCAGGACATCCGTCTGCTGGATGCCAGCATCCGCGACAACGTTGCCTTCGGCTGTGATCCGGAGGAGATCGAGGACGATCAGGTCTGGGCAGCGCTGGAAGCAGCTCAGTTCGACGATGTCGTCAGCGCTATGCCTTATGGGCTCTTCACCATGATCGGTGAAAACGGGATCAAGCTGTCCGGCGGACAGCGTCAGCGGTTGTCTCTGGCCCGTGCCTTCTACCGCGATGCCAAGGTGCTGGTGCTGGATGAGGCCACCAGTGCTCTCGACAACAAGACCGAGCACGACGTGATGCAGGCCCTGGATCTGGTGGGACGTCGCTGCACCACGATTGTGATCGCCCATCGCCTCTCCACCGTGCGCAAGTGCGATCGCATCTATGAGATCGAAGACGGGCGGATCAAAGCGTCGGGTGATTTCGACACCCTCTGCCGCCTGTCGGACAGCTTCCGTGAGATGACCCGGTTCGAAACCGCCTGAGCCGGTCATGGCCGATGTCATCGTCCTGGCCACCGCCGACTGGGACCATCCCCTCTGGACCAACAAGCAGCACACCGCCGTCAGCCTTGCTGCCCTTGGCCACCGGGTTCTCTACGTGGAATCCCTGGGGCTGCGGCCACCGCGCAAGGGGGCCGCGGATCTGCCGCGGATGCTCAAGCGTCTGCGTCGGGTGTTGCGCTGGCCGCGGCGCGTGCAAAACGGTGTCTGGGTCTGGTCTCCTCTGGTGCTGCCTGGGGCCTCTCATCCCCTGGCGCAGCGGCTCAACCGATTTCTGGTGCGCAGAGGGCTTGATCTCGCCAGGCGCTGGCTGGGGTTCCGTTCACCACTGCTGTGGACCTACAACCCGCTGACCCTTGAGGTCCTGTCGCTCTCGTCCTTTGCGGGTTCGATTTATCACTGCGTCGATCGCATCCAGGCTCAGCCTGAAATGCCGGCGGACCGCATCGAACGGGCGGAGCAGCAGCTCTGTCAGGCCGTCAATGTCGTGTTCACGACGGCGCCGGAGTTGCAGGCGTCCCTGGCACCGCTCAATCCCCACACCCATTTTTTTGGCAATGTGGCGGACTTCGACCACTTCGCCCGGGCCTGGCGGGACCCGGGTCCCTGCCCTGACCCCCTGAAGCAGCTGCCGTCACCCCGGCTGTTGTTCACCGGCGCCATCGATGCCTACAAGCTCGATCTGCCGTCGCTGAGCCGACTGGCCCAGCGACGGCCCAATTGGACGTTTGTGCTTGTGGGACCGGTGGGTGAGGCGGACCCCAGCACGGATGTGAGGGCCCTGCAGGCCTGCTCCAACGTTCATCTCCCGGGCCCCCGCCCCTACGACGAGCTGCCGGATTGGTTGGCCCACAGCGACGTGGCGCTGCTGCCACTGCGCCTCAACAGCTACACCCGCAACATGTTCCCGATGAAATTTTTCGAGTACCTGGGGGCGGGGCGGCCCGTGGTGGCCACAGCGATTCCTTCATTGCAGTCCTTCGGGGAAGCTGCCCAGCTGGTGGAACCCTCCGAGGAAGCGTTTGAAACCGCCATCAGCCAGTGCCTGGAGGACCGTGGTCCTTCCCTTGAAACACGCCTTTCCCTGGCGCAGCGTCACACCTATGTGTCCCGATCGCGCGCGATGGTTGCCGTGCTGGAGCAGCTGGGGTTGATCGACCAGCCCTGGTCTGGCGGACCTGCGTCGAGGAGCGTTCAAAAAGCGCTGCAGCGGGGTGATGTGGACGCTGCCATCGCACTGATCCGCCTCCAGTGGCAACAGAACGCTGACGTATCCGCCTTGCATCAGTTGCTGTTTCGTCGTGGTGCCCGGCCGGCGTCCGCCTCGCTGCAGGTCGCGTTGTTTGAGGCGCTGGCGAAGGACCCGTCCCTGCCGTTGCCGGAGTGTTCCTACAGCCAGATCGCTCTGACGTATCGCGTCCTTAAGGATCGTCGGATCCACCTGTTGCAGTGCTGTCGGCTCGAGCTTGAGCCGTTGATCGCCCGGCTGGAGCAGGACCCTGGCACGTTGGTGTGTCAGCGCCCCAATCGCCGCAACCGCGCCAAGTTGCTGATCTCTGCCTCGACGGCTCTCATGCTGGTTCTGGCCATGCAGGCAGACCGAAGTGCCCTGCTGCAGCTCAGCCAACGGATCGGCATTTGGTTGGATCGTCTGAACATCGACGCGATTCAGGCGGATGCTGCCTTCCGGATGACCCGCAATCTCTGCCGCTGCCTGCTGGTGGAGGCGGTGGCGCAGCCAACCCAGCAGGCCCGGCTGCGACTGCAGCGTCTTATTGACTTCACCGGACAGGAACGCTTTGTGGATCATCCGGCGCAGGAGGATCACCGGGGCATCGTCAGCGCTGCCCTGGCCGATCTTGAGGAGGCATCGGCTGCCGGCTGCCGTCGTCTCTGTGCCTTGATCAGTGATGAGCCACGGGATCTCGGGGTGACGGCTGCTGATCTGCTGACGCTGCTGCGGGACGATGGCCACACCGCCTGAACCGTTGATGCGCCGTGTCGTTCTCTACGTCGATTCCCTCAAGATCGGCGGCGCTGAGCGGGTCACCCTGACCTTTGCCCGCTGGCTGCGGCAGAACGGCTGGACGCCCATCGTCTTGACACGCCAGTCACGCACCCTCGATTTCTATCCGATTCCCGCCGGGGTGGAGCGGGCGGTGGAGCCTCCCGATCCCCGGTGGCTGCGCCTGCTTGGACGCTGGGGATTCCCCTGGCGGGTGCGTCGCTTGCGCCATTGGCTGCGCCAGCAGCAGGTGAGCCTGGC
>ERZ802822.2442-NODE-2442-length-10368-cov-5.973083_pt1 | contig 10368 bp, 8 predicted proteins | sample MGYA00345649_ERZ802822 | MGnify/ENA primary metagenome ERZ802822 (study PRJEB30503, sample SAMEA104212359) | marine metagenome | biome: Westerlies Biome; feature: [SRF] surface water layer (ENVO:00010504) within the epipelagic zone...; material: water... | reverse complement strand
GGTTCTCCGAAGGGCTGCATCAGGCGCTAGAGGCCAAGGAGAATGTTGAGATCCAGGCTGAGAACCAAACCCTGGCATCGGTTACATTTCAGAATTACTTCCGCATGTATGAAAAGCTCTGCGGGATGACTGGTACGGCGATGACCGAGGCCGGGGAGTTTTCGGAAATCTACAATCTCGATGTGACCTCAATTCCGACAAACCGCGAGGTGCAACGTACTGATCATGATGATGAGGTCTATCGTACCAGCGGTGAGCGTGATGAAGCGGTGATCGATCTGATTACCGATTGCCGTAGTCGTGGACAGCCTGTTCTCGTCGGCACGATCAGCATCGAGAAATCTGAGTCTCTCTCGGCAGAGTTGAAAAAACGAAAAATTGAACATCAGGTTCTCAATGCCCGATTCCATGAAGAGGAAGCCAAAATCATCGCGCAGGCTGGCGTGCCGGGTGCGGTGACCATCGCCACCAACATGGCGGGCCGCGGTACGGATATTCAGCTTGGCGGCAATCTGGAAATGCGGCTTGCCGACAGTCAGGCCAACGAGACCGAAACAACCCGCATCACCGCCGAGGTGGAGGGGCTGAAGGTCAAGGCGCTTGAGGCGGGCGGTCTGTATGTGATTTGTACTGAGCGGCATGAGTCGCGCCGTATCGACAATCAGCTGCGGGGGCGTACCGGGCGTCAGGGTGACCCTGGTGCCTCTAAATTCTTCCTGTCTCTTCAGGATGATCTGATGCGTATCTTCGGGTCGGAAAAACTCGATGGAATGCTGCAAAAGCTCGGTCTCGAGGAAGGGGAGGCCATCATCCACCCCTGGATCAATAAGGCGGTTGAAAAGGCTCAGTCGAAAGTTGAGGCGCGCAACTTTGAGATCCGTAAGCAGCTACTCAAATATGACGATGTGATGAATGACCAGCGCAGTGTCATCTTCTCGCAACGCAAGGAAATAATGCGCGCTGACGATGTGCAGGAAACTGTCACCGAAATGCGACATGAGGCGGCAGCGCAGATTGTTGAGAGAGCCATCCCCGACGGCAGCTATCATGATCAGTGGCTCCCTGATCAATTGGCCAGTGACGCGCAGCGTGTTCTTGGCATTGAGGTGCCGGCGAAAGACTGGTTTTCCGAGGATGGGGCTGCCGAAACGGAAATTGAGGAAAGGCTTGTCGATTCCGCCGATAGATATATGGCCGAAAAGGCCGTGCGCCTTGGCCCGGATGTGATGCGGATGGCAGAAAAATCATTACTGTTGCAGGTTCTGGACCAGCAATGGAAAGAGCATCTGCTGCGCCTTGACCAGCTTCGCCAGGGAATATCCCTGAGGGCCTATGCCCAGAAGGATCCGCTCAATGAATATAAGCGTGAGGCGTTCATGATGTTTGAACAGCTGCTTGCAGGGCTGCGGGAAACGACAACGATGGTTCTGGCGCATGTGGAATTGCGCCCGCCGGAAAGCGAGGAGGCTGCACCGGCAGCCAGCGCGCCAAAGACAACACCGACACCAAACCGGAAGATCTCGCGCAATGAGCCTTGCCCCTGTGGCTCTGGCCGCAAATATAAGCATTGCCATGGAAAACTTGCTTAAGCATGGGTCTGCGCCCATCTACCATGGCGAGAGATGCTTCAGGGCAGGAAGCGGCAATGTGGCCACACGGCAATGGGTGTCAGGGCGAAAAAATGATCAAATATCAACTTATCTGTGAAAAAGAGCATGAGTTTGAGGGGTGGTGCCAAAGTTCGGACACCCTTGTGGAACAATGCGTTGCTGGTATCCTGTCATGCCCTTTCTGCGAGACTGTCAATGTCCGCCGCGCCCTTATGGCACCCAATCTTGCCAGCCCAAAAACCCGCAAGTCCCAAATCACTGCCGAAGCCACCGCTGAAGCCACCGGCGAAGTTACAGCGGAAGCGTCTACGGGCGCGGTGTCTGCCTCGCCGCCGCCTGTTTCGGTTTCTGGCAGCGGCATGCCCCCCGAGGCGATGGTCAAAATGCGTGAGCTGGTGGTTGAGATGCGCAATCTGCAAGCCAAAATCAAAGAGAATTGTCGCGATGTAGGCGGTGATTTTGCCGAAGAAGCGCGCAAAATCCATTATGGCGAGGCTGAGCCGGAAGGCATTTATGGTGAGGTGAGTGAGACTGAGCGCGAGCAACTGGATGAGGAGGGAATCGAGATCATGCAGATGCCTTGGTTGCCGCCAGATAACTAGACATAATAGCTGGACAGCATAACTGGACAGAAAAAGTGGGGTGAATGATTGGACGACCCGCAAGCGCTCGCTTCGCCTTGATGCGTGGCACGTCTCACTGGATTACCTCCATCCTCCACTGGCTCCATAATTTATGCTGAGATTTCCCGATTGTCTGAAGCTGCCGGCGAGGGTTGGCACGAAACCGGTCAAATCATCAAGTACGATACCGACCGACCCAAACTCGGCGCGCAATTCAGCAGGTTTGACAAATTTCTTCGGGTCATGTGTTCCAGCAGGCACCAGTCTGACGACATATTCCAAAGCGAATTTTGCGAATGCAAGTGCTGGCAGGGTGCGGTTGATCGTGGTGATCACGACAGTGCCATTCGGCGCCAGCATCGCGGCGATGGCCTCGGCAAATAACTGCCTGTCAGTGACATGCTCGATCACCTCAGATGCATAGATCAGATCAAATTTGTCCTTGTCCCGGTCACTCTCCACTGCCAGCTCCTCGGCGGTGCAGCATCGATAGTCAACCACAAGCTGGCCCACGGCAAGATGCGCCTTTGCGGCCTCGATAGCCTCAGCGGTGGCGTCAATTGCGGTTACGTCGGCACCCAGCCGCGCCATTGGCTCCGCCAGAATGCCGCCGCCACACCCGATATCAAGAACGCGCAGGCCGGCCAGCGGTGCCTGCCCCACGGCCATTTCATCTGGGGGATTTTTCTGGTTCCGGCGGCGCATGCTCTGCAGAATGTAATCAATACGAACGGGCGCAAATCTGTGCAGAGGGGCCATCGGGCCACGCTCGTCCCACCATTTTTCAGACATCGCCGCAAAATTAGCGATTTCATTTTGATCTGCTGTGGTTTTCATGGACTTGCCCCGCGGCACCGTTATCGCTATGACTGCTGCACTTTAGGATCTATACCAGCAATTTAACATACGACATAATGGCACTTATTGTTCAAAAATTTGGCGGCACATCGGTTGCCAACCTTGACCGCATTCGCAATGTTGCGCTGCGTGTAAAGGCAGAGATCAATCAGGGCCATCGGGTAGCGGTCGTTGTCTCGGCGATGGCGGGTACAACCAACCAGCTGGTTGAGTGGGCGCGTGAAATCGGGCCACTTCATGATGCGCGTGAATATGATACCATTGTTGCTACGGGTGAGCAGGTTACGGTCGGCCTGCTGTCCATTGCGTTGCAGAATATTGGCATTGATGCGCGGTCCTGGCTTGGTTGGCAGATGCCGCTAAAGACTGATGAGATTCACGGGGCTGCGCGCATTATGGATATCGACACTGCCCTCATGCGTGAAAGGCTTGCTTCTGGTCAGGTGGCAGTTGTTGCCGGCTTTCAGGGACTCGCCCCCGATGGCCGGATTACCACGCTTGGCCGGGGTGGCTCCGACACTTCGGCCGTGGCGCTGGCGGCTGCGCTGGAGGCCGACCGCTGCGACATATACACCGATGTTGATGGGGTTTACACAACTGACCCGCGCATATGTCCGAAGGCACACAAGCTGGACAGCGTAACTTTTGAGGAAATGCTGGAGATGGCGTCATTGGGCGCGAAGGTGTTGCAGACTCGTTCGGTTGCCATGGCCATGCGCCACAATGTAAATTTACAGGTGCGCTCGAGCTTCAGTGACGCGCCGGGAACTTTTGTTGTCGATGAGGATTCGATTGTGGAACAGGAAAAAATCAGCGGAATCGCTTACAGCCCTGACGAGGCCAAAATCACCATTCAGGGCCTTCCCGACCAGCCTGGAATTGCGGCCGGCGTTTTCGGCCAGCTGGCAGACCAGCATGTCAATGTCGATATGATTGTCCAAAGCGCGTCAACGGATGCCAAAAAGACTGACATCACTTTTTCGCTTGGCCGGGTGGATATGGAAAAGGCGGTCGGGATCATCGAAAAGAACAAAGAAAAACTTGGATTTTCGGGCATCGACTCAACCCAAAATGTGACCAAAATTTCAGTCGTGGGTATGGCGATGCGCTCACAGCCGGGTGTCGCAAAGACCATGTTTGAGACACTTGCCGAAAAGGGCATCAATCTACAGGTCATCTCAACATCTGAGATCAAGATATCGGTGTTGATATCCTCAGAATATACCGAATTGGCGGTCCGAAGCCTGCACACGGCCTTTGGGTTGGACGAAGACTAGCGTTCATCGCGATGGGCAAATGATCGGCCGGTTTTTTTCCCTTTGAGGCCAAGTTGCAGGTAGAACTGTCCTCAATGCTTTAAGAAATCTATCTAACTATCAAGTTTTGATAGGATATTGTTGCATTATATGCACTTTTTGCTAATGTTAGGGCATTGCAGGGCTTGACATTGGTTGGAGAGTGGTGATGACCCGATCCACGTCGCAAGGTAACGACATAAAGGATAAGCACGATAGCGGTAAGGCTATTGGTGCAACGCTGCGTGCCGCACGCCTGGATTTGGGTATGAGTGTCGCTGACATATCGCACACGATTCGAATTTCCAAAGATTTTGTTAAGATGCTTGAGGCGGGCGAGTTTGGCGCACTGCCATCGCCAACCTATGTCGCTGGTTACATCCGGAGCTATGGTGCTGCTGTTGGCATTGAGCCGAAGGCCGTTGCCTCATTGGTCACGGGATATTACGCCCAGCTTGAGGAGGGAGCCGCGACCCCATCCTATAGATTTCCGCTCGGTGATCAGCGCCCACGACGCTCAGGTGCGCTGGCCGCGTCAATTGCGGTTCTGGTGGCGATCGGTGGCTACACGGGCTGGTATCTCATGGACCGGCCACAGACGATTGAGGATGTGCTGACCGAAAGCGCACAAACGGCTGAGGTGACTCCTGATATTGAGAGCACAATGACCGAAAGCGGGGCTCTTGGCGGTGGTGCTGATTCGCGCCTTGATCAGATTGTGAGCCTCGATGAAGGGGGTGACGGTGATGCCCTGCCAGAGCTTGAAATCGCCCAGAATGATGTCCAGCCCGATAATTTTGTTGATGTGCCGCTGATAGACGACACGCAGGAAGACAGCGTCAACCTTGCCGATGTGGGCACAGACGCTGGGGAGACGTTACCGTTGGCACCTGCCACTTTCACTTCTAGTGTCACTGCCGGGGCCGGGGATGTTATGGTCGAGGCGGATCTGGCCCAGATTGACCCCGTCGCTGCTGAAGGGTCGACAGGGAGTGAGACAGGTGAGCAAACGGCCCTACCGCTCGGCGAAGAGGTCCAAACGGCCAGTGCAACTACAGATGTTGTCAATGAAGCACCGTTTGCGGGTGGCGAGATTACGCGGGAGTTGCTACCAGATCGTGGATCGGCGATCGCCAATCAGCGTGACCCAGCAAATGAAGTGACGTTACGGGCACGCGCTTCGAGTTGGGTAGAGATCGTCAGAAATGATGGCGAAGAGGTGATGACAAGACTGATGCGTGTGGGTGACACCTACCTTATTGATACCAGTGACAGCCTCTATTTGAGTACCGGAAATGCCGGTGGGCTGGAGTTTGTGTTTAATGACGGCACGGTCAGGGAAGTCGGTGACACTGGTGAGATCGTCAGAGACCTGCCTCTGGTTATCAGTGGGTTGAAAGCCAAGCTCTAGCCTGACTGCCCGGTGATAACGACAATTAAGATGACGACAATCGAGATAACGATAATCAACACACAAATTTCGATTACCACCCTGTTGCTGTGGCAATTTCAGGCGTGAGCGGTTATAGATTTACCCAATCGATGATGATTTCTGCCCCTCGTGCGAATCCTGATCTGAAACCGTCTGCTCTGGAGTGAGATTTGTCTAACGCATACCGCGCCTATCGCACAATTGAGCGCCGGCAATGTCGGCAGATTATGGTCGGCAATGTGCCAGTCGGCGGTGATGCGCCGATCTCGGTCCAGACCATGACCAACACGCTCACCACTGATGCAGAGGCAACAATCGCGCAGATAAACGCTGCCGCCGAGGCAGGTGCTGACATCGTGCGGGTGTCTTGTCCGGACGAGGAAAGCACCACCGCGCTCCGAACAATCTGTAAGAACAGCCCGGTCCCCATTGTCGCCGACATTCACTTTCATTACCGGCGTGCCATTGAGGCGGCCGAGGCTGGTGCCGCCTGCTTGCGGATCAATCCCGGCAATATCGGCAAGGCCGAGCGGGTTCGTGAGGTGATCAAGGCCGCGCGTGATCATGGATGTTCCATGCGCATTGGTGTCAATGCAGGATCCCTGGAGCGTCATCTTCTTGAAAAATATGCCGAGCCCTGTCCAGAGGCATTGGTTGAGTCGGCACTCGACCATGCCCGGATTTTGCAGGACAATGATTTTCACGAGTTCAAAATCTCGGTAAAGGCCTCGGATGTTTTTTTGGCGGTCGGTGCGTATCAACAGCTGGCTGAGGCCATTGATTGCCCCCTGCACATTGGCATTACAGAGGCTGGCGGCCTACGGGCTGGCACGGTAAAATCTGCCATCGGCCTTGGCAATCTGCTATGGGCTGGGATTGGGGATACGGTGCGCGTGTCGCTCTCCGCCGACCCCACTGAGGAAGTTAAAGCAGCCTATGAAATGCTCAAATCACTTGGGTTGCGCCGGCGTGGTGTGACGGTTATTTCCTGCCCGTCATGCGCGCGCCAGCAGTTCAATGTGATTGAGACAGTGCAAATCATCGAGGACCGGCTGCAACACATAAATGAGCCGATTTCCGTGTCGATCATCGGCTGCGTTGTAAACGGCCCTGGCGAGGCCCGCGAAACCGATATTGGGCTTACCGGCGGTGGCAAGGGCACGCATCAGATTTATGTGTCGGGGCTTGCGGATCATCGGCTGTCCAATGAGGATTTAGTGGAGCATATCGTCGGCATGGTCGAGGAGCGTGCGGACAAAATCAAGGCGGAGAAGAACGCCGAAATCCAACAGGAAAAAATGCGTTCCGAGGGCGCAGTGGAGACTTTGTGATCATGTCACGTTTGCAGCCTGCAAGGGGAACCAGCGACCTCCTGCCCGCAGCCATGGCCGCACACCGCAAGGTCATTGACGCGGCACGGCATGCGTCCGCCAAATATGGGTTTCAGGAAATGGCAACGCCCATATTTGAATTCTCTGAGGTGTTTTCGCGGCCGCTTGGTGACAGCAGTGATGTCGTCACCAAGGAGACTTACAACTTCACCGATCGTGGCGGTGAGAGCCTGACCTTGCGCCCGGAAAACACGGCGGGTGTTGTGCGGGCAATGATCTCCAATGGCTTGACCCAGTCTTTACCACTCAAATATTTCTATGCTGGCCCGATGTTTCGCTATGAGCGTCCGCAGAAGGGCAGGATGCGTCAATTCCACCAGATCGGGATCGAATATCTTGGCCCTGTTGAACCATTGGCAGATGCTGAAATCATTTCCTGCGGTGCCCGCGTGTTGCGGGATCTTGGCGTTCTTGACCGCTGCGTGCTTCACCTGAATTCGCTCGGTGATGCCCAAAGCCGCCTTGCATATCGCAGTGCCCTTGTCGCGTTTTTGAGCGACCATGAGGCTGATCTTTCGGAGGACAGCAAAGCGCGACTGAGTGTCAATCCGTTGCGGATACTGGATTCTAAAGACGCCGGTGACCGTCAGATTTTACAAACTGCACCACGGTTGCAGGATCATCTGAATGACGCCTCAAAAGCCCATTTTACGGCTGTCACCGCGGCGTTGGATGCCGGTGGCATTGGCTGGAAATTTGACCCGTTACTTGTGCGCGGACTTGATTATTACTGTCACAGCGCCTTTGAATTCATCACCGATGCCCTTGGTGCGCAGGGCACCGTTCTGGGTGGCGGTCGCTACGATGGCCTCAGCGAGATGCTTGGCGGACCAGCCATTGCTGGCGTCGGTTGGGCGGCTGGCATTGAGCGGCTTGCCATGCTTGTTGGTGCCGATGATCTGGCGGTGCCTGATATCGCCGTTATCGCGGCAGAGCCGGCGGCAGAGGTTATTGTGTTTCGCATCGCCGAGGAATTGCGGACCTCTGGTCTCTCGGTCGACATCCCCGTCGGTGGAAATATGGGCAAGAAGATGAAGAAAATTGACCGTGCCGGGGTCGGGCTTGCCGCGATCATCGGCGGGGCCGAAATCGACAATGGCACTGTGCAATTGCGTGATCTGCGCGAAGGCAACCAGGAAGAGCTGGCACAGGCCGGCCTTGCCGTCGCAATCGCCAACCGCCTGCAGCGGCGCTAGCCCGCATTTATGTGAATGAGAGGAATGTGGCCATGAGCCTCGATTCAACGATGGACAAGGTGCTGCAACGACGCGCAGAGGTTGAGGAGCGTCTGTCACAGGCCGCTGAAATGACCCCTGTCGAAATGGCCAATCTGTCGCGTGAATTGACCGAGTTGCGTCCTGTCTGTGAACAGATTGAACTGGTTAACCGTCTCACAACGGAAATTGCTGATGCCCAGATGATGGTTGATGAGGCTGGCGATGATTCTGAGATGGCGGAGATGGCACGCACCGAGCTTGAGGAGCTTTCGGGCCAACTTCCCGCCGAGCAGGACAAGCTGCAATTGCTGTTGCTGCCCAAGGACAAGGATGATTCGCGCAATGCCATTCTGGAGGTGCGTGCCGGTACGGGCGGTGATGAGGCTGCCTTGTTTGCCGCTGATCTGTTTTCCATGTATCAGCGATTTGCGGCAAAGCATGGGTGGAAATTCGAAGTGATGGAAGTATCTGAGACCGGCATTGGCGGCTACAAAGAGGCCACCGCCACAATTGCGGGCTCAGATGTCTTTGCAAGGCTGAAATTTGAGTCCGGAGTGCATCGGGTCCAACGTGTTCCCGAAACAGAAACCGGGGGCCGTATTCACACGTCGGCGGCAACGGTGGCTGTGTTGCCCGAGGCCGAGGATGTTGACATCGATATTGTTGAGACGGATCTGCGCATTGATGTTTTTCGCGCATCCGGACCTGGTGGGCAGTCGGTCAACACCACCGACTCGGCGGTGCGCATTACACATTTGCCAACAGGCATTGTGGTCAGCCAGCAGGATGAAAAATCGCAGCATAAGAACCGGGCCAAGGCGATGAAAATCCTCAGAGCCCGCATTTACGATGCAGAACGCGCGCGAGTAGAGGCTGAACGCGCAGCATCACGCAAGGGGCAGGTCGGCTCTGGTGACCGCTCAGAGCGGATCAGAACCTATAATTTTCCGCAGGGGCGTGTGACCGACCACAGGATCAATCTGACACTCTATAAACTGGACCGGGTCGTCGTCGGCGAGGCGCTTGACGAGGTGATTGAGGCACTGATTGCTGAGGATCAGGCGCGGCGTCTGGCAGAGGGTGTCGATTAGCAGGTGGGGTTGGACCTGTCATCTGGCATGAAAATCTGTGGTGAAGTGAGGTGCGTATGACCACCGAAGCGCGGACAATTCTCGGGCCGGCTGCGGCCGCTTTGGCACAGGCTGGCATTGCCAGTGCGCGGCAGGATGCGCGTCTGTTGCTGGGCCTTGCTTTGGGGCGTGACGGTGCGGTTCTGCCCCATGAGGATGTAAACAGCTGGACCAATGACATGGACAGTATGTTTCAGACATACATTCAGCGGCGGCTTGCTGGTGAACCGGTTAGCCGGATCCGTGGGTGGCGGGAATTCTGGTCGCTCAATTTTGAACTGTCCGCTGCCACACTTGACCCGCGCCCTGATTCTGAAATTCTTGTTGAGCGAGCGGTCGCCGAAGCCCATCTCCTGGAGGTCGTCGAGCATCGCGTCCCACTCGGTGAGCGCCGCGAGGTCGCGCGCGCACGCCTCGAGGAACGCAAAGGCCGGCGAGCGCGCGTACCGTTATCGCATCGCGTCGCGCGGCGCGTACGAGGCCGCGCTCAAGCACGCGCCGTAAAGAGAGGTGAGGTGTCATGCGGAGGCGCTGGCCGTGCCACCTTGCGAACAACCGCCTTCTTGACCGGAGCCTTCTTCGCCACGACCTTCTTGGCCGGCGCCTGCGACGGTGAGCAGAGGGAGAGCTCAGTCCACTTTGTGGGCAGTGCTCGTCGGCGCCGTAAGGTGAGGGTGAGGTGACGCGTGGGCTGCTGGCCATGGCACCTTCTTGGCGACCGCCTTCTTGGCGACCTTCTTGGCGGCCTTCTTGGGGGCGCCCTAGGGGGCCATGACAATGGAGGCGGACTCGGTGCGGGCAGCAGCGACGGC
>ERZ802822.2440-NODE-2440-length-10381-cov-5.861025_pt1 | contig 10381 bp, 7 predicted proteins | sample MGYA00345649_ERZ802822 | MGnify/ENA primary metagenome ERZ802822 (study PRJEB30503, sample SAMEA104212359) | marine metagenome | biome: Westerlies Biome; feature: [SRF] surface water layer (ENVO:00010504) within the epipelagic zone...; material: water... | reverse complement strand
CCAATTAGTCGTCGAGAAAAAATTCATCCCGACATGCTGCACGACAGCGTTTCGATATCAGAGCGCCCGATTCAGCCTGGGGAAGAGCGATGGGGTGTAGCTATCTGGCAGGACATTGACCCACGGATCGATTTTTTTACCGTTTTTATTTATGGGTTAACGAACTCAATCCGGTGGCGACACGATGCAGAATTTGAGACAGACCTTGAACATGCACCGGAGTATGAGCGTCGCGAGTTGGAGTGCCTGCGTCTCGATTTTTATCATCCAGGGGATGCGGATCATGACGATTTTCAGGAAGTGAATGTTGTTCATTCAGGACTCTTTGAAAGATTGACACTTGGGTCACGACTCCTTGAGGCTACCAGTCGAGCAGCCCTTACTCAGGCGAAATACGTCCAAGGCGTGCGGGATCTCGGAGTACGTTGGCAATATTTTCTTGAACCAGAAAAAGAAAACTGGGAGGGAGGTGCTGGCTTGGTGCCGGTCGAAATGTTTGCCAAAACGTTAGCGAAAGTTGAAAGTGTCGCGGAACGCGAGAGTCTCGTGACTGCCTTTCTTGGTGAGCAAGCCGTTGGCTGGATGGAGGAACTGCTGAAGGCAGTAGCAGGGCCGGTAACACCGAAACAAGATAGACAGAGACGAGAATCTCTTGGGAAAATCAATCTGACTCCAGAACAGGTGCTAGCCGATCCATTGCTCTCGTTCGCTCGAATTGTGAAAGAACTTGAAAACGCACCGGATATGGATATTCGACGTCAGGAGGCAGCAGGGTTTTTTGGAGAATCCGCTTCACTTCTTGATCAGATTTCTCATGAGGTAGCGATTGCTCGTACTGCTGCGTTGTTACAACTCTTGCAAGTGGATGGCGCGAAACTTCAACAGGCGGGAAGTCGACGGGCACTTGAGGTGCTGTTGCCGAAGCTTCTGACGGTAGCGAACCCGGCTGAGGATGACCCCGGACGGGTTGTTGATCGACCTGAAGATGATCGTAATGAGCTTTTAAAGGGACTGTTTGGCCATGATGGTCCGGAACTCTTCAAAAGGGCCATGAAATCCAATGAAGGCGAGGAATATTTATGGGACTTCCGCGATGCCCGGCAGGAGGATATTCTATAATCCCCGAAATGTGATTTCAGTGGAAATTCCAGTTTCGTCATTCAGTAAATTTTAGAAGATTGAGGATTGGGCTATGGCTCATAAAAAAGGACAAGGTTCCAGTAGGAATGGCCGCGATTCGAATGCCCAACGACGTGGCGTGAAGAGGTTCGGCGGGCAGGCTGTAACTGCGGGCAGTATTTTGGTTCGGCAGGTCGGTACAAAGTTCCACCCCGGATCAAACGTTGGTATTGGTAATGACTACACACTCTTTGCTCTATCTGATGGCGTTGTTCGCTTTGATCGCAAGGGGCGTCGAGTGAATATTGATCAAGCGGCAGACTAATTTTTTCCAGTATTGGGCCCGAGAGGCCATCACGTGTTTGTTGACCGAATCAAGGTCGAGTTAGCCGCTGGCAACGGCGGCAACGGCATCACAAGTTTTCGTAGAGAAAAATATGTCGCCCGCGGGGGCCCCGACGGTGGGGACGGCGGGCGAGGTGGCAGTATTATTCTTGAAGCGAAGGTTGGGGTCGATTCACTCGCAGGCCTTTCTCACAGAAAGCAATGGCGAGCTGATCACGGAAAGTCAGGTGGGCCTCATAACCGCCAGGGTCGATCAGCGAAAGACGTCATCCTTTTTGTGCCGCCGGGCACAATCGTTGTGGATCAGTCGACAGGACTTCAGATCAAGGACCTTGCCCACCCAGGCGAAAAAATTGTCGTAGCAAAGGGTGGTGCTGGGGGGCGTGGGAATGTGCATTTCAAGTCGTCAGTGAATCGAGCGCCCCGTGAGTCAACGACTGGTGAAGTAGGTGTCTCGAGACTGGTGATTCTGGAGCTCAAGGTTATTGCAGATGTGGGCCTGGTCGGACTTCCAAATGCAGGGAAAAGCACATTATTATCCAGGCTTTCTCATGCTCGTCCAGAAATTGCAAACTATGCCTTTACGACAAAGTCACCAGTTCTTGGAATTGTCGAAGTTTCTCCCGAACAGAGTTTTGTATTGGCTGATTTACCAGGGTTGATTGAAGGCGCCCACGCCGGTGTTGGTCTTGGGCACGAGTTTCTTCGCCATGTTGAGCGAGCAGGCATTCTGGTTCATGTGGTGGAGCCATCGCCACTTGACGGCAGTGACCCAATAACGAACTACAAAAAAATACGTCAGGAATTGAGTCTTTATGATGAATCACTCGGTGCTCGTCCGGAGATACTCGTTGTAAGCAAGTCTGAGTTAGCGGAGGCGGAAGCGGTAAGGGAAGAGCTTTCCAGCGAGACGGGACTTCATGTGATTGCAGTAAGCGCCGTAACCGGAGATGGGCTTCCTCAACTTCTTCATTCAATAATTAAAAAACTTGATAGCCGCCATGACGGGGATACACAGTAAGGCTTGATGGAAAGATCAATAATGTCCGCCGATGTCTCAGAAGAAGGAGCTAGCCGTACGAACAAGGTATTGCTCGCTGATGTCGGTAATTCAAGAACGAAGTTGGCTCTCCTTTCAGGGGTTAGTCAGGGCATGCCCCTTCTGGAAAGACGGTACGATCTAGATAGTCGTGACTTCAATTCTGATGATTTTGAAAACTGGTTAAGGGCAGCGGTTCCTGCTTCGGCAACATTTTTTATCGCGAGTGTTTATGACACAGCAGCAGCGCAACTCGAAACCGCTATTTCAGCCGTGAGCGCAACTCATCACCTTCTTGTCCAGCGGCAGCGAGTTCATTTTTCGGATTTTCCGTTAGGAGTGAAGACTGACCAGCCAGATCGTGTTGGAATTGATCGGCTTGCCGCGGCAACTGCAGCAAGCCATCTTGTTTCGTCGAAGAATGGCTGCATTGTAATTGACTGTGGTACTGCAGCTTCTGTTGACATGGTGGCATCAGAAGGACAGTTTCTTGGCGGCGCCATTTTGCCAGGTCCAGCATTACTAGCTCGTTCTCTTGCTGATGGTACAAGCCTTCTGCCAGAAGTGTCTTCACTTGGCCACGCGCCGCCTCCACCAATGCCAGGCCGTTCAACAAATAATGCAATAACGGCTGGAATAGGTTTTGGAATTCGTGGTGCGGTTTGCCGATTGGTTGATGAGGCCCGTCGAGAGCTTGGACCTGAAGCAGATATATTTTTGACTGGTGGGTGGAGGGGGGTTGTTCGGGGCGAATTCTCAAACGTCCGCGAGTTCCCCGACCTCGTTTTGTTCGGGATAGGTATCGCAGCTATGAGAATATCCGGACTGTAGGCTCTGTCATTTTACGTTGCCCCGAGATTCGTTAACTTCTTATTGCATTGATAATTCCTGAGTCCACTTACTGTTTGAGTTGCCAGTGACCGAATCTATATCCAGTTCCAAGAGTGTTCGTGAAAATGCACGTGGTCATGACTTGGCAATCGCTATCTCGCGGATCATAGAAGAAACCCGGGGGAAAGATATTCGAATACTTGATTTACGTTCAGTGACTGAAGTGTTTGACTACTTTGTCATTGCAACAGGGTCGAGCCGTCGTCAGATGCATGCAGTGTCCGACGAAATTGAGCGTGTTGTGAAGGCCGAGTGGGGCGATGAGAAGCGAGGGATTGAAGGTTATGATGAGAGTCGTTGGATTGTCATCGATTACGGCGATGTGATTGTCCAGCTTTTTGATGCCGACTCACGCCAATATTGGGACTTGGAGCATCTCTGGGGCGATGCCAAACACGTGGAGTTACCCCAGGGCGAATAAAAGGTCCCGAAGTACAAAAACGGTTGGTGCGGGAGTAATTCGTAGTGCCCGCGTACGTGTTGGCTGGCGTTTTGTTTGGTTGGAGTACACATGCCAAGAAGATCTGATCCGTTGTCCGAAGGAAGTTCTGTGACAAATTTCAGGCGAGCCTTTCGTGCTGTGCTTGCACGTGTTCTCGAGCAAGCGGTCTCTGAAGGTGCCCTGGAAATATCATCAGAAGAGATGCCATCGTTGCTTGAGCAGGTTCGCGAGACAGTAGACCAGAAATTCGGCGACTTTACGGCAACGTTGGCAATGCCCTTAGCCAAAAAAATAGGAGTGAAGCCACGAGACTTGGCAAGTGATTTGATTGCACGAATCAATAACGATCAACTCTTTGGGAGATATTTTCAGCCAATCGATGCTCCCGTTGGTCCAGGATTTATTAACGTGCGAGTTCTCGATCAAGCCCTTGCAGATGGCGTGAGGATGGCCTGTTGTAATGATCGCTTGGGTGTGGCAGAGGTGCCTCAGCCACAGACTATCGTTCTTGACTATTCATCGCCAAATGTTGCAAAGCCAATGCACGTTGGGCACATTCGATCAACAGTTATCGGTGATGCGCTTTCACGAATCCTGCGGTTTCATGGTCATTCAGTGATCACAGACAATCATCTGGGTGATTGGGGAACGCAATTCGGGATGATTCTTTGGGGATGGAAGCATTGCCGTGATGAGCCTGCATATGAAGACAATCCAACACAAGAACTAGGAAGGCTCTATCGGTTGGTTCGCAAGGTGGTTGATGCGGATCCACAGGAACTTGCACACGACTCAATTGCAGCAGAACTGGTCGAGAAGTACCCAGATGCACGGCAGGAAGTGCTTGGTGAAACTGTCAAATTGCACGAAGGAGATTCAGAGAACAACAAGCTCTGGGAGCAATTTATGCCGGTCTGTCGTGAAGAGATTGAACGGATTTATAGCCGTTTAGATGTCACTTTCGATCACACGATGGGTGAAAGTTTCTATCAACCACTTCTCACTGGAGTGGTTGACGATCTGACTGCTTGTGGGATGGCCCGCGAAAGCCGCGGGGCAGTAGGTGTCTTCCTCGAGGGTTACGAGTCACCACTTTTGGTTCAGAAAGCTGATGGAGCGTTTCTCTACGCGACAACAGACCTTGCAACGCTTGCCTGGCGTGCCGAGCACTGGAAGCCAGATCGAATCCTTTACATTGTTGACCACCGTCAAAGCCAGCATTTCGAGCAAGTGTTTGCAACTGCCCGTTCTTGGGGTTGTCGTGCGGGAGAGCAACTTTCTGGAATGGACCTGATCCATGTGGCCTTTGGTACAGTCCTTGGAGAAGATGGGAAACCCTTTAAGACGAGAGCAGGAGATACTGTTGGTTTAGAAGCTTTGCTTGATGAGGGAGTTCAGCGAGCAGCTTGTGTTGTTGGGGACGGAGAGCAGGCGCGGCAGGGAATGGATGACGCCAGGCGACAGGAAGTAGCCGAAGCTGTCGGAATTGGAGCGATCAAGTACGCAGATTTATCACAAAATAGAAGCACAGATTATGTGTTTAGTTTTGACAAAATGCTTGAATTAAAGGGGAATACTGCCGCGTATATGCAGTATGCGGTGGCACGGGTCGAAGGCATTGTTACTCGAGGAGGTGTTGACCGAGAACTTCTCCGTCGTGAAGTTCTCGATGACGCATCTGTCTTGGAACTATCAGATCCTTTGGAACGAAGGTTGGCCCTGACAGCGATTCGGTTTGGTGCAGTGCTTGAAGATGTTGAGCTTGACTACCGACCAAATGTAATGACGTCATGGCTTTACGAATTGGCAAGTTGCTTTTCGAGTTTCTACGATGCCCTGTCAGTATTGAAGGCAGAGGGCAACCAACGCACCACGCGGTTAGTCTTATGTGATCTCACGGGACGGACTTTACGGCAGGGGATGGAGTTGCTTGGTATACGCGTGCCCAATCAGATGTAATGCAATCGCCGTCTTCTGCTGATGAAGAGAAGTTTTGGTTGATTGCTTGTAGGAACAAAGGTCCACTGCCCCTTTCGCTCTGTTCAAGGGTGCGGCGGGCACGGTTTCACCGTGATATCGGTGACGACGGCTCGGCTGGAGGCTCCAAAATCCCTCGAATGCGTCCCCAGAGTAGAAGGCCCTCAATAATCAACCAAAGCTCAATAGCCAGCATGATCATTGCTATCGTGACGAGCCCAAAGCTTCCACCAGAGAGCCATGCGTCAATGTTGTAGATCAATGCCCATGCCGGTATCGCTAGCATGAAAACCATGGGAATGCTGGTAATCCAGGTGGGCAGCTGGCGGCGTCGAAGGTAGAAGCTAACGACGAGAAGTGAAAGGCCGGCGAGCAACTGGTTTGTCGCTCCAAAAAGGGGCCACAGGATAAGTCCACCTGTCCCAATTGTCTCCAGCGACCAGCTTTTTCCTGGCGCTGGAACCATTGCAAGGCCGAAAGCAGTCGTGACGGCAAAGAGCGTTGCTCCATGGGCTGTCGTCAGCCAATTAAGAGGCTGCGTTACCAGTGATACTGAACTGCTTACCTTCAGTGATGCGGGAACGCTGTTCAAAAGAGTGCGTGCTAATTCCTGCACAACATAACGCTGCAGTCGTGTGGCAGTATCAAGCGTCGTGCCGGCGAAACTCGCAACGAGCACGCCAATGATCGCACGCGACATCGTCGCATGAATACCAAGTGATTCAAGAAAGTTTCCTGAGCCGACTACAAATGCAGCAATCGCCTTGCCGCCTGTGACACCCTTCCAGTCAGCATATAAGACCTGCCAAAGCTGTGTGCCGGACAGTCCCGGGTACTCTTCTGGCCAGCCAAGGCCAATGCCGGCTCCTACAGCAATAATGACCAGGACTGCAAGAAATCCTTCGAGTAGCATCGAGCCGTACCCCACTACTCGTGCGTCAGTTTCACAACGGAGTTGCTTGCTTGATGTTCCAGAACTCACAAGGCAATGAAAGCCACTGACAGCACCACATCCTATGGTGACAAAAAGAAACGGAAATATTGGTGGAGCGTTGAGTGGATGTAAGTCAAGAAAAGGGGCAAACATTGTTAGAGCAGGGGGCTCCACACCTGACGAGATAGAGCTCGACCCAACAACCGCAGTAACAAACAGCCCGACAACAACCAAGCCAAGACTTGAGATCAATTGCAGGCTGTTGATAAAGTCTCTTGGCTGCAGAAGTACCCAGACCGGAAGAACGCTCGCGACGTAACAATATGACAACAGGATTGCCACCCAGAGCCAAATTGGCCATGCGGCGATAAAGAAGTTCATTTCTTGAATAGCCGCACCCAACGAACCGCCCGTCCATGCGGTGCCGGGACAGCCTGCTCCAAGCCAAACGGTTGCGTACATGCATACTAAAGCCACAATGCTTGGTCCTCGCAGGCTGCGGCCCTTTCGATGCACTTGTGTGCCGATCAGGATGGCGATGGGGATTTGAAAAAAAACCGGCAAAATAGCCTCAGGGAATTGGACGAAAACATTCGCAATAACCCAGCCAAAAATTGCCAATACAACCCAGAGTGCAAAGAGAAGAAGAACGAGGAAGAGTAGTCGGACACGGGGATTAAGAAGTCGCCCTGCAATCTCGCCAATCGTCATCCCACGATTTCGAAGGCTGACAACAAGAACTGCCATGTCGTGCATGCCCCCAATGAAGATTGATCCGAGAATGACCCAAATGAGTGCTGGGCCCCAGCCCCACATGATCGCAAGCGCAGGACCGACAATCGGGCCTGTCCCGGCAATGCTGGTGAAGTGATGGCCAAAGACAATTGGGGTTGGCGTTGGTACAAAGTCGTGCTCGTCTCGGAACTCAATGCTTGGCACAACAAACATGGCATTCAGTGAAAATAGCTTGGTGCCGAGCCATCGTCCGTACAGGAAGTAGCCACAAACAAGAGAAACTGCTGCTGAAAAAATAATAAGTATGATGGTCATATGGCTATCTCGAGCCCGCTATTCTCAAAAGTTGGACGCAAAGTTTGGCCTCGGTCGTTAGACTTGTCGCAAAGTGACTGCTTTTCTTGTTACCTTCGAGCACTGCTTTTTAAAATTAAATACACGTTCTTGAATCTTGAAATGTAGCGTAACTAACCAGTCTATAGTGTTCTATTTCTCATGACCCTCATTCCCTCTTAGCAAACAAACACGTCATTCATATGCCTCGTGTCCCTAGTAAATCGATCCAGAAGATCAGGAATATTGGCATCATTGCTCACATCGATGCTGGCAAGACAACTCTTACTGAGCGAATGCTTTTTTTCACAAAAGCAATCCACAGATTGGGAGATGTAGATCATGGCACAACCGTGACAGATTTTGACCCAGAAGAACAAGAGCGGGGTATTACCATCTACTCTGCTGCTGTTTCTTTTCCATGGCGAGATACTGTTGTGAATCTGATTGACACACCTGGCCATGTGGATTTCACAGCTGAAGTTGAGCGAAGTCTTCGTGTTCTCGACGGCGCAGTTGTTGTGCTTTCAGCCCGCGAAGGTGTTGAGGCACAGAGTGAAACTGTTTGGCGGCAGGCAGACCGATATGCGGTACCACGAATGGTGCTTGTCAATAAACTTGATCGAGAGGGGGCGAGTTTTTTTGGGACAGTCGATCAAATTCGAGAGCGGCTTAAGGCCGAACCGCTTTTGTTGCAAATCCCCGTGGGAATCGGTCCGCCGCATGTGGCTGATCCGTTTCGAGGCGTGATTGACTTAATTACCATGGAAGCAGTCACGTTTCCACCCAAAGAGGAGGTGCTTAGCGGTGCGGCCGCGGCTGTTGAGCCAATACGAAGTAGTATTCCGGCAGAACTTGAAGCTGAGGCCGCCACGTGGAGGGAGCAGCTTGTTTCGACCTTGTTTGATTACTCTGATGAGTTGGCCGAACTTGCGATTGCTGAGGCGGCGATACCAGTCGAGTTGATGCGAGAGACTGTCCGGAAAGCCACGCTTGAACGCAAGGTTATCCCCGTTTTTGCTGGGTCCGCACTTGATTGTATTGGCGTCCAGCCTGTCTTGGATGCCGTTACCTGGTATTTGCCGAGTCCAGCGGATGTGCCTCCCGTGGAGGGGCTTGATCCAAAAAAGAAAGAGCCAGTTACGATACAACGGCCTCCAGATCCAGAGGTCCCTTTCTGTGGATTGGTTTTTAAGATTCTTGCTGAAAAGCATGGGGATATTGCGTTTGTCCGGGTTTATTCGGGGACGCTGAGGGCTGGAAGCAGAGCGTGGAATCCTGAGCGGCAGAAGAAAGAAAACGTAGCACAACTCTGGCACGTTCAGGCTGATCGCCGGGAACAGGTGTCGTCCTGTTCAGCGGGGGACATTATCGGAGTCATTGGTCCACGGCAAAGCGTAACAGGTGACACGCTTTGTGATGCTCAGGCTCCAATCGTGCTGGAGTCAATTGAATTTCCAGAAACAGTTATTTCAATGGCGATTGAGCCGGAGACGAGTCTTGAGAGAAAAAAACTCTCCGAGACACTTGAAATGATGAAGCGACAAGATCCCACGTTCCGGGCAATTGAGAGCGACGAAACTGGGCAGACACTGATATCTGGAATGGGTGAATTGCATCTCGAGGTCATTCGTCATCGGCTTGAACGAGAATTCAATCTGCATTGTCGGGTTCATAAGCCTCGGGTGAGTTATAAGGAAACGCTTGCAAAACCAGTGCAAGTGCAGGGTGAATCCAATCGTCAGGTGGCTGGGCAGACGCTCGAGGCTACGGTCGCGCTTGCTGCTGAGCCGACAGGCGAACAGTCTGGCGTGACTGTCGAGCAGGGCTGGTTTCCCGAGTCGGAGCAGCTTGCTGAAGTTGCTCGAATAATGACTGAATCTGTGCGAGAAAGTGCTGAGAGAGGGGGGCTGAAGGGGTGTCCGCTCTGGGGCGTGCGGATTGTAGTGCGAGAAACGTCAGTTCCGGAGCCACTCCCAACAGATGTCGCCATTCGAATTGCCGCTGCTGATGGTATCGAGCGGATGCTCGAAACGGCTGGGACAGTTCTTTTGGAGCCTGTCATGCGGATTGAGGTCAGCGTGCCAGAAGAGCATTTGGGTGACGTGATAAATGATTTGCAGCAGCGTCGGGCAATTATTACAGCGACTGAAATTCGGAGTGGCATGAACGTTCTGACGGCCGAAGCCCCACTTGCCGGGATGTTTGGTTACTCAGCGGCCGTTCGAAGTGTGAGTCAGGGTAGGGCAAGCTTCACGATGGTTCCGTTGAAGTACGGACCGGCATCTGCGGAAACGGCTGAGTCGTTTGTCTGACCAGATGTACCGGAGGGGCACAGAATACTCCGAAAAACAGGCTGGTGTGTTGACATCTCTAGCCTGCGGTCTTACATTTCGAGGTTCCTCCATAGACGGCCCCCGGTTCCTCATTGGGTTCGGCCGAGGTGGAGTTTGCCGTTTCGACGGCTTTTTTTAGTCCTGGCGACAGTCCTGTCGGCGTGACGGACTCACATTTCCGTGAGCACTATGGCGACGCTCTCAGAGCACTAGTCATGACCGTATTCCGG
>ERZ802822.2439-NODE-2439-length-10381-cov-6.407220_pt1 | contig 10381 bp, 8 predicted proteins | sample MGYA00345649_ERZ802822 | MGnify/ENA primary metagenome ERZ802822 (study PRJEB30503, sample SAMEA104212359) | marine metagenome | biome: Westerlies Biome; feature: [SRF] surface water layer (ENVO:00010504) within the epipelagic zone...; material: water... | reverse complement strand
TATTTGTCATTCTAGGCATAGGGAGGTGGGCGTATGATTCTCTTCTTCCGTTTCCAGTAACCGATGCATTCATAAGATTTGCATTCATTGCGTCTTGCATATAGCCAACCAACTTACCATTTTCTATGAGAGTGGTTCTTGAGGTGGTATTTCCTTCATCATCTACATTCAAGGAACCTCGCCTATTTGGAATTGTTCCATCATCTACAACAGTAACTTCTGGACTAGCAACTTTAGTCCCAATTTTTCCACTGAATGCTGAGGTACCCTTTCTATTAAAATCACCCTCCAAACCATGACCAATAGCTTCATGAAGTAAAATCCCTGGCCAGCCTGAACCAAGAACGACTGTCATAGAACCAGCAGGGGCAGGCATTGCATCTAGATTAACAATCGCCTGATTTACTGCCGTCGATGCATATTCATGAAGCACTTCGTCAGTAAAATAATCCAATGCATATCTACCACCACCTCCAGAGGAACCTTGTTCTCTTCGCTGATTTTTTTCAACAATTACACTTATTGATAACCTAACCAAAGGTCTAATATCCTCTACTAGCTCTCCGGTAAAAGTTTTTATAAGAATGACGTCAAACTGCGATGCTAAGGATGCTGATACTTTAACAATGTGAGGATTTAATTTTTTTGCTATAGATTCAATTTTTTCTAAAAGTATAATTTAAGATAATTAAAATTATACTTAAACCATAAGGAATTCTCTCTATTAAACAAAGATTACAAGGTTGATGACCAAGAATATATTCTATAAAATATGCAGAAATTATTGAAATTAGACTAATTAAAAAAATTATTTTTAAATAAGTCTGTATTTTAAACCTATGCATAATATTTAAATATCAAATAAATAATAACTCCAACAATGACAATTAATATTCCAACTATTGTAAACCATTTGGATCCATGTTTATTCATAAACTGAGTGAAAAGATCTCCAAATTTATATGATAGATAGGACACTATAAAAAAACGTAGTCCTCTTGATATCAAACTTATAAGAATAAAAATTGGTAAATTAAAACTTATAAGACCACTTACAATTGTGAAAACTTTATAAGGAATTGGACTAAAACCCGCAACAAGAACTATCCAAATTCCCCAGTTCAAATACAAAGCAACAGTGCTGAGAGATTGTTGTGTATATTCAATTATTAACACTGGGATTAGCATAAGAACCGAAATCATTACAGGTACTTCAAAAAACTTTTCTGCTTTCAAATAGTTCTGATTGTTCATATAGATATTATAAAACTAGCTATGAAAGATTAGTATTAGTAATCTAAAATATGATTATGAACAGGGTATTTTTTTTAATACTATTTATTTCGTTATTAGTAATTCCTTTAAGTTTAAATAGTGTAAACAATGAAGGAATCAGTTACTTTGAACTAATTACTGAAATTGGAGCTGGATTAATAAAAGATTCAGAACCAGTAAAAGAAGTAGAAATTATTATTTCGGAAGAGCAAAAAGCTCAGATTCGTAAAAACCTTAATTCTGTAATCAATTCACAAAATGGCTTTTTTAATCAATATGAAAGTTCACAAATTGAAACATTGAAGGGTGTAAATGCTTTTATCGCTAAACATAGATGGGAAACATTTAGTGAAACGAATAACGGCATTAAAGGCATTTATTTGAGTGGTTATCATTTATTAAGAGAAGAAAAAATTAATCCAATCAAAGAAATAGTAAATAATACAATTGTGAATACGATAGTTCTCGATGTCAAAACTGACAACGGCCATTTAATGTATGACAGTCAAATAGAATCGGTTGAGGAATTAAATAATGAAAGAATAAAATATGACTCAACAACACTTAAGTATTTGAAGGAGGAACTGAATATTTATTTGATTGGTCGTGTTGTGGCTTTTCAAGATCCAATTTTTTCAAGAAAATATTCAGAATCGGCAATTATAGATTCAAGAACAAATACTCCTTACTCACAAGATGGCCAATACTTTCTTGATCCAAGCGATGAAAACAGTAAAGATTATGTATTAAATATTGCACTTGAAGCCTGCTTGCTTGGTTTTGATGAAATTCAGTTTGATTATATTCGATATCCGGACACCTCTTACCAAGGTCTTGTCTACGATGAAGAAAGTAACTTTGAAAATAGAACAAAGAATATTGATTCGTTTCTTCTCAATGCTACAAATGCCTTACACGATATCGGCTGTTTAGCTTCGGCAGATATATTTGGATATGTTCTAAATGCCAAAAATGATAATGGAATAGGTCAATACTTAGAAACAATAGTAAATACAGTAGATTTTATTTCGCCAATGGTTTACCCATCTCATTATTCAAGAGGTTCTTTTGGATATAATTATCCAAATAATCACCCATATGAAGTTGTCACAGCATCGTTGAATCAAGGTCTTTTAAGAGGGGTGGATCAAAAACAACTAAGGCCATTCCTTCAAGGATTTTGGCACTCATCAAAAGATGTTGCATTAAATATTAAAGCAGCTGAGGACAAGGGTCTTGATTGGATAATTTGGAATAATTCTAGTGTGTATCAAGAAGATTTCTTTACTAAAATTGAATCATGAGCTTCAAAGTTGAATTTAAAAATTATCTGGATGAGTTACATAAAAGCTTGTGTGAAGTAAGTGACTGGATGTATGAAAATCCAGAATTAGGATTTCAAGAATTCAAAACATCAAAGCATCTGGTTGACTACATTCAGAAAAACTCTAAATCTGTAAATTATCCTTCACACGGTCTTGAAACAGCTTTTGATGTAACATTCGGTGAAGATGGTCCTCTAGTTGTTATTTGTGTTGAGTATGATGCTTTACCTGAAATCGGACATGCTTGTGGACACAATATTATTGCTACAGCTTCTATAGGTGCGGGATTGGGATTAAAAGATATTGCATCAAAATTAGGTATAAGAGTAAAGCTTTTAGGAACTCCTGCAGAAGAAGGTGGTGGCGGAAAAATTATTCTTATTAACGAGGGTGCCTTCGAAGATGCTTCTTGCTCTATGATGATACATCCAGGCTATGAAGATGTAGTAAATCCAACCTTTACAACAATTGAACAATACACCGTAGAATATTTTGGTAAAGATGCACATGCAGCGGGTGCTCCAGATCAGGGAATTAATGCTCTAGATGCGCAAATACAACTATTTGTAAATGCATCAACTTATAGACAACAAATGGTTCAGAGCAATAGAATGCATGGGGTGATTAGGGAGGGCGGTTTTAAGCCGAATATAATTCCATCATATACAAAATCTGAATGGTATTTAAGATCACTTAATGAAGAAGGCCTAAATCAACTAGAACAAGACTTTTATAATTTTGCTAATGCTGCTGCACTATCAACAAAATGTGAAGTAAAAGTTACATCTCCTGATTACAGATATGAGGAAATTAACAATAATGAAACTCTGTATAAACTTTTTATGGAAAATGCTCAAGATGTAGGTAGAGAAATGATTCTACAAAAAGATGCTACGAGACCGGGTTTAGGTTCAACTGATATGGGAAATGTATCTCAAATCTTTCCATCTATACATCCAATGCTTGGTATTGGCGAAGAAGAAGCTGTCAATCATCAACCAGAGTACGCAGCGGCTACCTTAACAGCAGGTGGACATAAAGCAATTTATGATGGAGCATACGCAATGGGGGCTTCAATAATTGATTTAGCTGAAAAAAATCTTTGGGATAAGCTTTAAAGGATCTGGCTTAAAAAAAGCTTTGTTCTATCATTTTTCGGATTATCAAAAAATTCATTTGGGGTATTTTCTTCAACCATTAAACCGTCGTCAAACAACATTACTCTATCAGCAACCTCTTTAGCGAATCCCATTTCATGAGTTACAACAATCATGGTCATTCCAGATTTTGCTAATTCTTTCATTACATCTAAAACTTCTTTAATCATTTCAGGGTCTAATGCTGATGTTGGTTCATCAAAAAGCATAATTTTTGGTTCCATAGCTAGGGCTCTTGCTATTGCAACTCTTTGTTGCTGTCCACCTGATAGCTGTCCGGGAAACTTATTTGCTTGCTCTGGAATTCCTACACGCTCTAGAAGTTCCATGGCTTTCTGCTCGGAGTCAGATTTACTTTTTTTTCTAACCCATGTAGGGGCAAGAGTTATGTTTTGTAAAACTGTCAGGTGTGGAAATAGATTAAAACTCTGAAAAACCATCCCTACTTCAGATCTGATTGCTTCAATATTTTTAATATCATTTGTCAACTCAATCCCGTCAACAATAATTGATCCTTCCTGGTGTTGTTCTAATCTGTTTATACATCTAATGAAAGTTGATTTTCCAGAACCTGATGGACCACAAACTACAAGTACTTCTCCCTCTTGAATCTCCATAGATATACCTTTTAGTGCCTGGAAATCTCCAAACCACTTCTTTACATCTTTAGCCTCTATAATGCTCATATTATTACCTTTCACCTAATCCTAATCGCTTTTCAAATTTCATACTTCTTCTAGATAATGTAAATGTAAAAATCCAATAGACAAATGCAATAAATAATAAGTTTTCTCTATCGTGTCCTATGAAGTTAATAGGAATTGATTGATTTCCAATTACCATTCGACCAATTGTAAGAAAGTCAAACAATCCGATAATTGTAACGAGGCTAGAGTCTTTAAATGATGTAATTATGCTACTAACTAGAGTTGGAACTATTGCTCTCAAAGCTTGTGGAAGCACAATTAATGATGTCTTTTGAACAGTATTCATACCAATTGCATCTGCAGCCTCGAACTGTCCTTTAGGTATTGACTGTAGGCCACCTCTAATATTTTCTGCAAAATAAGCACCACTAAAAAAAGCTGTGACAATCAAAACTCTGACTATAAGATTAAACTCTACACCGTCTGGTAAAAATACTGCCATAGTTACGCTAGCAAAAAATAACCATGTAATATAAGGCACAGATCTTACAAGTTCGATTATCCCTGTACAAACACCTTTAATAATTGGAAGTGAAGAATTTCTACCTAAAGCTAATAGAACTCCTAAGGGGAAAGATACGTATGTACCAAATATTGCCAATAGCCAGGTTAGTGAAAATCCTCCAAAAATACTTGAGCCAGGAACCACTATCTGAGTAGTCGATGTTCCTCCTTCAAGCAGAAATGCAGTTGTTGTCAAAGATACTACCCACACAATAGTTAAGCTTCTTTTACCTTTTGCAGAAGTAGAAACTGCTGGAATAATAACTGAAAACAGTAAAAGTAATAATAAACCTGCTTTTACAAGTAGGATGACTTGTAAAAATAGTGAGGCTATTGTAGCAACTACAAGAAGGCCTAAATAATAACTATAAAACTTCTCAACAATTTTATTATTAATAAAATATATAGTTAAAACACCTATCAGTAAAAATCCAATAAATACTGGAATGTCATTCCTTATAAGTTCGTTCAGGTCGATAAGAGGTTTTTTAAAGATCCATGAAAATATCAATAAAGGAAGTAGTACCCACGAAATAGACACTGCATTCTTAAACTGTTTTTTATTTTTAAAATATACACCAACTAGATAAGACACCACAAAGGAAATCCAGATTAAAGTCCAAGGTATTTTTGTAGAATTTGCTATTGGCATTAAAGGGTCTGGGAATACTCTTTGATTTTCTGCATCAAGTTGTATAGTTGGAATTTTCATAATCCACAAAAGAATTATTGGAACAAATAAATATATTGATACTAATAATGACTTGTTAAAGCTTAAATTGATCTTTGAGATAAGAAAAAATGCTACCAATAATCCAAGTAAAATGCTTAATAAAGGAACTCTTTCGGCATATGAAAAAACGTCTACTTGTTCCCTTATTCCTGTAGCTGTGCTTACCACAACAGAAGTTGTTGGAGCAATAATTGTAAGAAAAATAATTCCGGAAACTATTTTTGAAAATGTTAAACATAACTTACTAAGAGATGTTTTTTCTTCTGTTTCCCAAAGTCCTACAGAAAGCCCAGAAAATATAAAACCTAAACCTACACAAATCCAGATTCTTATGAAATCAGATTCAGGATAAGCTTGAACCATATAAAGTTGCATATTATTTAATACCGACAACCAATCTTTATCTGGAGCTGTTGCAAAACCAAACATTCCCCTAAAGAAACTTATCATTATATAGCTTGTAATAAACGTCAACAATGTAGAAACCGGAGAGGAAAATAAATTTTCTTTTATGACTCTAGTTTGTTTTTTTATGTCTATATTCATTATCTCTCTACTATCTTTAGTTTTCGATTGTAATAATTGACAATACTTGAAAGAGTTAAGCTAACAGTACTAAAAAATATCATCCAAATAAGGAAAACGGGTAGAGTTTGGCCTTCTTGATTATATAGTGTTTGCCCAACAGCAACTACTTCTGGAAACCCAACCGCAATTCCTAGAGATGTATTTTTTGCTAAATTAAGATATTGGTTTCCCATTGGAGGGAGCATAATTCTAACGGCTTGTGGAAGAACAATGAGTCTTAGAAGTGAACTTCTTCTTAAACCAAGAGATAATCCGGCTTCAGATTGACCTTTAGAAACTGCCATAATTCCAGCTCTGACTATTTCAGAAATAAATATTGCAGTATAAATAACAACACCAAGCCATGTAGCAAAATATCCAACAGTTAAACTTTTTCCAACCTCAGTCGAATATTTCTTAAATTTTGTTGTTCCAACTTGTTCAATTTCGGCCATATTTAATTCGTAAGGGACGCCTGTAATAGACCAGTCAAGTGCATTTGAAATTCCACTAAAAAATTGTGGCAATCCCCAATCAGATTTGAAGGTTAGTTCGTCTCCAACTAAGAATTTTGCAATACCTTGACCTATAGGAGCAAACATTAAAGCAATGAACACTATAGCGATAACAATAGTGATAATCATTTTGAAGTAGTCATCATCACTATATTTACCCTGTAGCTCTCCTGATCTTTTACTATTAATCTGCTTTCTTACAGATATAAATGACAGATAGCCTGCTAAAACAGACAGTAGAACTTGATAAAAAATACCTGGAAGTACCTCAAGACCTTGTGAGATAAAACCAGAAACAAATCCGATTATTCCAACAATCCTGTAGCCTCCATACCAGCCAACAGCAAACAGAATAACTAAAGCTGACAAAGACCAAAGAAAAGGTTTTGTTTCTCTTCCTTGTTCTTCTAATAATTTTACTCTTTGTTTGTACACTCGATTGCTGATGTATAAGGTTATTAAAAAATATAACATGAACATCCATGCTCCATCTTGTCTGTTTGGCCATGATAGGGCTACCCCTTTTGAACTGGCATGGAACAATACAGATCCAACATCATAAACTTCTAGTCTTGGTAGTGAAAGAATTAAAGCCTGAAAAAATAAAATTTGGACTAGTAGAGGAACATTTCTGACAACCTCTAAAAGAGAAGTGGCCGTCTTTTCTACAATATAATTATTAGACAATCGCGCAATACCAAGAATCGTACCAAAGAATGTTGCTGCTACTATCCCCGTTACGGTAATACGTAACATATTAAGCATTCCAGTTTGAAGCATTTGAAGACCAGATTTAGGAAGTGTATAAAGTCCTTCGGCGATAGAAACTCCAGGAGTTTCACCTAAAAAGCCCCATGAAAAAGCAATATTTGTATTAGCTAAATTACCAACAGCAATATTTAAATAGTTGAAAATAAGAGCTATTAGGCCACCGAGAAAAATAAATTGAACAGCCCACTTTAAAACAACAACATTTCTAAAAAATGCTCCAATTTTACTAAGCAATTTGACCATAGAAAAATATTACTTGATTGAACTGTTAAATGAAACTCAAATATCTACAAAAGCAAAAAGAGCCCGAAGGCTCTTTTCGCAATAATTTTTTAACGATTACCTAGCAGGAGGTGCGTAAATTAATCCGCCATCTACCCATCGGTCGTTATCTCCACCTTCTCTAAAGAGACCTAATGGATTTAGGTTTCTTGAAAAGATTTCATCATAGTTTCCGACTTGCTTAATAACGTTATAGTAAGCATCTGCGCTAAGACCCATCTTAGTTTGAAGTTCTCCATCGTTTGCACCAAAGAGTCTTCCTAGTTCTGGGTTAGCTTCAAGATCAGCTGAATCTACGTTTGCAGCAGTAACGCCATATTCGTCAGCGATAATTGTTGCATATACAGTCCAGTTAATGATGTCTGCCCACTGGCTATCATTTGATCTATAAGTAGGACCAAGTGGTTCCTTGGAAATTGGTGATGTTGGGAAAATTACCCAATCATTAAGAGCATCATTTACTGCTCTTCTACCAACAAGTCCAGAACCGTCAGTTGTTACAATATCACACTCACCAGCAATAAATTTATCAATTGCTTCAGAGAATGCTTCTACTGTAATAAGCTGAATTGTTCCACCTGCAAGACCAACACGCTCAGTAATATTTTTCTCAGTTGTTGTTCCAGCATTTGTACATACTCTTAAACCGTCAATATCTGCGACAGTTGAGCTGTTTGACAAACCATCAGCTACTCTACCCATTAATTGTTGACCATCATAATAAGTTGTTGGTCCAAAATCGTTACCTAATTCGGTATCACGACTTTGAGTCCAAGTTGTATTTCTTATTAAGACATCGATTTCGCCAGCGCTAAGTGCTGTAAATCTTTCAGCTGAAGTAAGTTGTTTAAATTCAACTTTACTGTAATCGCCGAAAATAGCAGCAGCAACTGCGTAACAATAGTCAACGTCAAATCCAGAGTAAGAACCGTCGTCCCCTACTTCAGTGAATCCAGTAGCACCGGTGCTAACACCGCACTTAAGGAATCCTCTTTCTTGAACTTGTTCAAGCGTTGATTGTTCTTGTTCTTCTTCAGTAGCTTCAACAGCAGCTTCTTCGGTTGTGTCTCCACAAGCGACAATTACCATTGCAAATACTAAAAGAAAAACAATTGCTTTTTTATTCAATGTTTATCTCCTTTTAATTAAAAGTACACAGCTTTTAAAGAAGCTGTATTGTATTCAATTTAATATAGTTATGTTTATGTATCAATGAATAATTATTGAAAAAAACTAATAATTTGCAATTTAATCTAAATTCGCTAAGAAACCTCTACTGATTACAAGAAAAATCCATTATTATTTTATGTTGTACCTAAGGAGAAAAATTGTCCACTACCGTAGTACTTGGAGCCCAATGGGGTGATGAAGGTAAAGGTAAAGTCACAGATTTTTTTGCTTCAACTGCCGACTACGTAGTCAGGTTTCAAGGTGGAAATAATGCTGGTCACACCATTGTTGTTGGAGAAGATAAAATAGCATTGTCACTAACGCCCTCGGGAGTTCTTTACCCTAGTTGTACACCAGTAATTGGCTCAGGTTGTGTGGTCGATCTTGGGTTCTTAAAGCAAGAACTAGAAATGCTAAACAAAAAAAACATCAATACAGAAAAATTAGTCATTTCTCCAAATGCTCATTTGGTAATGCCATACCATAAATTACTTGATGAGCTTATAGAAGAGAGCTTAGGAGAAAACAAAATTGGAACAACTAAAAAAGGAATTGGGCCTTGTTATGCAGATAAAATTCAGAGAAAAGGCATTAGAGTTCAAGACTTACTAGATAAAAATATTTTTGTTGAAAAAGTCAAAAATAATATTGAAGAAACAAACTTAACACTTACAAAAATATATAACCAAGCGCCTTTAGTAGCTGACAAGATTATTGAGGAGTTTAATGATTATATTGAAATGGTTTCTAGTCATGTTGCAGACACATCACTATTAATTGCAAATGCAATAAAAGATAATAAAACAATTTTATTTGAAGGAGCTCAGGGGACATTGTTAGATATTGATCATGGAACATACCCTTTTGTAACTTCATCTAATACAGTATCAGCGCAATCTGCTACTGGTTCTGGAATTGGACCTTCTCTTATACATAATGTTTTAGGAATAACTAAAGCATATACTACAAGGGTAGGTAATGGACCTTTCCCAACTGAGTTAAATAATAAAACTGGAGAATTATTAGGAAAGATAGGACATGAATTTGGAGTTGTAACAGGTCGAAAGAGACGATGTGGATGGTTTGATGCAGTAATGGTAAATTATACTATTAAATTATCTGGTATTCATGGGATAGCTCTTACAAAACTCGATGTACTTGATTCCTTTAAAGAAATAAAGGTTTGTATAGGCTATAAAATAAATAATAAAATTATCAAAACAGTTCCTGAAAGTTATACAGAAATGAATAAAATAAAGCCAGTTTATGAAACTCTTAAAGGTTGGCAAAAGTCTACTCAAAAGTGTAAATCTTTTTCAGAATTACCTTCGAATGCAAAAAAATATATTAAAAGAATTGAAAAGTTAATTGAGTG
>ERZ802822.2436-NODE-2436-length-10386-cov-4.744883_pt1 | contig 10386 bp, 8 predicted proteins | sample MGYA00345649_ERZ802822 | MGnify/ENA primary metagenome ERZ802822 (study PRJEB30503, sample SAMEA104212359) | marine metagenome | biome: Westerlies Biome; feature: [SRF] surface water layer (ENVO:00010504) within the epipelagic zone...; material: water... | reverse complement strand
TGTCTCCGTCCGGTTCGGTATTCCACGGTATCTTGTTTACAAAATCCTGAATGAGCTCCGGGGTGCGTAATTCCGCAAGGGTTTGTGCTGCCTCCTTCGAGAGGCCAAGTTTCTCGCCAATTTGTGCCGCCTTTTGCATTACGCTCGCTTCCAGATCGTTTCATGGGTCTTGGAAAATTCTTGGGGGAAACCCTAGTCTTGGCTCTAAAAATAACGAATCTGGCAATTTCCGTCCAAATTCAACCCCCAGTGTTTTCTGCTTGAGAACACGCTCTGGGTCGCCGTAACGAGAACAGAGGGTATCCTCGTGGTAGTCAGATCATGTGTACGACACGGTTTGGCTTGGGATTTTTAGGATTCGACGGAGCAGATAACACGTGTCAATTGAGAATAGATCAAGTCCGCCAGGTGATATTCGTCGCATCGATCTCCATACCCCTGGTGGTCGGGATGAACTGGAATCTCTTCGTAAGACATTAGTTTCTCAGGGGGACCTCGTTTCACCTGCGGGAAGACAGCGAACAATCGATGTCTTTGGAGAACCGCTTTCACCAAGACAAGTCGTTGAAAAAATCTGTGAAGACGTAAAGCGAGAAGGACTTGCTGCGGTACTGGATTACACCAAACGCATTGATCACGCGAATGTCACCGCAGAGACCTTCCGGGTTCCACTCGAAACTCTTGAAAAAGCCCATCAGAGCGTAGCACCAGAATTTCTTGCAGCGATAAGAAGAGTCCGCCAGCGAGTCGAACATTTCCAGAAGAAGATTTTGCCATCAGATGTATGCGTTCCACTAGATGGTGGAGGGAGCCTGCGGCAGCGATACCTCCCACTTGATCGTGTGGGTGTATGTGTGCCTGGTGGTGCAGCAGCATATCCATCAACACTTCTTATGACTGTGGTGCCGGCTCAGGTAGCCGGCGTTCCCGAAATTGTTGTTGTCGCTCCACCAACAAAGTTCGGTTCAGAGAGTGAGCATGTGCTTGCGACGTGCCAAGAATTGGGTGTATCTACTGTCCTTCGAGTAGGTGGAGCTCAGGCGGTTGCTGCAATGGCCTATGGTGTCGAAAGTCTTCAGCGAGTTGATATTGTCGTTGGCCCAGGGAATCTATTTGTTGCTTTAGCGAAAGAATTCGTCTACGGCGACGTTGCGATCGATTCAATTGCTGGCCCAAGTGAAATAGTTGTTGTTGCCGATGAGGACGGAAACCCCGAGACAATTTCTGCTGATATGCTCGCCCAGGCAGAGCATTCTCCTGGATCAGCAATTCTGTTGACAGCATGTGAGTCTCTCGCAGATGCAGTTGCATCGGTGCTTTCCAGAAGGTTGGAAACCCTTGAACGGGCTGACTTGACTCGGGACAGTCTTGATCGATTTGGAGCCATTGTCATTACGAGAAATAATGAAGAATCGGCGCAGCTTGCCGATGAGCTGGCTGCCGAACATCTCTCGATTGATACGCGGGATCCCGAAGAGACACTCAAGACCATCCGGCATGCTGGTGCAGCGTTCCTTGGTCCGTTTAGTCCGGTTGCCGCAGGTGACTATGCCGCAGGGCCGTCTCATGTCCTGCCAACAGGCGGTACAGCGAGATTTGCTGCAGGGTTATCAGCAAATCATTTTCTCCGGAGGGGGAGTGTTCTGGCTTTGACAGAAGCTGATCTGGCTGAAATGGCCGACGATATACAGCTTCTGGCTGAAACAGAAGGCTTGACGGCCCATCGCCGAAGTGTTGAAACACGACTGGGGCGCTGAACGGCAGCCCGGTGTTCCTGTCGAAGCGGTTGATCCGGTGGTACTGAACGTACCAGCGCATTTCTGGGCTACACTTATAGGGTCCAGTCGTATTCATGACATTGCATTGAGTAGTTCGTATGGCGATATCATCCTCCCAACAAAATTCACTTTCTCTTGTGCGGCAAGAAATTGCGGCAATTGCTGGATATATTCCCGGTGAGCAACCACAGGATGCCGGCTGGACAAAACTCAACACGAATGAGAACCCGTACAGTCCTTCTGGAAATGTTTCAAAAGCTATTGCCGTTGCTTGCGAAGGTCGATCCCTTGCGAAATATCCAGACCCTTTTGCCAATCAGTTCAGGAAGCAGGCAGCAGACGTATTGGGAGTCCGTCCTGATATGATTCTCTGTGGGAATGGGAGTGACGACCTCCTTACCATCCTTGTTCGCTGCTATGTTGGAGTCGGGGATGCAATGAGAGTTCCCACGCCAAGTTATATTCTCTATCAAACGCTCGCAGACATTCAGGGCGTCCTCTGTGACAAAGTGGCGTTTACCGATGAGTGGCTATTGCCTGAATCCTTTACGGCACCAAACGCGTCGACTGGTGAGCCTGTCAGACTTGTAGTTGTTCCGAATCCCAACAGTCCATCAGGCACGCTGCTAGCGCCAGAGCACCTTCTTGACCTTGCGGAACAACTGCCGTGTCCGCTGGTGGTCGATGAGGCCTACGGTGATTTTAGTGAGAGCAATTGTCTGGAATTGGTGGAGAAAAGTGACCGAATCATTGTGACACGATCGATGAGTAAGTCGTACGCGTTGGCAGGAATTCGTTTCGGTTTCGCCGTCGCTCAGCCCGCCGTTATCGAACAACTCGCAAAAGTAAAAGACTCCTATAATTGCGATGCGATAGCGATTGCTGCAGCGACCGCTGCCATTGCTGACCAGGATTGGCTGAGGAAGAACCAGAGCTCAATCAGGACAACACGAGCACGACTTGCCACCCAACTTCGGCAATTCGGTTTTTCGGTGGTTGATAGCCAGGCAAATTTTGTCTGGTGCACTCACTCGAAATATTCACATAAAGAAATCTATGAGTCGCTCTGGGAAAGATCAATTTTGATCCGCTTTATGTCCTACAGTGGCTGGGGCGATGGCTTGAGAATTACAGTTGGTACTGATGCAGAGATCGACGTACTGCTTGGCGCCTTGGACACCATCATGCGAGAAAAGAAATAGTAAGGAGTGTTACACGTGGGACGAACTGCCACAGTTGCGAGAGAAACGACTGAGACAAAGATTGCGTTAGCTGTTGATATTGACGGCACAGGCCAAGCCACAGTTCATACTGGCATTGGTTTTTTTGATCACATGCTGACTCTATTGGCAGGTCACTCACTCTTTGATTTGTCTATTCAATGCGAGGGAGACGTTCATGTCGATGGACATCATACCGTCGAGGACGTGGGGCGGGCATTAGGCGTTGCGGTCAAGGATTGTCTTGGTGATCGCCGTGGCATTCGCCGCTATGGTCATTCGATCCTGCCGATGGATGAATCACTTGTGACCGCTGCAGTTGATCTTGGTGGTCGGGCAGCAACAGTACTTGCCGTTGAGTATCCAGTTCCGGCTATTGGGGCGTTTGACGTCCAACTCGTTGAAGTCTTCTGGGAAAGCTTTGCTGCAACGGCTGGAGCGAATGTGCACGCCGTGCTTCATCATGGGAGCAATGCGCATCATATCGCCGAGGCAGTTTTCAAAGCGACAGCTCGAAGTCTCAGGATGGCCGTAGAACAGGATTCTCGCCAGCCAGGCGTTCCGAGTACAAAGGGTGTTTTGACTGACGAATAAAACTGGGGTGGTGCGAAGAGCTTTTTCACGCCACCCCAGTTCGTTTGTTTTAAGGAGTCCAGGCACCGAGCTTTCGGAATGCCTGTTCTCAAATACTCCAATGCGAGCTACTCGTTGACGAATGTCTCGAGGAAGCGAGCAAGGCTATGAAAATCACAGCCCGGTTCGACATATCGAACAACAGTCACAAGCGTCTTCGGGTCGACCAGTTCCTCGAAAGGAACATAACTGAGGTCCAGTTGGCCAGAAACGCTCACCATGACACCATTGAGGCCGCGTTCAGCAAGTGCACGGTAGCCGCCGACACCCAGTTGGCTGCCAAGCATGACGTCAAATGCGTGCGGCTTGGAACACCGGGCTTCGTAGCCAAGTTGTAGCCCAACAACCTTCCGGCTGCGTCCAGTTTGTCGTTCGTATTCATCACCTACGAGTTTGGCAAACATCTTGCCGAGTTGAATCTGAGAAATTGTTATGTGGCCATGATCGTCGCGCGGGATACCCTCGAGCTGTTTGCTTGGGAGGAATTCAGCTAATCCTTCTGCAAGGACAATGACGCCATACTCTTTCCCTTCTTTTTCCTCACGTACCCGCATTGTTTTGACAATCCGGCCGACGACCTCATCCACATTCATAGCATGTTTTGTACTAGTGTTACCGTCTGCGTCAGTGACGGTTTCATCCTCACGATACTTGCCGTGGATGTCCTCGACACTAATAACAAGACTGGCTTCTCCACAAATCGCAGCCCCATAGGCCAGCCAGCCAGCACTCCGCCCCATTGATTCACAGATGAAATACGATCTTCCAGCATCAGCGTCATAAAGCAGATTACGAATTTCGCCTCCAAGAAAATCAACAGCAGTGAAGTAGCCAAACGTGAAATCGATGCCCATGTAGTCATTGTCAATCGTCTTTGGCAAATGAACGACAGGTATCCGTGGGGCATCAGCCGGAAGCCTGTCTTGATATAACTTGAACTTGTTCGCTGTTTTCAGGGTGTCATCACCACCGATGGATATCAGTGCTTCAACACCAAGCGAGAGAAGACCTTCGTACGTATTCTTGAGAGGCTTGACACGTTCCTCGTCATCAAAATGTTCAGGATCCGAAATATGCTTTCCAGGATTTGTTCTGGCGGTGCCAAGCATGATTCCTTGACCAGATCTGGTCCGTTTTAAAAACTCAGGGGTGACATTGATGTAGTCCTTGCCCTCAACGAGTGGCTGGTCAGATGAAAAATCAGCCAGCGATGAGTAACCGTGCTTCATTCCCACAACTTCAGTGTCGTTTCGCATGAATGAGGTGGCGGCTGTAGAAATAACAGCGTTCGCACCAGGTGCTGGGCCGCCGGCAAATAATATGGCGACGCGATTGAAATGATGAGCTGCTTTTGGTGGGCGTGAGAGAGACTCGGCCATGAACTGGGGGCTCCGTGGGGAAGGGTAGGGGGCATATGCTTGGCAGAAATCTATCAAGCATTGGGCTGCTTTTATAGGGGGGGCGTTGCAATCAGAACGAATTGCGTGTCGACGCAGAGGGGGGACGAAGATTGTGGCATGAAACGTTGGCGAACGATCACTCTGCAAGGAGTCGTTCGACGAACTTTGTGTCAATGGTTGCTTCGTGAAAAGCTGAGTGTGAGAGAAGGTCGAGGTGCAGTGGCACTGTCGTCGCGATGCCCTTTACCTGAAGCTCTCGCAGGGCTCGGGTCATGGTTTCAATGGCTGCTTCCCGAGTTGGCTGGTGCACGATAAGCTTGCCAATGAGAGAGTCATAATAAGGTGAAACGACATATCCCGCAGTCACATGAGAATCAAAGCGGACGCCAAAACCACCGGGGGCGATGATTTGCTCAATCTTGCCAGGGCACGGCCTGAAGTTGGCGGATGGGTCTTCTGCATTGATGCGACATTCAATTGCATGACCACGAGGCACTATATCTTCTTGCTTGAGCGAAAGCTTTTCACCTGCCGCTACAAGAATCTGTTGCTTGAGCAGATCGATGCCCGTCACCATTTCTGAAACTGGATGTTCGACCTGAATGCGGGCGTTCACCTCGATAAAGTAGAAATTATTATCTTTATCAACAATGAATTCGACAGTCCCAGCGGAGTAATACCCAGCAGCTTTCGCTAAACGAACTGCTGCAGACGTCATGGCTTCCCGAGTCTCTTGTGGCAGTCGAGGAGAAGGGCTTTCTTCTATAAGTTTCTGGTGACGGCGTTGTGTTGAGCAGTCACGCTCCCAGAGATGAAGCATCGTGCCGTGTTGATCGCCGAGCACCTGAATTTCAACATGCCTTGGTTTCTCAACATATTTCTCAATATAGATGCCGGCATTTCCAAAAGCTGCTTCCGCTTCTGCAGAAGCCTGCTGCCACGCCGTTGAAAGGGAGAGGTCATTGGCGGCAACCCGCATGCCCTTGCCACCACCGCCTGCCGTTGCCTTGAGGAGGACTGGAAAGCCGATTTCCTTGGCTACTTTGAGAGCCTCCTGTTCGCCAGAGAGCAGCCCTGGACTGCCAGGTACAGTCGGGACATTCGCTTCCCGGGCAAGAGTTCTCGCTGAATTTTTGTCACCGACTCGCTCCATCGATTCTGGAGTTGGGCCAATGAAACCAATATCACATGAGCGACAGACTTCTGCGAAGTGGGCGTTTTCCGAAAGAAAGCCATAGCCCGGGTGAATAGCCTGGACGTTACCAATCTCGGCAGCGCTGATCACACGATCAATTCTCAGGTAGCTGTCCGCAGCCTTCGCTGGGCCGATACAGACGGCTTCATCGGCAAGATTCAGATACGGTGCGTCACGATCAGCTTCGCTGTAGACGGCAACAGTTTCAATGCCAAGTTCGCGACAGGCACGAATGACACGAAGTGCAATCTCGCCACGATTTGCGATCAGGATTCGATTGAACATGGTTTCCCTGAGTGTTGAATTATCGAGCCAAGAGACAGTGGCTCACGAAAGCGATGTCCAGAATGTTTTCGGCACATAAATAAGGACTCGTCACAAGAAGAATCTGTTCTAAGCGCCGGGGTCGACTTTAATAAGCGGCTGTCCAAATTCGACAGGCGCGCCGTTTTCAACGAGCATGGCAACGATCTGTCCAGAAACACCTGCCGGAATCTCATTGAATACCTTCATGGCTTCCACAATACAGACTGTTTTCTCAGGGCCGATACGATCACCAACCTTTGCGAATGGAGGTGAGTCTGGACTTGATGCTAAGTAAAACGTTCCAACCATTGGGCTTTTGACCACAACCATACGGGCATCTTCAGCCGATTCTACCGGAGCAGCAGGCTGAGCAGGAGCGGCTGGAGCAACTGGTGGAGCAACTGCGGGTGCAGAGTACGATGCGACTTCACCGCCTCTCTTGATTCTCACAGCGCTATCGGCATGCTTCAGATCGATCTCAGTGAGATCGTTCTCCTGCATCAGCGAAATAAGTTTGCGAATTTTGCGAACATCGAAGACGTCGAATGATTGTTGGGACCCACTCATGGTGTCCATTTCTCCTCAGGAGGCCGGAGGTTAGTAAAAGTATTTGTTCTGACTAGAAAATGTATCGGCAAACCAGGAAACCCAATTCGACCGAAATGTACAGAAAACGGGCCATAATCGGGCCAAAGGTAGCCATTTTGGCCCGTTTTCGTCAAGTTGGGAGAAAATCCCTCGTCTCTTATGCTCTGGTTTCTCTTGTTTTCGGAAGGGACCTTCATGGCAGATCGCTTTGGAAATTCATGCCACCAAATACCGGAAGGCCTCCCGAAGTTGCCGGTTCGGATCAGGGAATCCAGTAAATTTGACTACGGTCGTGTGGTTCTCGTGGCAGGAAGCCGAGGAATGGCTGGAGCCGCTGCGCTTTCTTCGATGGCGGCTCTCAGAGGTGGCGCTGGGCTTGTCGAGGCAATCGTTCCAGAGTCGATTCAGTCAACAGTTGCTGGATTCGACCCATGCGTGATGACACACGGTCTTCCGGAAGATGCTGCTGGGCGGTTCTCATTGTCAGCATTATCGGCAATTCATGACCGTTGCCAGAAAGCGGACGTGGTCGCTCTTGGTCCAGGGCTTGGTCGTAGTGACGATCTTGTAAAGATTGTTCAGGATCTTTGGCAGACGCTACCAAGGCCGGCGGTTGTTGACGCAGACGCATTGTGGGCACTTGCCCAGGATGCGGAGTGGCAAAAGTTTGAACATGCTGGGGCGAGGGTTCTTACGCCTCATGCCGGTGAGCTTGTACGTCTTCTCGGTTCCAGCCCTTCGCGAGAAAAAAAGCAAGAACGAAAAGAGTTAGAGGCGGCAGCGTCACATCTTGCCAGAGCAACAAAGTCAGTAGTTGTCTTCAAAGGGCCAGCTTCTCTGATAACAGATGGCACGACAAATATACATAACGAAACGGGAAACCCTGGTATGGCGACAGCTGGAACGGGTGATGTTCTTACGGGTGTTCTTGCTGCCTTGCTTGCACAAAGACTCAGTGCCTTCGATGCTGCCCGGCTTGGTACATGGATTCACGGGGCGGCAGGTGATGAAGCGGTGGATCGATACGGGGAATGTTCATTGACTGCCCGCGACCTCCTTCGTTGTCTGTATACACAGACAACACGATGCCTCTCGAAGTGAGCCGCATCATCTTGTTGAGATCTGTCCAGGAACGTCTGTTACGAGCGAACCAGTGCGTTCGCTATCGGCAAGACTCCATCGATCTGGGCGAGCCAGATACGAGTCAGATTTGATGGTCGTATTGTGTAGCCACCAGTAAATGAGCCAAAAGCTGGAAGAAGAAGCGTTGTGCCGGTTGTTACAAAACAGCGGCATGTTAGCCGATCTCCACTGGTTCCCTTAATGGTAACGGTTGGATGAACATGGCCGGCAATCGTGAAGGAGTCAGGCTGTGCGTCGAAATGACTTTGGTGGTCATGGATAAATCGAAAAGGTGGTTCAATAATTTCTTTTTCGCACCGTTTGATGCCAATCTCATGAGGCCGGAACTTTTTTCCGAGGGATCGCTCGTGATTGCCGAGGACGAGGACGACTTCTGTATTATGCGATTGCCGAACCTGCTCGCAAAACACAGAAAACTCATCGAGCACGTGCTCTGTGCATCCCGAACGAGCATGAAACAAATCGCCTGCGATAAGAAGTCGGCGGGCATTGTATGTCTGTATGATGGCGGTGAGTCGCTGGAGGTCGTGTTGTGCCGATCCCTCAGGAATCGGCATGCCGGCGTGACGAAACGTTGCTGCTTTTCCGAGATGAATATCTGAGCAGACTACAGTTGATGTCTGTGGGAGAAAAGCAGCTCGCCCAGGAAGCAAAACAATGTCTGCGTCAGTGGGAAGAGTTCCACCTTCAGCGATAGCGATCCGCACGCTTTGGGCCTCGTGCAAGGGGGATGACGACAATAAGTCTTTTTGTGTCATATGCGTGCTGCGTGCTCGAGTTCTTCAGCCATTTGCGTAATCCGTTGACGCCAATTCTGGGTTGTGAGACGTGACTGAATCTGTTCCGCCCAGATTGGAAATGCGAGTGGTGAAAGTCTCGGAGTATCAATCACCACGATTTCTTTCTTCGCAATTGCGTCAAGTGATTCAGAAAGTCGCTGGAATTCAAACTGGTTCTCCAATACTTCTCGACGAGCTTGTTCAAGGAGAAGGTTTTCAGTGTCGTATTCGCTCAGAACATCAAAAATCAGACCAGCAGATGCCTGCGTTTGTTTTGCTGATCGCGTTCCTCCCTGAATCAGGCCAGCGACACGAGCAATTTCACGAAATTGTCGTTTTGCCATTTCAGTTCCATTGAGGCATGCAAAGAGGTCTTCAAGCAGCTGGCCAGGTTTGAAAAGTTGTCGAAAGTCACGAGCATCGAGTTTGAGTTGTTTGGCTCCAGAAAGCTCAAATCCCCAATCATTGGCTGCAAGTGTCAAGGTGCTCGGTGTCTTGTTTGCTATTCTCCATGCAAGTAAAGCTGCCAGACCTTCATGAACAAGTCGGCCCTCAAAAGGAAAGATAAACAGATGATGTCCATCTCGGCTGCGGGCCCGTTCGATCAGAAGCGTGTCATGTGTCGGCAAGCGGCTCCATGTGGCTTGCGTTGTGATAAGTGGTGCAATGGCTGCCGTTTCAGGAGGCAGCGGAGGTGCAGATGAATCCTGTTGGCTCTCTCCAGACAGACGGACCTGTTCAAGTACTGCTGCAGAAAGCAGTGTGGAAAGAGGCATCCGTCCACCATTCCATCTGGGAACTTGAAGCCCATGGCTTCCTCGGGATCGTTTGACCCAGGCTGTGAGTCCATCAAAACGAAACAGCGTGAGCGGTCGGCCAGCAAAAAGAAACCGATCTCCGGTGTTCAGGCGGCTGATGAAGGATTCTTCGACGGTGCCAAGTCGGCCACCACGACACCATTTGACCTCGACAGTTGCATTCGACGTAATTGTGCCGATGTTCATTCGGTGCCGACGAGCCAGTGCGGGGCTGGCAATGTACCATCGCCCAAATCGTTCCTTGATTCGGCAGTAGTCTGGGTAGGCAGAAAGAGCATGCCCTCCGCGAGCGGCGAAGTCGAGCGCCCACTGCCAGGACTGGTCGTCGAGATTTGCAAATGCGACCGTTCCCTTCACTTCTTTATACAGGTCGTGCTCACGAAAGCCTCCACTACATGCCACTGTCACGATGTGCTGTGATAAACAGTCAAGAGCATTCGTGAGAGGGCGTCGGGGTTCAACGGAGCCAGCTGTGGCAGCCAGTCGTGCGGCAGCACATTCAATAAGTTCCAAGGCGTGAGTTGGG
>ERZ802822.2435-NODE-2435-length-10386-cov-6.463867_pt1 | contig 10386 bp, 10 predicted proteins | sample MGYA00345649_ERZ802822 | MGnify/ENA primary metagenome ERZ802822 (study PRJEB30503, sample SAMEA104212359) | marine metagenome | biome: Westerlies Biome; feature: [SRF] surface water layer (ENVO:00010504) within the epipelagic zone...; material: water... | reverse complement strand
CTAGGGCCTCATTCTTGGTTATCACGGCGCGAAGCATTTGTTGAGATTCACAACGCCATGCTGTAAAGCATGGTTTTATTTCCTGTGGTAGCGGCGAGTTGGCAATATCGCCCAGATACGCCGAAGCGCATGGACTGGTTTTACGACTTAAAGCAGGCCCAGAGTACGCCCATCGGCAGCCGCGATGAACTCAAGCAAGGTCTGGATAGTTTGTCTTTACCCCAACCCATAACCGCACCCAAAAGCGCGGGCGGTTTGCTGCTTAAACCCACGATGCTGGAACGGCTTGATTTAAATGAACTGAGCGGATTACATGACCGAAGACGCTACACGTTGGTGGGTGTCGAGTGGCAGGAAGAAGTATTAGTGCCTTGAGCAATCCATCACGGATCCTCAACGGAATTTCAGAGGTTCTAGCTCAGCAGTAACAATCCCCTTTAGGTTTTTAAAGCAAGTCTCTTTTGCGACGTCCACAAACCCCGACATGAACGGCGCATCGGCCTGATCTGCACGCACTGCGCCATACAGAGTCGGCCATACACCGTCCTCACCGAGAGACCGCACCAACAGATAGTCGTTCTGCAGGTACTCGTACAAGGCCCAATTAGGTAAACAGGCAACCCCTCGGCCGCTGGCTACTAACTGCACGATCATGGTCGTGAGTTCGGCATGTCTGACCCGCGCAGGTTCAACCCCGGCAGGATCCAAAAAGCTCGTGAAAAGATCGAGACGATCCCGATCAACCGGATAGCTAATTATCGTCTCCTGCACTAAATCCGCCGGCTCTACCCACTGCTTTGCAACCAATGCATGGTCTTTCGCCACAGCAAGTTTGGCTTCGTAACTGAACAACGGAAAATAGTGGATGCCCGGCTCATCCACCGGGTCAGCGGTAATCACTAGGTCCAAATCACCCCGGGCGAGCGCAGGCAACGGCGCGAAATGAAACCCGCTGGCAATATCCAACTCCACATCTGCCCATTCATTACGATAGGTATCAATCGCCGGCAGCAACCACTCAAAACAACTATGACACTCAATCGCCATGTAAAGACGGCCAGACTCGCCCCCCGCTAAGCGCTGCAAATCCAGTTCTGCAGTATGCACCAACGGCAATGTCTGATCCGCGAGCGCCAGTAAGCGAGCGCCCGCGCTAGTAAAGCGCACAGGTCGTGTCTTGCGCACGAACAATGCGCATCCGATGCGAGTCTCCAACTCTTTCATTTGGTGAGAAAGAGCAGATTGAGTGAGGTGCACACGCTCCGCAGCTTCCACCAAACTACCACTGTCACGCAGCGCTGCTAGAGTACGCAAATGTCTAAGCTCGATTTGAGACATGATCTATTTTCATTTTCTCCCGATTTCAACATGCAGTTTATTCATATTCGAAGAAAATGCCACGGCTACATCGCCAAATCGAATGCAGAGCCAGAGACCCTATCCGTCCGCAGTACGACACACTTCGAATCCCGCATCAGTAAACTCTCACCGAGCGAATCAAAGGGTTTAGCGCTCATCTACTAATTACCGATGATCGGCCTAATTGTTGAAGTACTGACTAGCGCCCTAGTGAAATTGATCCATCTCTAAGAGCAAATCGTTAATCGCGATACCACTCCTCGATCTGACCGAACCGGCAGAAGCCAAGCGACCTTTGGTCGGGCGAATCCAACCGTTTAGAACTAATTCCGCCAACGCACGCGGCTGCAGGATAAATTAGGTTGTACTAGTTAAACGCGAACTGCCCTGAGAATGCTGGACACCCACCATTAAAGGACAAATGGAATTTAACCTGCCCAAAAACCATTAGGGCAGACCCGCGGACGAGACTCAGCGAGGAATAAATTGACTCCATTCTCTTTGTTGCAGGCAGGCGCTATAAAAACGCTAATATTTTCAGGTGGTGGAAACACCTGTTGGTGGCAGGCGGGATTAATTTCGTCTCTTGTCAATTTTGGATGGAAGATGCCCAACACCATATTGGGGTGCAGTGCGGGCGCTGCGGTCGCCGCTGCATTAGTTACCAACACAACCGAAAAAGCCCTCCAGTCCTGCAAAGATCTCTACGCATCAAATCCAAGAATGCTTCTGCCGCATCAGGGCAATGATGGGGCTTGGAATTACTTTGCACAGAATAGAATCTATCCAAATTGGTTACGATCATTCTTTGGCGCAGATGAATTGCAGATGTTAAGAAGCAAATGTTTTCGCGTAACCGCTAGCAAACTGAATCCAGCGTATGGCAAAAAAAAGGCCATTCTGCACGCGATAGTAAAACACGTGTTTGCCAAGGACCAATTTGGAACTGGCAAAAATAACAAGAGAAGTCCATCCCCTACTGGCCTTATCGAGGCTTCTTTGGATTTATCCGCCTGCAAAGAATTATCAGAGGCCTTACTTTTCCTAGAGGCAACCGCAGCAGCGGCACCGTTTATTTCTGGGCGCAAAATCAAAAACGACACCTACTTTGATGGCGGATATATATCTTCAATTCCAGAACTCACCGATCAGAAACAATCCGAACACCCAACCTCAATCACACTACTGACAAGCTACTCCAAGCACAGACCGCTTACATTCGTCGACGCGGGGCGTCTTTATATACAACCAAGTAAGTTGATACCTGTGTCTACCTGGGGCTGCACTGCCACCACCCGCGTTGATGCTGCCTTTAACCTTGGCCAACAGGACGCACAACAACTGACGCGGAAGCTCTAAGTCATTCCTTCAATTTCAACGAATATAGATCCACGTAAGATTTTTCGCTCTTCGAAAATGCGTGCAGTTACCAATGAAAATACGTCTTCAAATAACCTTACAATCAGAACTGTCCTGCGGCGCCTATTCGATTTCCTGATAAACTATTTAGATTGTCGTTCGATGCCCGAATCGCTTTATCAGACAGGACACCACATGCCATCGTGTGAGGAAGTACCAGACTCGTCCTCTAAGACCCTTGCATCGAATCGTTCGTTGAACATTGCTCTGCTCGGCTACCGCAGCAACCCCTACAGTGGCGGTCAGGGCATTTACCTGAGATATCTGGCTAGAGCTTTAACCAATGCTGGGCATAAAGTCGACGTGATCTCTGGCGAGCCCTATCCCGAACTCGATGCAGGCATTAACTTAATCAAACTTCCCGGTCTTAATTTATTCGCCGAGGAGAAGCCGTTCCAAGCCCTAAAATGGCGGCATTTGCTAAGCGCTACCGATTTGTTCGAGTGGTTGTCATTTAATTCAGGAGGCTTTCCAGAACCCTATACCTTTGGTCGCAGATTACTGCGTCATCTGCAACGATACGGCTGTCACTATGACGTAATTCACGATAATCAGTCTTTGGCGCCAGCTCTGCTGACCCTACAGCGCCGCGGCCTGCCTGTGGTTTCGACGATTCATCACCCTATTACCTACGACCGCGCCATCGCGTTGGCCCATGAAAAAAACTGGGGCATGCGGCTATTGATTAAACGCTGGCATATGTTCTTGCGCATGCAGATACGCGTCGCCAAGAAACTTAGAAATATCGTTACTGTAAGTGAAAACTCTAAGGTGGACATTAGCGAAGACTTCGCTGTCGCTGCTGAGCGGCTCACTGTCGTGTACAACGGTGTGGACTGCACAACGTTTGCGCCCAGATCCGATGTAAACCGCGAGCCTATGCACCTGATCACCACCGCCAGCGCCGATCAGCCACTCAAAGGTACACGCTACCTTTTGGAAGCGGTGGCGCTACTCGTAGATGAATTTCCTGACCTCAAGCTCACCTTTATCGGAAAGCCAAACCCGGGTGGACCCACCGATGAGCGCATAGGTTCCACCGGCCTACGGTCGCGCATCGAGTTTCACCATGGCATTGACGCGAACGCCATTGCAGAGCTATATGCACGGGCCAGTATCGCAGTGGTACCGTCCGAATATGAGGGTTTTGGTTTTCCCGCCGCCGAGGCCATGGCATGCGAAGTTGCCGTTGTTTCAACCTCTGGCGGCGCCCTGCCCGAAGTCGTGGGTGACGCCGGTATTATCGTCCCCTGCAAAGACGCCCAGGCCCTTGCCGAGGGCATTCGCAACCTGCTCAATGACCCCGAACTACGCAACCGGTTGGCTTTACAGGGCCGTCAGCGTATTTTGCAAACCTTTAATTGGGATACTGTCGCAGCACAGCTTACCGACTACTACCACGCCATTCGCTCAACCTAGAGATAACACTGTGAGCCTAGAAACCATTGACTTTGACCGCCTGAACTTTCGCCCTGGCGATTATATTCTGGACTTAGGGTGCGGCGAGGGACGACATACGATCAGTGCTGCATTGCACGCCGATATTCATGTTGTGGGACTAGACCTAAGCCATGATGACCTTATGACCGCACAGCAGCGCCTAGGAGATTTTGATTTTGCAGAATCTTGCCAATGCAACTTTATCCAAGCATCAGGTCTCAGACTGCCCTTCGACGATCACAGCTTCGACCATGTTATTTGTTCCGAAGTGCTCGAACACATTGTCGATTACCATGGCGTGTTGAATGAAATAAAACGAGTGCTCAGACCTGGCGGACTATTCGCCGTGAGCGTGCCCCGGTACTTTCCAGAGTGGGTGTGTTGGATGCTCAGTAGCGCGTATCACGAAGTGCCCGGCGGCCATCTGCGTATATTTAAAGCATCTGAACTTAGAGATGGAATTACAAACCTAAAGATGCGCTTTTTAACACGGCACTGGGCTCACAGTTTGCACGTTCCGTATTGGTGGCTGCGCTGTGCCTTCTGGCAACGAGGCGAGCAAACGCATATCGTACGACAATATCACCGATTATTGGTTTGGGATTTGATGCACAAACCTTGGATCACACGCGTCCTAGATCGTTTACTGAACCCTATTATGGGCAAAAGTGTGGTGATGTATTTTCAAAATCAGGCCCACTAATCATTATGGGCAACAATCAGTCACCGCTTCGCGCATTCCCGCAATTGCAGGCTACGGCCGAGTATATTGTCCACCTGCAACGACCGAACGGCGCTATCCCGTGGTTTAGCGGCGGCATCACAGACCCATGGGATCATATTGAGGCAATGATGGGGCTAACCGTTCACGGCGAATGGAGTAAGGCCGTTGCAGCCCTACAATGGCTGGCCGACCGACAGCGCTCGGATGGTGCTTGGTATGCCGCCTACAACGAGACAGGCATAGCAGACGACAGCCGCGCCGAAACCAATTTCGTCGCCTATGTCGCTACCGGTCTCTGGCACTACTTTACAATTACCGGCGAGCGCAAAGTACTCGAAACATTCTGGCCCATGGTCGATCGAGCCATGCATTTCGTGCTAGCCCAGCAGACAGCAGATGGCGAAATCTATTGGGCAGTGGACAAACATCAGGGGCCGAGTAAGGACGCTCTAATCACCGGCTGCAGTTCGATTTATAAATCTCTGGAATGCGCCCTAAACATAAGCTGCGAGTTAAACAAACCCCGCGGCGCATGGCAGATCGCGCGTCAGCGCTTAGGCAACGCCATTCGCAACCATCCAGAGTTATTTGATCGCACGTGGGCGAGCAAAGCCCGTTACTCAATGGATTGGTTTTACCCGATTCTTGGCGGCGTTTTGACCGGAGACGTCGCTCAGCAAAGATTGCTCAAACGCTGGGATACTTTTGTAAAACCCGGATTTGGCTGCCGCTGTGTCGCCGATCAACCTTGGGTTACAGTCGCTGAAAGCTGCGAACTGGTCATGGCGTGCATGGCCGCAGATTTGCCGAATCATGCCCGTCAGATCTTCGATGATATTGCGCAACACCAGCTAGTCGATGGCAGTTGGTGGACCGGCTATGTGTTTAATGATGGGGTCTATTGGCCTGATGAACGCCCAACCTGGACCTCGGCCGCGGTGCTCTTAGCAGCAGACGCACTGCATCATTTCACCCCTGGCGCGAGCTTATTTGCCTCAGTGCCCGATACGCTTGAGCACCCCTAAGGTTCGACGCATTTCAACACTCTCAAATAGTCCTGACGCCATGGCTAGCTTGTAAATTTCATGAGGTGCTTGACCGCCATCAGCCGGATCAGGAAAAATGTCATGAATAGCCAAGTAGCCACCAGATAATATATGCGGCGCCCAAGTACGATAATCTGTAAGAGCCGCCTCGAGACTGTGACCGCCGTCAATAAACACCAGCGCAACCGGCGTTTGCCAGTATCGCCCCGCCTGAGCGCTACTCGCCACAATAGGCACCACAACGGACTCAAGCTGCGCCAAGGCGAGGGTACGGCGAAAGGTTGGTAACGAATCCATTTGCTGCAGTTGCACGTCATACAACTCAGCGTCGTGGTATTCCTCGCCAAGTTGATGCTCCTCTGAACCACGGTGATGATCTAACGCATACAGTAAACCGCCGCCGTCACGCACACCAGCGCCTAGGTACAATGTCGACTTACCGCAATAGCTGCCCACTTCCAGAGCTGGCCCCAGAGCCGCGGCGCTGTACGCCAACTGGTATAGGCATTCGCCCTCATCCGGGTGCAAGAACCCTTTTACGCGATCGGGATCAAGAGGCAACTGCATCGCGTGGTTAACTGCCACCAATACCAAAGAGAACAAGGACAAAGGCAATGGGCAAGCAGCCTCCAAAATAGGCGGCTATGTTGAGCAAATCGTTCCCGATTCGCCCAGGCGCGAACCGAAAACGACTGCCAATGACCAGCCAGAGCACTGCGGCAAGCAGGAAACTACCAACCAATGTCATAACAGTCCCGGCCATAATGCCTCCGTGCGATACCGGCCTACATCGAGTTAAGTTGCAACATGCCTCTAGGCTTCAGCGCGCTCATGTCGACTATGCTTTCATAGTTGGCGGCAATGTCCTCAACGGTCGCATCAACACCAATATTTACACCGTCGTTCTCAAATACCCCCGCGAGCGAGAAGGTGCCGCCCTGAGCTTGCAAGATAACGCCATTCGGCGCGTCGCTGCTGACTAAGAACAATGCTGCGGGCGTAACCAACTCTGGCCCCAACTTTTCCAGCACTTCTTCAGGCATTAGATTTTCTGTCATCCGCGTCGCTGCAACAGGCGCAATAGTGTTGGTATGAATATTGTTTTTGGCACCTTCGATTTTGAGGCTATTCATAAGTCCAACTTGACCTAGTTTAGCTGCCCCATAATTGGTTTGACCGAAATTACCATATAAGCCAGTGGGCGATGTGGTCATCAATATCCGGCCATAGTTCTGCTCGCGCATAATTGGCCAAACGGCATGAGAGCAGTAGGCCGCGCCAAGCAAATGCACGTTTACGACCATGTCAAAGTCGTCGAGGGTCATTTTAGAGAACGACTTATCACGCAAAATACCGGCGTTATTGATGAGCACATCTACTCTACCCCAAGCATTCATTGCATCGTCGACCATGCTTTGCGCACCAGCACGATCCGAAACCGAACCGCCATTCGCCAGTGCGTCACCACCCATGGCTTCAATTTCTGCGACCACAGCCTCCGCCGCAGCGGATGAGCCTCCGCTACCATCCATAGCACCGCCTAAGTCATTGACCACAACCTTGGCTCCTCGCCGGGCCAGTTCTAACGCATGGCACCGACCCAAACCGCCTCCGGCACCAGTGACGATGGCAACTTGATCTGCAAATGAAACGGTCATGTGATTCTCCAATAATGGTTAAGGTCTAATAGGAAATTGAGTAGGTCCTGTCAGCGTATCCAACGACGGTTGAATCCACTCGATCCAGTCGCACAAAACCGGCCTTGTTTCACGCGGGTCGATTAATTCATGAACCGCAAAGGACTCAGCGCGCGGGAACGGCGAGCGCGCTTCGCGCAGTCTGTCCTCCAATTCCGCTCGTTTCGCGTCCGGATCGGCAGAGGCCGCGATCTCGCGATGAAAAGCCACCGCAACGCCGCCCTCTATCGGCAGCGCGCCCGATTCTACCGATGGCCACGCTAGAATATATGCCCCGGGCGCGTAGTGTGCAGCAGTCGCCACACCGAAGCCCTTGTGCACTTGAATCACCGCCCAAGGCACAGTCGATTGCGCGGCAGCAGCCACCGCTGCCATGCCGTAACGAATGGTGCCTGCGGCTTCGGATTCTGGCCCAATCATAAAGCCAGGCTCGTCGACTAGGCTTACGATCGGAAGGCTGAACGTTTCACAAAATTCTATAAATCTTCGAGCCTTATGTGCTCCATCAGTAGTCATTGATCCCGCTAGGAATTTACAGTTATTAGCCCAAACTCCAACCGGTTGACCGCTCAGCCGACCTAACCCGGTTATTTGTGAGCGACCATACCCAGCTCCCATCTCAAAAAAGCTATCTTGATCGAGCACCAATGAAATAACACGACGCATGTCAAATGCTTTTCTTCGATCTTTTGGAACGATACTCGCTAACTGTTCATCGGCACGATCAACGGGGTCGTCACACTTAGTGACCGGAGCAAGTTGTTCGACGCTATCTGGCATGAAAGATAGAAAACGTTGGATCTCGGCCAGGCACGCGGCTTCATCATCGGCACCATTGTCCACGGTGCCGTTCTTTGTGTGCACCTTCCATCCACCAAGCTCCTCTTTGGTCTTTTCTTCTCCCATGGCTCGTGCGACCACCGCTGGCCCAGCGGTGAGTATCTGCGCAGTTTTTTTTGACATCACTGAAAAATGTGAAGCGACAAGTCGTCCTGCTGGTAAACCTGCCACAGCGCCTAGGGCCGCAGTCGCAACTGGCACGGTCGACATAGCCTGAGCAACAGACTTGAATCTCGCCGGTGCGTTGACGGGGCCCGGCAAACTTACACCCTTGCCGCTGGTACCGCCGACGCTGCCACCCGAGCCCTCGTGAAGACGAACTAGAGGTAGTTTGTATTGGATAGCTATCTCTTCAGCATAAACGCTTTTCCGCAGTCCGGCGGGAGAGGGAGAGCCACCCCTCATAGTGAAGTCTTCACCACCAACTACAATTCTTCTACCACTCACCTTACCAAAGCCCAGAACGAAATTGGCAGGATCAAAACTTTCGAGATTACCGTTTTCATCATAGTTTGCTGCACCTGCAATAGGACCAATCTCCTCAAAAGTATTTTGATCGATTAATTTGTCGATCCTTTCCCTGATCGTCAGACGACCTTTGGCATGATGCTTTGCAACTGCTTGATCGCCACCCTGACCCAATGCCAATTTTCGACGTTGAGTCATTTCATCTATTTCTTTTTTCCAGTTCATGAGCCCTTATAATCTTTTAAAGTATGTTAAATGTTCAAAACTTAATTTCTGAAGAGCTGCTCACGGGTTCTGCAAAAGCCTTTGTTTCTCTTCAGTCGATAGTGACGACCAGCCGGGTAGGATAGCCATCTGTTCTTCTTTCGGTTTGTTAATGAAAGTGGCATGGGTTTTAACAATGGCATTAACTAATTTGAAACGGACTGCTAAGTTATAGATCTTTTCTACGCTTAATTGTATCGATTATATTGATAAAGACGCTAACACTTTTCTTTTGCCAACAAAAGGCCGGCGTCCATGCATTACTAAGAAATTATCAACTAGAAGTAAGTCACCCTTTTGCCAAAAATGGTCGTAGGTAATGTTTTCTGCTATCTCGCACACGACTTCCATAGACTCTTCACTTATATCACTACCATCGCCAAATTGAATTTTTTTACTATCCTTGTTCCGAGAATCCTTCCAGCCTCGGTATGCAGCAATGAGTTGATTGAAAAATACTTTTCTACCATCAGCTAGGAGTCGCGTGGCAGTTAACACGGGAGTGGTCACTTTAAGATTTTCTCCTTGCAGCCACTCCCAAGTGTAATCTAATTCACGTAGTCGACGTTCAGCACTAGCCTTAATCTTGGATCCCAGAGTATTTTGCCAACTTCGTCCCTGTCCAGAATCTAAGTCGGCGCGTGCAGGCATGACGTTTGTGTACTGGACACCTTTACCTTCCAGGTCATCTACCAGTTGTGGAACTCTGTTTAGCAACTGTTTTAGCAAACGGTCTGACTGACATAAAGGAGTTGATCCGCCGGTTTCACTTGAGTGTTCACAAAAAAAGAGTAGCTTTGACGGATACGTAGGAGTCTGGGCCATCTCATGATGCAAGAAAATCTCTACCTCTGATGGAGCTTCGTTTGCAGTAAAAACTCTTTCAGTTTTGTTGACTCTAACCGCATTAGATAATGATTCCGCGTATGTGAAATTTTCAAGTTCGAGTGCTACAACACAAGCATCAAAATCTAAAGCATTAGACAGCGGTAACCCTCTCAGAAGAACGGCTCCATCGTGGGCTAATATGCCAAGTAATCTTTCACGCTCGCTACTAAGCCAGATTGCAGCGCTTTCAGCGTTTGTAATTGCTGCTTCAATTTGGACCTGCACAGGGAGATCGGACGAG
>ERZ802822.2430-NODE-2430-length-10402-cov-5.432833_pt1 | contig 10402 bp, 8 predicted proteins | sample MGYA00345649_ERZ802822 | MGnify/ENA primary metagenome ERZ802822 (study PRJEB30503, sample SAMEA104212359) | marine metagenome | biome: Westerlies Biome; feature: [SRF] surface water layer (ENVO:00010504) within the epipelagic zone...; material: water... | reverse complement strand
ATTTCACCCAAGTTGAGCTGCGTTTCGGCCCTAAATCATCGCGCATCATCTCGCTAAAAGCCTCGGCAAAACTGCGGTTTGCTTCGCGGTTCTTTTTGAGAATAGCATCAAGTGGTATCACGATATCACCATCTTTACGCAGCCGCGGCGGGTCATAATTACCAAATCTGGCAACCAATGTTTGCAAGGCTGCCATCAATTCTTTTTCCTGCTCATCATATGCCATTGCCACCTCCTTCTGAACCTCAACAAATCTTGATTGTGACCAATAATCAGATTAACGGCACAGTTTGGCAAACTTCAAGTCACATTGCAGCCTTGATCCAACCAAAGCGGCAAAGATATGAACAAAATAATTTATCAACGACTGTTCGCTATCGGCTTTCTTTCAGCCGTATTCTGAACATTTAATTTGGGCTAACCGGCGTTAGCTACTATCAAGGATATTCTAACTGCGTACTAGACGAGGCCAAGATGAAAAACCAAGTGCAAGTCTTAGTCATTGGAGGCGGCGTTGTTGGCGCCTCGATTTTATACCATCTCAGCAAACTTGGATGCCATGATGCGATCATGCTTGAACGGTCGGAATTGACGTCAGGTTCGACATGGCATGCCGCTGGCGGCATGCACACCATCAATGGCGATCCAAATGTTGCCAAATTACAGCAATATACGATTAAGCTTTATCAAGAAATCGAGGAATTATCCGGTCAGAATATTGGTCTTCACATGACCGGCGGGATTATGCTTGCCGCCACTAACGAGCGGTTTGACTGGCTGAAATCAGTCTATGCCAAAGGTAAATATCTTGGCATGGACGATCTTGAAATCATCACCCCTGAAAGGGCGCATGAGCTTATGCCGCTGATTGATCCTTCGCAGTTTGTTGGCGCCATGTATGATCCGATTGAGGGGCATTGCGACCCTTACGGCGTTACCCATGCCTATGCCAAAGCGGCGCGCAAAAATGGCGCGGATTTTGAAACCCATGTCAAGGTTGAGGCGCTAAGCCAGCAGTCCGATGGCCAATGGGTCGTCACAACCAATAAAGGCGTCATTGTCGCCGAACATGTGGTGAATGCCGCTGGTCTTTGGGCGCGTGAAGTTGGCCGCATGGTCGGGCTGGAACTGCCGGTATTGGCAATGGAACATATGTATCTGTTGACCGAAGACATGCCCGAAGTTGCCGAAATTAATCAAAAAACCGATGCCGAAGTTTTGCATGCTGTTGATTTTGATGGTGAAATATATCTTCGCCAAGAACGCGGCGGTATGTTGATGGGCACCTATGAGCGCACCTGCAAACCATGGTCAGAAACCGAAACGCCGTGGGATTTTGGCCATCAGCTGCTTGACCCCGATATTGATCGGATTGCGCCATCACTTGAAGTTGGGTTCCGCCATTTTCCAGCATTTGAAAATGCTGGAATCAAACAAATCATCAATGGCCCCTTTACTTTTGCACCAGATGGAAACCCACTTGTTGGGCCGGTAAAGGGCATGACCAATTATTGGTCTGCTTGCGCGGTAATGGCTGGCTTTAGTCAGGGCGGCGGTGTTGGGCTGGCATTGGCCAACTGGATTGTGAATGGTGATCCCGGATTTGATGTCTGGGCAATGGATGTATCGCGGTTTGGTGATTATGCCAGCATGGGCTATACCAATGCCCGTGTCAGAGAGAATTATTCGCGGCGGTTTTCGATCCGATACCCGAATGAAGAATTACAAGCCGCCCGCCCCCTATTGACCACCAGCATCTATGACCGGCAGAAACAGGCTGGGGCGCAATTTGGCGCTGCCTTCGGGCTTGAGGTTCCGCAATGGTTCGCACCTGATGGAACTGCCGATGTGTTCTCATGGCGTCGATCGGTTGATTTTGACCATGTTGGCAATGAGGCGAATGCTGTCAGAAACGCGGTTGGGCTTTGTGATATATCGGGCTTTGCCAAATATGAGGTTAGTGGCAGCGGCGCGGCGGCATGGCTTGACCAGCTTCTTGCCGCAGCGACACCGCCAATTGGCCGCATGACTTTGGCACCAATGTTAAAGGATGATGGCAAAATCATTGGTGATTTCTCGCTTTCCCGACTTGGTGATACGCGGTTCCTGATCATTGGATCGGGCATTGCTGAAAGCTATCACATGCGCTGGTTCCTGTCGCATTTGCCCGATGATGGCTCGGTTCAGGTCAAAAGCCTCGGTCTTGACCTTGTTGGGCTTACAATTGCGGGGCCAAAGGCGCGTGAGGTTCTGCAAAAATGCTGCAAATCCGATATTTCACATGATGCAATGCGCTTTATGGCGGTTCGGGAAATAGATGTTGGCATGATACCGGCAATTGTTGGCAGGGTAAGCTATAGCGGTGATCTTGGTTATGAAATCTGGGTAAAGCCGGCAAGCCTTTTACGGCTCTATGATGATTTAATGGCGGCAGGCAGCGATTTTGACATCCGCCCCTTTGGTGCGCGCGCCCTTAACGCCCTTCGACTAGAAAAAAATTACGGATCGTGGGGGCGCGAATATCGCCCACTTTACGGCCCTGTCGAGGTTGGGCTCGACCGATTTGTTGCCTATGATAAACCGGCTGATTTCATTGGCAAGGCAGCGGCATTGGCCGAACGTGACAATGGCGGCAGCATGCGGCTTATCAGCCTTGCCGTTTCCGCAATCGACGCTGATGTTATTGGTGATGAGCCAGTCTCAATTGACGGGACTGTGGTTGGCTGGGTTACATCTGGCGGATTTGCGCATGCCTCCAAAACATCGGTTGCGCTGGCGATGGTGCCAAAGGAATTTGCCCTTCGCAATGATGGCTGGACTGTCGAACTTCTGGGTCAAAGCCTGAAAGCCAGCTTGATAAATGAGCCGCTATTTGACGCAAATACCAGCCGGATGCGAAGCTAGGAAACGGCGTGAAACAGCAACATTTGCCTTTTTTTCAGTCGCCAAAAGGTGATCGGCCATTCCTGGCAATGGGTTTGTTGCTAGTCGGGGTTTTCACGTTGGCGCTTCAGGATGCAACGGTCAAGCTAATTGCCCCTGAAACCTCGTTCTGGCAATTCCAGACAATTCGCGCCATCGGCAATGCGCTTTTTATTGTCATGCTTGCCATGATCAGCGGCGGCTATGGCCTGCTTGTGCCACAAAACTGGCGGCCGGTCTATTTTCGCGCTGTTATGCTTAGCATCTGCATGTTTTGCTTTTTTTCTGGCGCACCTTATCTGACAGTCGCGCAGATGGCTGCTGGATTATATACCTATCCGCTTTTTGTTTCGCTTCTTGCCGGACCAATTCTTGGCGAAAAAGTTGGCCCTTGGCGGATTGTCGCGCTGATGATCGGTGCTGCGGGTGCGCTGTTCATTCTTGACCCGTTTGACGCGCGTTTCTCGCCGATCCAGCTTCTTCCGGTTGCCGCAGGTTTTTTTTATGCTTGCAACATCCTAACCCTTCGCCATTCTTGCCGGCATGAAAACCCTTTATCGCTTACCATTGCGGTTGCCGTTTTGTTTTTTCTGACTGGCCTTGCTGGCATCGTGATTTTGACGCTATTTCCCGTGCCAGCAGATATCGCGGCGGCAATGTCCTTTGTTGCGATTGGCTGGCCAGAATTGACTTGGCTGATATTTGGCGTTGCGATCGCCTGTTCGGTGCTGAATCTATCAGGCAATATCTGCCTTGCACGCGCCTATCAGACGGCTGACAGCAGCTGGCTTGCACCGATTGATTTCACCTATCTTTTATTTGCCGCCTTTTGGGGGCGGGTTATTTTCGACGCATGGCCGCCGCAACAAGCACTTCTTGGTATGAGCTTAATTGCCTTTGCTGGTATCTTGACCGCATGGCGTGAACAAAAACGGCAGGCCAACTAAAAACCGGAAGTAAAAACCACAAGGAAAGACCAAAAGACAGCATGGTTTGGCCTTTGCCATTTAGACAGGCCTGAAATCCTTTGATATTCATCGCATCAGCGGTAAGGTAATGTTCTTCATCCCTGTCCTGCGCGGGCAGATTGCTTTTACGTCTGGAGCCTGTTTTATGAGTGAAATTCTGTCAAACCTAGCCCAAGATTGTCACCGGATTCTTAGCGAGACACCCGGCCCAGATGGGCGAGAAAAAATTGCCGAATTATTGCAAAACCTGCTTTCGGATCCGGCCAATGTCGAGACGCTGGTTCCGCTGACAACAGGTGAACGCGATTTGCTTTATCAAGATGCCGAGCTTGGCTTTTGTATTTTGGCGCATAATTATGACAGCCCTAAAACATCACCACCACATGATCATGGGCCGTCATGGGCGATTTACGCCCAAGCCCGCGGCGAAACCGAAATGCGCGATTATGACAAGATCGAAGATGCCAGCGCCGAAAAAGCAGGCAAGGTTCAGGTATCACGCACCTATCGCCTAAACCCGGGGGTTGCCCATGTCTATAATGAAGGCGATTTGCATTCACCAACCCGCGAAGGGCCAACCAGCCTTGTCCGGATTGAAGGCACTGATATGAGCAAAGTGAAACGGTTCCGCTATGAACTAGCCTAGCCGCCCATTCAATCTTTTGACCCAATCTTTTGACCCAATCTTGCTTCTTACCCGCCCCAATGCCTTTTAGGAAAATGATATGAGTTACGGATTATTCGCCGCGCTATATGACGCTGGAACAAGCTTTGCCTTGATCGATAGCCGTGAGCGGCGCGACTATGTCGCCGGTCACTGGTTTGGCAGCACCAATATACCGCTTTCGCTTTTTTCAACGCGGCTTGGCTATCTTTTTCAGGAACCTGATTTTCCAATTCATTTTCTTGACTGGCAGGACAAGGCAAGCGCTGAGGCCATCCACCAGTTAAAAACGATTGGATTTAGTAATATAACCATTCACAACACCCGAAAGCCGGCGATGATGGGGCGCGGCTTTGTGAAAGGCGAATATGTCTGGTCAAAGGCGTTTGGCGAAGTGGTTGCGCATGAAATTGATCTTCCTGAAGTCACGCCAAAACAATATCTTGCCGATTATCAAGATGCGCAGCTTTTCGATGTGCGCCCAACGGCTGAATATCAAGATTTCACCCTACCAAAGTCGCAAAGCCTGCCAAACAGCCTTTTGCTTGCCAATGTTCAGGCCTTGAAAGACACTGGCAAAATGTCGCTTTTGCATTGCGCTGGGCGAACAAGATCGATCATTGGTGCCTTTACCTTGATGGCATCAGGCTATGATGGCCCATTTGCAGTGTTTCGCGGCGGCACGCAAGCTTGGCAGCTTGATGGCTATGAACGCGAGCATGATGCCAATCGTCTGTTTGCTGCAGACCATGAAGCGTCGGAAGCTGTTGCCAATTTCCTGCGCCGCTGGCAAATCTCCGCAACGCGGGTTACGGCCGATGGGCTTGGTGCCTTTGTTGCTGACCATAAAACAGAGCTACTATTCGATGTGTCAGATGATGGCGCGACTGGCCAGCCGCTGGCGCATGGTGTTATCAAAATTTCGGGAACCAACCTTATCCAGCAGACTGACCGGTCGATTGCACGCTACCATGTTCCGGTTGTCCTGTTTGACCAAGGATCGGGAAGCCGCGCAGCCTTTGCCGCTTTCTGGCTGCGCTGCATGGGATTTAGCGTAACGATTACCTATCTTGATGCGCCCATTGCCGCAATTGAAACCATCACAAACACTATCACCAAAAATATTACCAACAACATTGCTAGCAATGATGCCAGTAACGACACGAGTTCGGTCACGCCTTTTGCCGCGCCCCAGCTGGATATCTGGCAAAAAGATAAAATTGCACTATATGATTTCAGGCCGTCAAAAGCCTTTATCTCGGGTCATATTGCCAACAGCCAGTGGCAGAATATCGGTGCCATTTTGGGTCAAACACCAGCAGATAAGCCAATTGCCATCATCACCAACAATTCTGAGCAAGGCCATATGATTGCCGATTGCCTTATCCGGCATGGCTGGCAGATTGCTGGTATTTATCTTTGGCATGACGCTGATTTTGACATGGCGACGCTAGCAAGTGGTGGGCTTGATTTACCGCTTGATGAACCGGCGCTTTTTGCCGGACGGCATCACGGCGTGTTGCAAGATGCACGCGATTATCTGGCATGGGAAGAAGATCTTCCAAGCGAGATTGATGAATCAATCCATGATTTATGGTGTCAGGAATTGGCGACTTCGCCAAAATTGAACTATTAAGTTGGGCTAGCGCGGCGGATCGGTTTGAATCCGCGATTGTCGCCAGATAATCAGTAAACCGCCGGCAATGATCGCCAGAACGCCCGGAAAAAGGCGGTCTAATGGGGCTTCGGCAAAAAACCACCAGCCCAAAAACATCGAAAAGGGAATGCCAAAATATTCAAACGGGGCAAGCAGGCTTGGCTGGGACATGCGGTAAGCCACAACAAGCCCAAGAACCCCTGCCCCGCCGAGCAAGCCAAGCGCAAGAAATAGGCCAAGATCAAAAGCCGATGCAATTGGCACCATTTCGCCAAAGCTAAGCCATAGCAACAGCGAAAATCCTGCCGCAAAAATTTGTGAACGGAACTGGATCAACCCCGACAAGCGATCAACCGAAAAGATTTTCACAAGCGTACTCGACATCGCATAGCAAAGCGCGGCCAGCACCGGCAAAAGCGAAAATAGCGAAAAGATGCTGCCACCTGGCTGCATAATCATAACAACCCCGCAAAAGCCTAAAATCACCGCCGACCACCGCCAAAACCCAACCACGGCCCCAAGCAGCGGAACCGATAAGGCGGTGACAAAAAACGGCCCTGAAAACGCCAAGGTGGCAACTGTGGCAAATTCCAATTTGCTATAGGCCATGAACAAACATAATTGCGCCAGACTGACGCTGCCGCCGCGCAATGCGCAGATCACCCATTCTTGCCGGTTAAAGGAGGTTTTTAACGCCCCCATCTGTTTGCTATAGGCAAGAAGCAGCAAAATCGGCAGAAAGCCAAAGAAATTACGCGTAAATGAAATCTGGAAAATCGAATAATCAGCAGTCAATATGCGGACAGCGACGCCCATCAATGAGAATGAAAAAATCGCTGCTATAATCGTCAAAATCGCCCGCGTCACATAAAATATCCCTGTAGCACTAAATGCGGCTTATGATTGATTGCCCAATCGCTTGGCCAAACCGCATCGCCGAAATCCAGCAAAATATAAACCGGTAAGATCTATGTGATATCAGTACTAGCTTGCGTTGATTGGATCAACGTCGAATGCCTTGATGGTCATTGAAATCAGCGCGTAATAGCCCAAAACCCCAACAAGATCGACCGTTCCCTCCTCACCAAGAATGGCGATTGCACGCGCATATAACGCATCAGACACGCCGCGAGTCAGGTTTAGTTCGCGCGAAAATTCATAGACAAGTTGTTCATCATCATTTGAAAAATCTGGATCGTGATCGGCCACCAGCGCGTCAACAACAGCCTGGTCAATACCCGCCGCCAGCGCATGTGGTAGATGCGCCTGCCATTCAAACGTCGCATCCCATATCCGCGCTGTTGTTAGGATCGCCAATTCGGACAGACGCGGCGATAACGATGAATCATACCGGCAATAACGACCCAACTTTTGCGCCTTATCGGCCAATTCCGCACGATACAGCCAAACCGCCAATGGCCCGCGCACATTGCCACGTGGGCCAGATACAATATCGTCATAAATCTCTTTTTGACGTTTATTCATCTTGGCTTGGTTAAGCGCCGACAATCGGGCCATCTAGACACCTCATCAAATATTGGCTTGGTCAAAACACCGGAATACGGGGCAGAAAAGCGCTGTGATGCTGACAATCACAACCGATTTTTGCCCCGCCTATACTATAGTCCTGCGCTAGCAAATAGGCCTAGCATTTTCAACCAGCCAACGGCAAAAATCATGTATAGGATAAAGACGAATTTCGTTATGGGGTTATCATGTCAAACCAAACAGCCATTCCCTTCATCCAGATGCGTGGCGGCAGTTCAAAAGGAATTTATTTCCACCTTGCCGATTTGCCACAGGATAAATCAACCCGTGACAATCTGCTGAAATGGGTCATGGGTGCGTATGGCGATCCACGTCAAATTGATGGCCTTGGCGGAGCTGATCCGCTTAGCTCAAAAATCGCAATTGTTGCGCCATCTCAACGTGATGACAGCGATATTGATTACAGCTTTGTGCAGGCGCTTGTCGGCGAAGATGGGCTGGATGACACCCCAAATTGCGGCAATATTCTATCTGGCATTGGTGCCTTTGCGGTTGAAACCGGCTTGATAAAACCCGCTGGTGATCAGGCCAGCATCCGCGTCTATATGACCAATAGCGGCAATCGCTGCCTGCTGCAATTTCCGCTGGAAAATGGATTTCCTATTTATCATGGTGAGGCGCGCATTGACGGGGTATTTGGCTCATCAGCCCCAGTTATGTGTCATTATCAAGATCTGGAGGGGTCGGCCTGCGGCAGCCTGTTTCCAACCGGCAAACATTGTGATGAATTTGATGATGTGCGTGTGACCTGCATTGATAATGGAATGCCTGTTGTTTGCTTGCGCGGTGAAAATTTTGGTCTGAATGGTGATGAAACCCCTGACCAGCTTAACCGTGATGAGATTTTGAAATCGCGCCTTGAGTCGATCCGTCTTCAGGCCGGTCTGGCAATGGGGCTTGGTGATGTATCAGGCAAGGCTGTGCCAAAAATGAGCCTGATTTCAAAACCGCGTGCCGGTGGTGCGGTCAATACACGAACCTTTATCCCTAAATATTGCCACAAGGCCATTGGCGTTCTTGGAGCGGTTTCGGTGGCCAGTGCCGCGCTTTATAAAGATAGCGCCATTCATGATCTTGCAACGCTTCCCGATGGTATAGTCAAAGACATGATCATCGAGCATCCATCAGGCAAATTTGATGTTCAGCTTTGTCTTGAAAACCGTGATGGTGGTTTACAGATCGAACGCGCTGGCCTGCTACGAACGACACGCCTGCTGGCACGGGGTGAGGTCTTTGTGCCAGTCTCGGTTTGGGATGGCAAACAAGTGTAAACACCCGATCAAACGGAGTTTTGTCCGGTCTTGGCATCTGGCAGAACAAGCCGCCCCGACAAGGCAATAATCGCCAAACAGGCGGGTATCAGGCATAGAATGCCGATATTCCAGCTTTGGGTTGTTTCGACGACCCAGCTAATCAAAGCGGGCCCTATCAGCATGCCAAGCCCTTGAATCTGAAAAACCCAAGCGACAAAAACAGGCAGGTTTTGCGGATCATCATTTGTACGACTGACAAGATAGAAAAAAATTGGCGCCGACCCACCTGACACCAAGCCGGTCAAGATCAAAATCAAAACCAGCAAAAATGACGATCGGCTGAAAAGAACCAGCAAAATCAACAAAATCATTACACTGGAAAAGACGAGCCTGACGATATGAGCTGGCTTTTTCCCGGTTTGTAACGCCTGTCCAGCAATCAAATTGCCAACAAAATTAACCGCACAAAACAGCCCCGTGATCATCGCCCCCTCGGAAAGGCTGAACCCGCCAAGCGATTGCGATATCAATGGCATGAATTGAATAAGCGTCTGATAAACCAACGAATGAAGGGCAAAGCTAAGCCCAATAATGGCCAGCAATGGCAAGGCAATCGCCAGCTTTAGCGCGGCAAGATCAAATTGCCGCCGCATCGGTGATCTATCATCGGGAATGAACAACCAGCCAAGACCACAAACAAAAACCGAAAAGCCAAACCCAACCTGCCAGACCAGATGCCAACCACCTTGTTCGATAAGATAGGGCGCGGCGATAATCGCAAGCCCGTTGCCAAGTGGCATAAACCCGCCCCATGTTCCCATCACCCAGCCACGATTTGCCGGATCGGTATGTTGGGCAAGCAGGCTTGGCGCAGTCAAAGTCAAGGCAATCAGACTAACCCCCTCGATGGCGCGTCCAATAAACAGGCTTGTCACTGAACTGCCCATGAGGCTGATGGCATTGCCAATACAGGCAATGATCAAGGCTGCCATTAAAATGCGTTTGGTGCCTGCGCCGCGCACAATTCCACCAATCAACACCCCTACCAAAACCATGATAAGGGTGAACACTGACGCCAACAGCCCGATCTGCGACAGGCTAAGGCCAAAACTGATCGATAATTCATTAATCGAAGGTGCCAATTTGGCAATATTAATGCCGCTTAAGGTGCCACAAAATAAAATGGTGATCGTCAGCCGCAAATCACGTGTAAAAGATGGGGACGGCCTTGCCATGATCTGTCTCAAACCCCTCATGCTTGGTATTATTTGCGGTGGCTGATGACCGTGATCAACAGATCTTCTATTTTGCCGAATATCAGGAAAAGCAGCAAGCGTATTGCCGTAATGCCAATCGCAAAATCACGCTGCCATTGCCGCTGTATCCACCC
>ERZ802822.2427-NODE-2427-length-10405-cov-5.321166_pt1 | contig 10405 bp, 7 predicted proteins | sample MGYA00345649_ERZ802822 | MGnify/ENA primary metagenome ERZ802822 (study PRJEB30503, sample SAMEA104212359) | marine metagenome | biome: Westerlies Biome; feature: [SRF] surface water layer (ENVO:00010504) within the epipelagic zone...; material: water... | reverse complement strand
ATCCAAACCGTGGACGGGAGAATATCTGGATATAACCTCAAATCAGGAAAAAGAGATTGGTTTCATCAAACTGTCTTACCGACACTAACTTTAAGAGGAACTTCTAGACCATTTATAGATCAAGGATTTGTATTTACAGGATTTGCTAGCGGCAAAGTAGCAATGTTTTACCCTGATTCAGGAGCAATAAGACTAGAACTTCCGATTACATTGAATGAAGGAAAATCCGAACTCGAAAGAATAATCGATATTGATGGAAAGTCAGTTATCGTAAATGATTTATTGATAGCAGCAACTTATCAGGGCAATATCTCAGCAATAAACTTGAGAGACGGAAGACCAGTTTGGCAAGAAGATATTTCAACAGTTAAAGATCTTACTTCAAATGGCAACAGAGTCGTATCAGTTGATAGTAAAGACGTGATTAAAGCATTTGGTACAGCTACTGGAGCAATTCTCTGGGAGCAAGATGATTTGAAATTGCGTAAGTTAACTTCACCGGCTTCCATTAGTAATCTTATAGCTGTAGGAGATTTTGAAGGATACATTCATTTATTAAATGCTCAATCAGGAGCCTTTGAAGGTAGAGAGAAAGTTTCGAGGGATGCAATATCTGAAATTGAGTCAGTAGGAAATCATCTTTTGATATCTGATACTTCTGGGCGTGTTCAAAAGCTATCCATTAAATGAAGATCCAAAGGTATTTAATTAGTCATGTCTGTTGTAGCAATTGTTGGTCGTCCTAATGTAGGAAAATCGACAATCTTTAATATCTTAACTGCGTCAAAATCAGCTATCGTTGCTGATTTTTCAGGGCTAACTAGAGATAGAAAATATGGTCGTCTAAAAGATAGCCAAATAACTCTAATCGATACCGGAGGGTTGAATGAAGATACCGACGATATGTCTCAGGCCATCAAAGAGCAGACTGACTTAGCTATTGAGGAGGCTGACTATCTTCTGTTCGTTGTTGATGCAATTGATGGTCTTTTGCCAACGGATAAAGAAATTGCTAAGTCTCTCAGAAAGCAAAACAAAGCAATTACTTTATTGATCAATAAAGCTGACAATACAAGGCTCGAAGAGTCTTCAGCAGAATTCAATAGTTTAGGATTTAAAAAATCAATTTTTTTATCTGCGTCTCATAATAAAGGCTTTGGAGATTTACGTGACCTATTGAGCGACTATGACGAACTAGTCATGACTGAAGATTCTATCGAAGATAGCTCAATAAAAATTTCAATAATTGGAAGACCAAATGCAGGTAAATCAACTCTTGTAAATGCTTTAATCGGGGAAGAGAGGTTAGTTGTTTCTTCGGAATCGGGTACTACTAGAGATTCGATCGATGTGCCGTTAGAAACAGGAAGTAAAAAATTTACCTTGATAGATACAGCCGGAATGAGGCGAAAGCGTTCTATTAAGGAAGAGACAGAGAAGTTTTCTGTATCAAAGTCAGTCGATTCCATAAAAAGGGCTGATCTAGTTGTTATTCTTCTCGATGCTTCCGAAAATATTGTTGATCAAGATATACATCTTTTAGGGCTAACATTGGCCATAGGTAGACCTGTTCTCGTGGTCGCCAATAAAATTGATCTTTTAGATAAATCAGATAGAGAAAATCTTGAAAGCAAGATTAATCGAAAACTAAAATTCGCGAGTTATATAAAATTGCACTATATTTCAGCAAAAAATCAGAGAGGTCTAAAAAAACTCCTTAAATTGACAGATACTATTTATAAAGAATCACTAAGAGATTTAGATACATCTATTGTAAATAAAATACTGAAGTCTGCTCTTTACAATCAACAACCTGCTATGTCGGGTAGATTTAGACCTAAATTAAGATATGCACATTCTGGTGGAAAGAATCCTCCAAGAATTATCATTCATGGCAATAACCTTAAAGAAATCCAAGATAGCTATACACGATATTTGGAAAACTATTTTAGGAATGAACTTGAATTAGGATCTACTCCACTTGAAGTAGTCTATAAAGACCAAGTAAATCCTTTCAAAAACAAACCAAATCAATTAAACGAACGACAATTAAAAAAGAGAAAAAGGATGATAAAGCGGAGAAAAAAATAGAATAATGATTAAGTACCCACTTACTTTTCTGTTAATCTTCACAACCTTACTTTTTTCTAGTGAAACCAAGATTGAAACCTTGAAAGATTTAAAACCCTCTCCAAAAAAACTACCTGTAACCTTTGAAGCTCATGGAGTCAAAAGGATCGATAACTATTATTGGATGCGTGATGATTCAAGAAAAGATCCAGAGATCATTTCTCACCTTAATGAAGAAAATAGTTACCTGGAAAATTGGTTCGTTTCAGGAAATGACTTTAGAGAATCTCTTTTTGAAGAAATAACAGATCGTATTCCAAAGAATGAAGACTCTGTTCCAGTTAGATTAAAAAATTACGAATATTTTAGACGTTACAAACAAGAAAATGAGCACGGCATATACATAAGAAGGAAAGATAAAAATTCTGAAGAAAAAATTCTCCTCGATGTAAATGAACTTGCTAAAAATAAGGATTTTTATCAGTTAGCCAATTGGAGCATTTCACCTAGAGAAAATTTAATGGCTTATGCGGAAGATACAAGTGGTAGGCGTCAATACACAATAAAATTTAAAAATCTAGAAAATGAAGAAACTTCAAGTTTTTTTATAGAAAATACCTCTGGAGATATGGCTTGGTCTTCAGACGGAAGATACCTTTTTTATGTAATCAGAGATGAGGAAACTCTTCTTCCTTATAAGTTATTCAGACACGAGATAGGTACTTCTCAAATGAAAGATGTAGCCATTTATGAGGAAAAAGACACTACATTTTATCTATCGGTTGGTAATACGCGATCAATGGAATACATAGAAGTAAATATTTCTTCTACAACTAGTTCAGAAGTTCGTTTAATAAAGTCTGATAGTCCCGATATGAATCCTCAAATCTTTTTACCTAGGGAAGAGGATCATCTATATTCTGTCGATCATGATCCAGCTAGCTCAAGATTTTTGGTAGAGTCTAATTGGAAGGCTTTAAACTTCCGTTTGCTTGAAACTAATTTAAATAATTCTTCCGATAAAAATGAATGGAAAGAGTTAATTCCTCATAGAGAGCAAGTATTACTCCAATCTGTAGTACCATTTCCAGAACACTTAATCATTATGGAAAGAGAAAATGGTTTAAGAAAACTTAAAATTCTCCATAAAGAATCTAAAGCAGAAAAGGAAATTAATTTTAATGATCCTACATACACTACTTATTTAGCTTCAAATCCAGAATATTACGTTGATAGATTCTATTTTGGTTATTCAAGTATGCGAACCCCTGATAGTTTATTTTCGGTAATGCTATCAAGCGGTCGTAAGAGGCTTCTTAAAGAGGCAGAGGTAAAGGGAGGTTTTTCTAGTAGCGACTACAAGGTAGATAGAGAATTTCTTACCGCCAGGGACGGGACTCAAGTGCCCGTTTCTATTGTCTACAAAAAAAATAAATTTGTAAAAAATGGAAATCCTATATTTTTGTATGGTTATGGATCCTATGGAAATTCTATTGATGCAGGATTTAGTTCTTCTAGACTTTCGTTGCTTGATAGAGGATTTATTTTTGCTATTGCGCACGTTAGAGGTGGTCAAGAATTAGGAAGGTCTTGGTATGAAGATGGAAAAATCTTTAATAAATTAAATACTTTTTATGACTTCATTGATGTAACGAAAGGACTCTTAGATAAAGGTTATGGAAATAAAGATAGAGTCTATGCTGGTGGAGGAAGTGCCGGAGGATTGTTGATGGGCGCCATTGTAAATATGGAACCTAATTTGTATAAAGGCATTATTTCCAATGTTCCTTTTGTTGATGTTATTACTACTATGTCTGATCCTAGTATTCCGCTTACAACTGGAGAATATAGCGAATGGGGTAATCCAGACATCAAAGAAGAATTTGAATACATCATGCAATATTCACCCTATGATAATATTTCTGAACAAGAATACCCTAGCATTTTGGTGACTGCAGGTTTATGGGACTCTCAAGTTCAGTATTACGAACCAGCTAAATATGTCGCTAAGTTGAGAGATTACAATAAAGGTAAAAATCCCATTTTGATGAAGGTCAACATGACAGCAGGCCATAGTGGTGTCAGCGGTAGATTTGAAAGTTTAAAAGAGTTAGCTATGGAATATGCTTTCCTTCTTAGGCTGGATTCTAATTAATGGAATCCAATAGTCCTGTCTTAGAAGAAAATAATTCAAAGATTCTCTCAGTACTTATGCTCATAATTTTATTTGTGAGTATGGGACAGTCCGTCTATTGGCAAACTATGCCCATTATTGGAAGGGAATTTAACTTCACAGAGGTAGAAATTAATACAGTGGTTTCGATTTCTGCTGCAATGTTTATTGTATTTACCCCCTTTTGGGGAAAACTGAGTGACAGGATAGGCAGGAAGGCAGTTCTCCTAATAGGTTTATTAGGTTATGTATTATCCAATATCCTATTTCTTTACTCTGCCTCATTAGGCTTGATAGGTACTTTTACAGGCCTTTCCTTACTAATGATTTTGTTGATGGCTCGTATAGTTAATTCTGCAATTGGTGCTGCTTCGAGGCCTGCTTCTGGGGCATATGTTGCCGATGTTACTTCAGAAGAAGAGAGATCATCTGGAATGGGGAAGTTTGGAGCGGCAAATAATATTGGAACTATATTAGGACCTGTAATGGTGGGTTCTTTAGTTGGTATTAATATTTTTAATGTTCAGATACCTGAATTTGGCCTTCTTACGCCACTTATTGTCATGTCTTTCGTCATGGCAATTGCAACATTTCTTGTATATTTATTTCTACCAAACAGGCCCATGTCATCAAATATTGATACTGAAAGAGAAAAGATTGTTTTAGACAAAAACTTAAAGATACTTATCTCAATTGGAGTAATTATTTTTACGGCTTTTGCATTAGTGCAGTCGATTACAGCCTACTATGTGCAAGATAGATTTGATATAAGCCTTGATGAGACTGCGAAAACAACTGCATTACTTTTGGGAACTATGGCATTTATGGCCATTATTTCTCAATTAACATTTGTCCAAAAATATAAAGGCAACCCTTTAAACTTAATAAAATTCTCACTCCCTCTTTTCATACTAAGTTGTTTGTCCATCATATTCTCACCGAATTTCTTGTTTCTTTACTTAGGCATGGCTCTTATGGGTCTTGGAATGGGTCTTGCTTCTCCAGGATACACATCTGCAGCTTCTTTAAATGCTGATAAAGACAATCAAGGAGCGGCAGTCGGTCTGGCAATGATAGCTCCAGGCATAGGTTTTGCTCTTGGGCCATTGATAAGTGGATTTCTTTATAGCATCTCAATGAACTTACCTTTTATTTTTATACTTCCGCTTTTTATATTACTTGCAATTCTAATAAAGCGATTAGAACAATTAATTTAACCAAGAATCTGGTATTTGCTTCTCCAAATAACTATAATAGCTGGGCTTTTACGCGCTCAGAAAGCAGATTCTTAAACAGACAAGTGATTGAAAACGACAACCGACCAGTAAATCTCAATTTACTAACCATTAGCCTGCCCATCATAGGGCTTTCTTCTATATTGCACAGAATATCAGGAGTAGCTATTTTTTTTAGTTTTCCGTTAATTGTATGGATGCTTAGCATTTCTTTGAAATCAGAGGAAAGTTATTCCTTACTTTCTAGTCTTTTTCAAAGCTCTGCTATTTTGAAGATTATGATTTATCTTTTTTTAGTAGGATTTAGCTATCATTTGCTCGCAGGTTTTAAGAAACTCTTATGCGATGCCTTTGGGATAGGTGAAACATTGGCTTCTGGAAGAATCTTATCTTGGATAGTTTTCGGTGCAACCTTTCTTATGGCCATATTATTTATTTTTTATATCTTCTAATTATGTTTACACGACTAGGACATGGATCGTTAGAATTTTTGACCGTAAGAGTTTGCGCTATCCTTCTTTTACTTTATACCCTTTATCTGAGCGGATTTGTTTTACTGACAGATGAAGTGAATTTTAATCAATGGTCAGCATTTTTTGACAATACAATAAATAAAATCTTTACATCAATATTCTTCTTAGCTTTTGCAGTTCATACTTGGTTTGGAACTTGGGCTGTAGCAAGCGATTATCTTACACCCAGAATATTTGGGAGCTTCGGTAGAATTTTATATGTTGTTTTTAGAGGTATAGTTGCTGCCATAATTGCCCTAGTATTGACATGGGCCATAATAATAATTTGGTGAATATATGTTAGTTAATGAAGTTATAAATGCTAAAGACCTTCCTGTAATGGAATTTGATGGGATTATTGTAGGAGGAGGAGGAGCAGGTATGCGGGCTTCACTTCAGCTTGCAGAGTCAGGATTAAATACTGCTGTCATATCAAAGGTATTTCCCACTCGATCACATACAGTCTCAGCTCAAGGTGGCATTACCTGTGCAATCCAAAGTGATGACCCTGATGATGATTGGAGATGGCACATGTTTGATACCGTTAAAGGGTCAGACTACATAGGCGATCAGGAAGCTATCGAATATATGTGTAGTGAAGGTCCTAAAGCTGTCTTTGAACTGGAGCATATGGGTTTACCTTTCTCAAGAACTGAAGAAGGACGAATCTATCAAAGACCTTTTGGCGGCCAATCTAAGGATTATGGTAAAGGTGGTCAAGCTACTAGAACATGTGCTGCAGCCGACCGAACTGGACACAGTCTTTTGCATACTCTTTTTCAAGCTAATCTCAAAGCTGGTACTAACTTTCTAAATGAATGGTTCGCAGTAGACTTGGTTGTAAATGCAGACAAAGCAGTTGTAGGAGTTATTGCTTTCAAAATCGAAACAGGTGAGATTTATTACATAAAATCAAAGGCAACTGTTCTGGCAACAGGAGGGGCAGGTAGAATCTATTCATCCACTACTAATGCTCTAATAAATTCAGGAGACGGAATTGGAATGGCTTTAAGAGCCGGTATGCCAGTTCAAGATATAGAAATGTGGCAGTTTCATCCAACTGGAATTCATGGGGCAGGAACTTTAGTCACTGAGGGATGCAGAGGAGAAGGTGGATATCTTTTAAACAAGGATGGCGAAAGGTTTATGGAAAGGTATGCTCCTAATGCAAAAGATTTAGCCAGTAGAGATGTAGTAGCAAGATCTATGGCTTTGGAAATTTTAGAAGGACGAGGGTGCGGACCAAATGCTGATCATATTTTCCTAAGATTAGATCATTTGGGACCTGAAGTAGTTCATAAAAGATTGCCTGGAATTACTGAACTTTCTAAGACCTTTGCAGGAGTTGATCCTGCTGTTCAGCCAATACCAGTTGTACCTACATGCCATTACATGATGGGAGGAATACCTACGAATATCAATGGACAAGTTATTTCGGTAGAGCACGGGGAAGACAAGATAGTTGATGGTTTATATGCAGCTGGTGAAGTAGCTTGCGTATCAGTTCATGGAGGAAATAGATTAGGTGGAAATTCTCTTCTAGACTTGGTTGTCTTTGGAAGGGCCGCTGGTCTTTACATAGAAGAGAGCATGAAACAGGGTGTTGAAGTAAAAGATGCTTCTAACGATGATATTGAAAAAGCTTTAGAAAGACTAAATAGATTAAATGCCTCAACAGAAGGGGATCAAGTAGCCGTTCTTAAAGAAAAGATGCAACAAAATATGCAGAATAATTTTGGTGTATTTAGAAGAGGAGATCTGATGGAAAAAGGTATCGAAGAACTAGCCAAGACTAGAGAAGAAGTAAATGACATTTTCCTTCAAGATAAGTCGGCAACCTTTAATACAGCTAGGATAGAAGCTTTAGAGATGCAAAACCTTTTTGAAGTAGCAGAAGCTACTGCGATAACTGCTAACGAGAGAAAAGAAAGCAGAGGCGCTCATGCAAGAGATGATTTCACTGAACGTGATGATGAAAATTGGCTAAAACATTCAATTTACTACGCCGATACAAAAGAAGTTAGCAAAAGAGATGTGAACTATAGACCTAAAACAGTTCAAGCTTTCCAACCAATGGTTAGGAGTTACTAATGAGCGCGGCAGCAATACCAGTAGCTCAAATTAAGACAATAACGATGAGTATTTATCGTTATGACCCAACTTTGGATAAGAAACCTTACATGCAAGATATCATTGTAGAAGTACCTACTGACAAAGATATTATGGTACTAGACGCTCTTCATCTTGCAAAAGCACAAGAACCATCCTTGTCTTATAGGAGGTCATGCAGAGAGGGAGTTTGTGGTTCAGATGGGATGAATATAAATGGAAAAAATGGACTAGCTTGTGTTACTCCATTATCCGAAGTAATTAAGAGAAATAAAATTACATTACGTCCTATGCCTGGTCTTCCTGTTGTAAGAGATCTGATAGTCGATATGAAACAATTCTATGATCAATTAGAAAAGGTTAGACCTTATTTAATAACTAAGAGTGATTCACCTGACACTGAAAGGACACAGTCACCTGAAGACAGAGAACAGCTAGATGGTTTATATGAGTGTATTCTTTGCGGTTGTTGCTCAACTTCATGTCCTTCTTTTTGGTGGAACCCTGACAAATTTTTAGGACCCGCAGCTTTATTACAATCATGGAGATTCATAGCTGATACTAGAGATGAAGCAACTGACGAAAGGTTAGATGACTTAGAAGATGCCTTCAGTCTCTACAGATGTCATGGGATTATGAATTGCGTATCCGTATGTCCAAAAGGGTTGAATCCAACAGAAGCTATCTCCAATATCAGAAATAAACTTCTTACACGAAAAAAAGCTTAAGAAAATTTCTCTTTTGATAACACACTCCTAAGTTTTTCATTTATCCTCTACAATGCATTGCAGCGATGCTATGTATAAACATTCTTTAGATTGAATTTAAGGGAGAAAAGATGAATCTACATGAATATCAAGCCAAACAGCTATTTAGGGAATATGACATATCAGTTTCTGAAGGCTTGTCTGCCTCTTCTAGTCAGGAAGCTGAAAAGATAGCTTTATCTCTCAATGTTGATAAGTGGGTAGTAAAAGCGCAAGTCCATGCGGGAGGTAGAGGTAAGTCTGGAGGAGTTGAGGTAGTTGACAGCATAGAGAAAGTTAAAGCTTTTGCTGATAAATGGCTTGGAAAAAATTTAGTAACTTTCCAAACAGATGAGAAGGGTCAACCTGTAAACCAAATCCTAATTGAAACAGTAACAAATATTGATAAAGAACTTTATTTAGGTGCTGTTATAGATAGAGCTTCCCAAAGACTCGTTGTTATGGCTTCAACTGAGGGAGGAGTGAATATCGAAGAGGTTGCCGAACAGACACCTGACAAAATATATAAAGCTGAAATAGATCCTATTCAAGGTCCAAATCAACTTCAAGCAGAAAAGTTAGCCAGCAGCATGAGCTTAAATGAAGTGCAAACTTCACAATTTATAGAGATTTTTAATGGTCTAGTGAGATTATTCATAGATAAAGATTTATCCTTAGTTGAGGTGAATCCTTTAGTAGTAACATCCTCAGGGGATTTAATTTGTTTGGATGCAAAAATCAATGTAGATTCAAATGCTCTTTATAGGCAGGAACAAATCTTGGAATTAAGAGATCCCTCTCAAGAAGATCCTAGAGAAGCAAGTGCAGCAGAATGGGATCTAAGTTACGTTGCTTTGGAGGGAAATATTGGTTGTATGGTCAATGGTGCAGGTTTGGCAATGGGTACCATGGATATCATCAAGTTGCATGGTGGCGAGCCTGCTAATTTCTTGGATGTCGGCGGCACAGCTGATTCAAAAAGAGTTGCTGAGGCATTTAAAATAATTCTTTCAGATGAAAATGTTAATACGGTATTGATAAATATATTTGGTGGGATTGTTCGTTGTGATGTTATTGCTGACGGGATAGTAGAGGCTTTAACAGTAATGGGAGTTTCAGTCCCTGTCATAGTTAGATTGGAAGGAAATAGTGCTCAAAAAGGATTGAAGATACTTGACGAATGCGAGCTGAATATTATCCCTGCATCAAATTTGGAGGAGGCTGCAAGTTTGGCTGTAAAAGCATCAAACGGAGATATAACGTGAGTATTCTTATTAATGAAAGCACTAAGGTTATATGTCAAGGATTTACTGGAGGACAAGCTACTCAACACTGTATCCAATGCATTGACTACGGAACACAGCTTGTAGGAGGAGTGACACCTGGAAAAGGTGGTCAAATTCATCTCGATCTTCCTGTCTTTAATTCGGTAAAAGAAGCTGTAGACGCTACTGGTGCATCAGCAAGTATAATTTTTGTCCCCGCAAAATTCTGTAAGTCCTCAATTCTTGAGGCTGCTGAATCTGGCATTTCATTAATTGTTTGTATAACTGAAGGCAT
>ERZ802822.2426-NODE-2426-length-10411-cov-11.635862_pt1 | contig 10411 bp, 10 predicted proteins | sample MGYA00345649_ERZ802822 | MGnify/ENA primary metagenome ERZ802822 (study PRJEB30503, sample SAMEA104212359) | marine metagenome | biome: Westerlies Biome; feature: [SRF] surface water layer (ENVO:00010504) within the epipelagic zone...; material: water... | reverse complement strand
AAATTGCCATTGCCCAATGCAGGCTCCACTTCGCGGTGGGGGCGAGCAATGATGTGAGCAGCAACCAGGCCGTCGCCTACACGCTCGCAAGCATCTGCACCTGCACGGACTGCAGCATTAACAGCACCGGTTTCACCGCGGACCAAGACGGTCACATAACCGCCGCCGACGAACTCACGACCAATAAGACGCACTTCGGCGGCTTTGGTCATCGCATCAGCGGCTTCAATCGCGGGAACCAGGCCGCGAGTCTCGATCATGCCGAGAGCGATACCCATGGTTTCGTTAGCCATTGCCTACCGGAAAAAGGTTTGGAATGTTCGCTCGGGACATTGCTCTGCCGAGACCCTCGCCGTCAAGCGTTTCCGGGAGCTATCTCGATCACTGTCCATACTGAACTTAATAAGCTCTGCTTATCAGCCTGTCCCTGACTGTTCCGAACTGCTGTGGGAAGTCGTGTATGCACTTCCGCACAGTTCGTTGATACAAGGTTTGTAACGCCATAGCTTTACAAACCGCAGTATTTCTTCGTGCTGCAGACGGCCTGTAATTTCTAATCTTTTCGCTGTTAAAAGCGTCGAAATAATCGTTCCCAGGGGTCCTCACCACAGAATGGTTGCCTCATCCCTGGGTCACCCTTGAGCCAGCTTCTGACCATTGCCAGCGGCAACCCGATCAAGGTCGCAGAGATCGAAGCCATGCTTGGCCCTCTTCCACTTCTGGTTCAACGCCAACCTGACGATCTGGACGTTGAGGAAACAGGTGACACCTACCAAGAGAACGCTGACTTGAAGGCAACGGCCGCTGCCCTAAGAACGAACGGCTGGGCCATCGCCGACGATTCAGGGCTTGAGGTGGATGCTCTCCAAGGAGCTCCTGGTCTGTACTCAGCCCGTTACGCAACCGGCGATCAAGCCAAAGTTCAACGAATCCTCGACGAATTGGGAGACATTCCCTATCGAAGCGCCTGCTTCAGAAGCACCATGGTGCTCAGCGATCCAATGGGCAACTGCGTTGCTGCGGCAGAAGGGGTGTGCTGGGGTGAAATTTTGAAGGCACCTGCCTATGCCGATGGTGGGTATGAGTCGTTGCTTTGGGTGCGCGAAGCCGGCTGTACCTATGGCCAACTGAATGGGTCACAACTCAGTCGGCTCGGAAGTCGTGGCAAAGCGGCACGCGCTCTAGCAACGCACCTACAAAAATATTTGAAGCTTCGCTGAGAATCTCAGCGAAATGCCGCACTGCGATTGACCATTTCAATGGCACGCATCGCTGCCGCCGCAGCCTCCTCCACATCACCCTCACGACCAGCCAACGTGAGTCTCCCAAAGGCGCCCACAGCCTTCACGTCCACCAGCGTGATGTTCGAGGATTTTTCGGCTTCATTGGCCGCAATTAGCACATAACCAGCTGGCTCTGTTTCAAGGATGAACATGCTCATTCCCGCCTCGATCATCGATCCGCGGCGGTTCTGACGATTGATCAGCACGGCGTGATCGGGGGTGATGGCGCGGATCACCTCAGTCCAGCTCACTTCAGCTGGGTTGCGCTGCTCAATGGTGCTGCCGATGGCTTCCAGCACCACATCACCGGAATGCAACACCGTGCTCTGATCACGGTGGTAGAGGGCCATGGAGCCGAAAGCCCGTTCCACCACCATTTGGCCGAGCCGAACATTGCTGGCCTTCAGCGCAATATCGGTGACGCGATGCACAGCCATACCCGGCGACACCTCCATCCAGAGACAGGCATCGCCGGGTATGGGAAGAAATCCCTGACTCACCGTTCCCATATAGGCCGCTAGTTGCGGCTGGAGCGAATCAATAAAGACGTATGTGCGCAGCTCGATGGATTGGATATGGCTGTTTTGGCGCAACAACCGCGGCGATTCCGAGTCGGTTGTGACCACGCAGCTCGCTCCGGCTGCAGAGCGCTTCTGCACCTCTGTACCTGTCACGAGCGAGCTACCACCAAGCCGCCGCTCCCGTTCCTCGAAACTGGCGAATCGGGTCATCGAGGGAGTGTACCGGACGATTTCTTACCGAATCCGGCCAGCAATGGATCATCCCTGCGGTCTTGCGTGTTGGAACGCAAGCGATACCGTCCGATTAATCGATCCTTTGACCTATGGCGACCGTGGATCAAACCCCTATGGATCAAACCCCTACCAATGCCCTTGAGCTCAATGCCGATCAAGCTCTCGGCATGGTGAGCTTCGGCTTAATGCAACGCTTGGCACAGGATGGTCAAGTTGATTTGCCGTGGCTCGCTGCGGACGCCAACCGCAGCACAGAACGAGCCCGTCAATTGCGTCAAAGGCTCGAGCTCACAGCTCTTGCCATCGACACTGGTGCGCCATTGACGACAGCGGAAGTGACGATGCTGCTGGGAGCGCGACCCGGCACCGAACGCGTCGAACGCGGTGGACTGGTGGCTCGACGTGTGAGCCGAAACGTCTGGAATTTGAGTCGGTTGAACAGCACAGAGCGTTCCGACAATGAGCGTTACGACGGCTTTAGACGACGTCTTTAGGTAACGGCTCTGATCAAAAACTCTTCGTCACCCATCAATTTCATCGTGATGGATGAAGTGAAACGCCAGCAAACATTGTTGTTCGGTGGCGCTTTTTGGTGGCGCTTTTTGGTTGCTTCTAAGCTCACAACGTCACACTGGTAGTCAGATCATACAAATCTGTAGATCCACTTGATTCAATGCCCATCAGCCATAAAGCTTGGCTCGTTTACTAATAAAGGCTAGTAGCGGCCGAGATCAACATCACGATTAGGCCAGCAAGCCATTGAAAGCGTGAAGGGACAAAGCCCAACACCAATCGCAAACGATTAAGACCGCGCAGCCAATGAACTCTTTAAATAGCAAATGCAACAAGTGGACTTAAAAAGGTTGCAGTCATTATCTGATCGGCCATAAATTTTACTCCCAAAGCATCAACATCACTGCAAAATATCTTCAAGTCGTCGGCAATAGTGAAAACATCTTTGATTACTTCCGAACAGTGAGGCCCTATCAAAGCCCTGCGGTTAAGGCTCGCCAAACGCAGCGTTTGTCTTCAATCCAAGTTAATGAATGGGACAGCTCCGGCCTACTCAAGCAACCGATCCCAAAGAGTTTGAGAACTATTCAGCCAAACAGCCTTTTCCTCAGCACATTGAGGTGAGGTTGTTCGATGGAGAGGCCGATGTCCGGCCCAACCCTGCTTAAGGAGAGTGGTCCGCGGGAGGTGTTCTGCGGACTCACGTCGATTGTTTGGCTGCATCGGCGCATGCCAGATGCTTTTTTTCTGGTGGTTGGGTCACGCACCTGTGCCCACTTGATCCAGAGCGCAGCGGGAGTGATGATTTTCGCCGAACCACGCTTCGGCACAGCAATCCTGAATGAGCGCGATTTGGCCGGCCTCGCCGACGCGCAAGAGGAACTTGATCGCGTTTCCAAAGAGCTGCTGCAACGGCGGCCCGAAATTCGAACACTGTTTCTCGTGGGCTCATGCCCGAGTGAAGTGATCAAGCTGGATCTAGCGCGAGCCGCAGAACGGCTAAGCGACGAACTGAGGGGTCGTGTCCGGGTGGTGAACTATTCGGGCAGCGGGATTGAAACCACGTTTACGCAAGGGGAAGACGGAGCACTTGCTGCACTCGTTCCCTTCCTTCCATCCTCTGATGAACGCCAACTGCTTCTGGTTGGAACGCTGGCCGATCCGGTAGAAGATCGGCTCATTCATCTGTTCAACAAGCTCGACATCAACAAGATCAAGAGCTTGCCACCACGGCAATCCACGGACCTTCCCTCCGTTGGGCCTGGCACCACGGTGCTGCTGACGCAGCCTTACCTCACCACAACAGCCCGACTCCTCAAAGATCGCGGCGCTCGTGTGCTGACCGCTCCCTTCCCCCTCGGCGCCGAGGGGAGTCGACGGTGGATGGAAACAGCAGCCCGAGATTTTGAGGTGAATCAGACGCAAATCGACAGCGTTCTCACCCCCTTAATGGAGCGCGCACAAATTGCCTTAGCTCCCCATCGCGAGGTGTTGAAGGGCAAGCGAATCTTCCTTCTACCTGAATCACAACTCGAACTGCCCTTGGCCCGCTTTCTTCATCGGGAGTGCGGAATGGAACTCGTTGAGGTGGGTACGCCGTATCTCAATCGCGACCAAATGGCTGAAGAACTTGCCTTATTACCGGAGGGAACACCGGTCATGGAAGGACAACATGTTGAGCTGCAATTGGACCGGGTTCGCAAAAGCCAACCCGACCTTGTGGTTTGCGGCATGGGACTCGCCAATCCCCTGGAAGCCGAAGGGATCGCAACCAAATGGTCGATCGAACTGGTCTTCAGCCCAATTCATGGCATTGATCAAGCCGGCGAGCTAGCCGAGCTGTTCTCAAGGCCGCTGCGGCGACATCAACTTCTCGCGCATTAACGACGACCGCACCTCATCGTTTCGCCTTTTTAAGCCCCCCTCGTTTGTGATCTGCCATGGAATTAACGCTCTGGACCTATGAAGGCCCTCCCCATGTGGGGGCGATGCGCATTGCCGCATCCATGAAAGGCGTGCACTACGTCCTTCATGCTCCGCAGGGAGATACCTACGCGGATCTTCTCTTCACCATGATTGAACGGCGGGGGAAACGCCCCCCCGTGACGTACACCACATTTCAAGCGCGGGACCTGGGCGGCGACACAGCGGAGCTGGTGAAGCGCCACATCCGTGAAGCCGTTGAACGCTTCAAGCCCGACGCCCTGCTTGTGGGTGAAAGCTGCACAGCCGAATTGATCCAAGATCAACCCGGAGCTCTTGCCGGAGGGATGGGCTTCGAGCTTCCAATCGTGAGCCTCGAGCTTCCGGCCTACAGCAAAAAAGAAAATTGGGGCGCCTCAGAAACGCTGTACCAATTGGTACGAGGACTCCTCAAAAATCAAGAGGTCAGCAGCGAAGGCCATAACCCAAAGGCATGGAAGGACGAGGGTCGTCGCCCACGCGTCAATCTGATTGGCCCCTCACTTCTGGGTTTCCGCTGCCGCGATGATGTGATCGAAATCAGCCGACTACTGGCCAGTCATGGCATTGATGTGAATACTGTTGTGCCTCTCGAGGCAACGGTGGCCGACATCATGCGCCTTCCAGAGGCTGATCTCAATGTCTGCCTCTATGCAGAAATTGCCGAATCCTGTTGCAGCTGGATGGAGCGACAGTTTGGGATTCCCTTCACGCGAACGATGCCGATCGGCGTGGGCGCCACAGCCGATTTCCTTGCGGAAACGCACAACCTTCTTGGCATGGAGGCACCCGATGCACGAGAGGGAGAGCAAAGTTCCAAATTGCCTTGGTACTCCGCATCGGTGGACTCCACGTACCTCACCGGCAAACGGGTGTTCATTTTTGGAGACGGCAGCCATGTGTTGGCTGCGGCCCGAATTGCCAATGAAGAGCTTGGCTTTCAGGTGGTGGGGATCGGCACCTACAGCCGGGAGATGGCTCGCCCCGTGCGAGCTGCAGCCAAAGCCCTTGGCTTAGAGGCCCTAATCAGTGACGACTACCTGGCGGTGGAAGCCGCCATGGCAGAAGCCGTACCAGAGCTGGTGCTCGGCACACAGATGGAACGCCACAGCGCCAAACGGCTCGGCATCCCTTGCGCTGTGATCAGTACGCCAATGCACGTCCAAGACGTGCCTGCGCGATTCAGCCCTCAAATGGGCTGGGAAGGCGCCAATGTGATTTTCGACAGCTGGGTTCACCCCTTGATGATGGGGCTTGAAGAGCATCTGATTGGCATGTTCCGCCACGACTTTGAGTTCGTCGACGGGCATCAAAGTCATCTTGGGCACTTAGGCGGACTCCAAAGCGCCCAGGTTGAAGAGGCCCCCGCAGCCATTGCGGACAGTGCCACTCAGACAGAGGGATCGGCAGAGGGATCTGCAGTTGCTGTCGCGACAGCAAGCTTGGAGTGGACGGTTGACGGAGAAGCGGAATTGAAAAAGATCCCCTTCTTTGTGCGGGGCAAAGTGCGCCGAAACACAGAAGCCTTTGCCAAAGAGAAAGGCCTGATTCGGATCGACAGCGAAACGCTCTACGACGCCAAAGCGCATTACAGCGCTTGATTATCAAAACCTTCTTCATCTCGCATCAGTATTTACTACCAAGAACACCCAAAAAATTATGGGGGAATGAACACTGTTCAACCACTTATGTCAAATCAACTCTGATCAATGCACACAGGTCATCGCTGACCTTGAATACACCTAAATAGATGACCTCCATGACAACCACACTGTCGCGTCCGACGGACGGAGAGGGAAGTGTTCAGGTCCAGCAGGACCCGTCGATGAAGATTGAAGAGGGAGCACTGGTCATTGCCGTTTATGGCAAAGGTGGAATTGGCAAATCCACGACTTCGTCGAACCTCTCAGCAGCCTTTTCAAAGCTCGGCAAACGCGTTTTGCAAATCGGCTGCGATCCAAAACACGACAGCACCTTCACCCTCACCCACTCGATGGTGCCAACGGTGATTGACATCCTCGAAGAAGTCGATTTCCACAGCGAAGAGCTCCGTCCCGAAGACTTCGTCTTCACTGGCTACAACGGTGTTAAGTGCGTCGAAAGTGGTGGACCACCAGCCGGCACTGGCTGCGGTGGTTATGTGACCGGCCAAACGGTGAAGCTCTTAAAAGAGCACCATCTGCTGGAAGACACCGATGTGGTGATTTTCGATGTGCTTGGCGATGTGGTGTGCGGAGGGTTCGCAGCCCCGCTGCAGCATGCCAACTACTGCCTCATCGTGACCGCCAATGATTTCGACTCCATCTTCGCGATGAATCGGATCGTCCAAGCGATCCAGGCCAAAGCCAAGAACTACAAGGTTCGTCTCGGTGGAGTCATCGCCAACCGATCTGCAGATACGGATCAGATCGACAAGTTCAACGCGCGCACCGGCTTACGCACGATGGCCCACTTCAAAGATGTGGATGCCATCCGTCGCTCACGCCTGAAGAAGTGCACAATCTTCGAAATGGATGACGACGACGATGCCGTGAAGGCTGTCAAAAACGAATATCTTCGTCTCGCACAAAATATGCTCGACAACGTTGAACCTCTCGAGGCCGTTTCGCTCAAAGATCGCGAAATCTTCGACCTGCTTGGCTTCGACTGAGTTCAATATCGGCAAGATAACAATTTACAGCCCTGCTCCAATGCAATGAATTTTCATGAGCGTTGGAGCAATGAAGACTTGAACAAATCTTGGCTTATTCATTTTGTCCAGATATCCCGAATCAACTTAGCCCCCAGAAAACAAATACCTCTTTTTGCTGATTACAATCACACCACAATATTCAATTACGCAATACTTAAACTTACGACTTAGCATTCGACTCAAAGTATTGAACAGTGGCACGAACATGTCCATAGCCCTGAGCACAAGACAATTGAATACCTTAAGAGCTTATTCAATAAAAACATTACAGGCCAAGATTGGAATACAGACTTTAGAAACCTCTCTATATTAATCAGTAAACAGGAATGGCAGAATATTAAACAACTCCCACCCATACAACTTCGTCAATGATGCGAGTCGATTTCACGCAGAGATCGAAGGATTAAATCATAACCGGATCAAAGTCCCACAACATTGTCTTCCCCAACAAGAGGGCCTTAAGACTTTCACCCAAGGCCAACAAGCCGTTTGGACAAGGACCAAACTCTTGATGCAGTTTCAGGGTCTGTCGCCTTTTCTGACAACTCCTGACTAAATTGTTGACCATCTTTTTTCTGCCGATTTCCCCAACTCCAATGCACACCAGACTCTGCGAAATCAGGGTCAGCCACCACTTGCGCAACGCGATCTCCCGCTAGTGCTTGAGTGACATATCCGCCAGTAATATTTTTTTGAAACCATGGAAAAATTGTTTGAAATGCCTTCGGGGTATTACGGAACAAGGGTGAATCCGCAACGCAACCTGGATAGAGCGAACTAAATGTAATTCCCGTTTCTTGATGCAATCGTTGATGCAGCTCCTGGGTGGTGATCATGTTGCAAAGCTTGCTGTCTTTGTAAGCCTTGCCCGGCTTGAAGGCCTTACCGCTGGCCATGGCAATGGGGTCTTTGAACCCGGCTTCAAAACCAGAGAGATCCCCCAAATCTGCCGGTGCAGGGATCGGAATCTTGCCCCCCAGCTCCTTGGAGTTGGCCGTCACGGTGCCCAGGATCACCACCCGCTTGGAGGGATGGCTGGAGTTCTGGAGGCGACCCAACAACTGCTGCACCAGCAGGAAATGGCCAAGGTGGTTGGTGGCCATTGAAATCTCGTACCCCTGCGGCGACCGCTCCGGCTGCTTCAGCTTTGGCTTGTACACCGCCGCATTGCAGACCACGGCATCAAGACGATCCGGCAACGCATCAACAGCCCGACGCACACTGTCGAGATCACCAAGATCCATCAACACGTGCTGAAGCCGCTCTTTGGGAAGGTCCAGCGCATCAGCCGCCGCCGCGGCCCGCTGGGGACTGCGATTGGCGGTGATCACCGTCCAGCCCCGCTTCACCAGGGCGCTCATGGCATTCAGGCCCACACCCGATGTGGTGCCGGTGATCAGAACGGTGCCGGGCGTGGACATCAAGACAGGGCCAGGAAGGTTGACAGTCTGCCGCTCAGCATTCAATCCGAAAGATGCTGGTCACGAAACTCAGCGCCAGATAATCCGAATTCGATTCGGAGCAATCCACTGATCCTGTTCACCCATCAGGCGTTGCTCTCCGCCAATACTGAACACACGATCAAATCGCTGTTGAAGACCTTCTAATTTCGCCGTCTCCACGGCCACAACGGCAGCCAACTCGCCATGGCGATCAAGGCGCTCTTGATAAGCACCAGACAGGCGAATCAAACTGACACCCCCCAAAATCACCAAACCCACTTTCACTGCCAAGGCCATGACGCTGCATTGCAGCTCACGACGATCGGTCTGCAGCTGAATGGCGGCTGCGAGGGATGCTGCATCAGGCCGAGATGGGGGCTGTGCTCGAACCTGAGACGAAGACAAGGGACAACGCGCGCTATCCGCTTGTAACGCACCCCGCTACCGATGCCAAGGTCATCCCATCAATGAATGACTGGGCTCAGGCGCGATAGAGGCTCACCGACAGACGTAAAGCCAAGATCGCTGCGTGGGCGGCCACCACCAGAGCAATGAAGATCTCAGGGGAGGAAATAGCGGAGTCCATGGCTGACATGCATCAAACGAATCCATTCTTCTCCCTTGGGGGCTCTACAGGCCATCATTCGCAAAGGCCTGTCACACCTGCTCATGGAACCGGTCCTGATTGATGCCCAATCAATCCGCCGTCTCGATCTCAGTCCGCTGCGGATCTGGTCCGAGCAGCCCCTCAACGAGCTGCTCGAACAGGGCCCGGTCCTGGAACTCAACTTTCACTGGCCACGGGACGCAGATGACCCGCGGGAACTGGCGGAATGCCCAGAGCCTCGGTTATGGGCATTGCGTGCCGATGCTCGTTATCCCTGGCTACCGCTAATGCTGGAGCGGGATCAAGGCAGCCTGATTCGCCACGTTGCGATGGTGGTGCCCCACAGCTTTAACCGCACGGAAGGACTCCGCTTCGACCCGCAAGCGCTTGAGCTGTGGATCACCCATCGGTTGATGCAGCTGGATGACCTGTGCCAGGAGCAGCTCAACCGATCGATGCGCGGCAACCTGTCCCAAATGGCTGCGGCCCTCGGTTACGAACTCAACGAGAGCTTTTGGTCTCTACTGAACTGAACAGCACTCAGCTCAACCACAGTTGAGCAGCCCGCCGGCAGCTATCGATCGCCAGAACGATGGCCAAAACGCGCAGACAGCGCACCAAAACCACCGGATCAAATCGATCAAGACGACTCGCGGTCCACTGGGCAGCCAAGGCAGCCACTCCCCCCAGCAGCAGTCCCATCAAGGGGATGCCGCGGCCTTCATGCACGAATTGCAGCGACGCCGCACTGGCAGAACACAGCACCGCCACGGTGCTGAGTCGCACCGCCTGATGGATGGGAACAGACAACGGTCCACTCATCAGGGGCACCATCACCAAACCGCCGCCAAGGCCAAGCATCCCGGCGGTCCAGCCAGCGATACAGCCCACCCCGGCCAACCAAGACACAGGGGTCGACACCTCGTCGGTTAACTCGTCTGTGGACGGTCGCTCACGCACGCAAAAGGCCAACACCACATAGAGCACTGTTTGCATCGCCAGCAGCATCCAGCCCGCGGCACGATCGGCCAAACCACCGAACAACAACGCCGAAGCAAACGCCGCCAGGCCAATCCCTGCAGCGGGGCGCAGGGGAATACGGCCACCGCGCAGGTGAATGATCGTGCCTGCCAGCGCCGTCGGCACAATGGCAAAAC
>ERZ802822.2424-NODE-2424-length-10421-cov-7.665217_pt1 | contig 10421 bp, 8 predicted proteins | sample MGYA00345649_ERZ802822 | MGnify/ENA primary metagenome ERZ802822 (study PRJEB30503, sample SAMEA104212359) | marine metagenome | biome: Westerlies Biome; feature: [SRF] surface water layer (ENVO:00010504) within the epipelagic zone...; material: water... | reverse complement strand
TACAAGTGCACGTATCGCCTTGCGTACTCTCGGGTAAGAACCGCATCGACAAATGTTGGTGATACTTGCATCAATTTCTGCATCGGTAGGGTTAGGGTTGGTTGCGAGAAAAGAGGAAACAGCCATGATCATTCCAGATTGGCAGTATCCACACTGAGGAATCTGATGGTCGATCCAGGCTTGCTGAACGTTCGAAATTGAAGGTGCTTCCTCTGTGGCGGCGCTCAGTGCTCTGGCTAAACCCTCTATAGTCGTTACTTCTTGTCCTTCAACAGCAGAAATAGGGGTCACACAACTTCTTGTCGCCCTCCCGTTTACATGTACGGTGCAAGCGCCGCAGGAGGCGATACCGCACCCGAACTTAGTCCCCGTGAGACCAAGCTCATCTCGTAACACCCATAGCAGGGGCATTTCAGGCTCTATATCAAGAGCTTTTTCCTGACCATTTACTGAAAAATTCGCCATTCTTACCCCCTTGAGAAGCACTCTTCGTTTTCTTATCTTAGCATATGAGCTGGCGAAGTCGGCCTGACAGAGCTAGCTGAATTAGATAAGCTTGTTTTAATTGGTCTGGAACGCTAACTAAACGCGGAAAGATTTCACACATTACGAAAATAATTGAAAAACACTCAGGTAAGTTATGAAGAAAGATGCCTTAATTGCAGAAGCCTTGGGAACCTTCTTGTTAGTTTTTTTTGGTTGCGGAGCAATAATTGTAGATGGGGTATCTGGCGGAGACTTGGGCCACATTGGGATTTGTATAGTTTTCGGTCTTGTGGTGACGACGGTTATTTATTCTATTGGAGATGTGTCCGGCGCTCATATTAATCCGGCTGTGACGATAGCTCTGTATTTTGCAGGTCGTTTTGAGTTGAGGTTGGTATCACCTTATATCTGTATGCAATTGATCGGTGCCACCCTGGCAGCACTCGTATTACGATGGGTATTTTCTGAAACTGAAATGTTAGGTCTAACGTTACCCAGCATTGATTTGTTCAGAGCTTTCATTGTTGAGGTCATTATATCGTTTACGCTGATGTCGGCGGTTTTAAATTTAGCGAGCGTACCCCGCGAAAAGGAAATAGTGACTGGCGCCGTTATAGGAGGAGTGGTTACATTTGCTGCTTTAGTTGCAGGTCCGATTACCGGAGCGTCTATGAATCCTGCTCGGTCCTTGGGGCCAGCAATAGCCGCACAAAACTTTGAGAGTGCTTGGCTGTACATATTAGCTCCAGTGTTAGGAATGTTGTTGGCGATTCCGGCATGTCGCTTGATTCAGGAGCCAGAATTTTACTCCGCAAAGGGTAAAAAAAATGACACATAGTGTTTTTGTTTTTAACCATATTTTCTGGCAGCAGGTCAATACTTATAATTGGCATAATTCAAATTTCAATTTTCTTGCTGGTGGTACAGATTTATCTTTAACAGTTACAAAAGAGAGAAAAGAAATTCCATTTATAATTGATTTAAAAGAAGTTAAAGAATTAGATTTTATAAAGTTAAGTAAAAATTACTTAGAAATTGGAGCTGCCACCCCATTGATTAAATTTGAAAATGAAATTAAAAGATATTATCCAGATTTTTACTCTGTTCTTAAGAGATATGGCTCTGTTCAGATTAGAAATGTTGGCACTATAGGTGGTAACATTGCAACGGCATCACCCATAGGTGATTCATTACCAATTTTACTATCTTTAAATGCTGAAGTTTTATTAGAGAGCTTTAATGGAAGAAAAGTTTTACCAATAAATAATTTTTTCATAGATTATAGAAAAACTAAGTTAAAAAAGACCGAATTTATTCGATCAATAAAAATACCATTATATAAAAAAAATATATTTAAAGCATATAAAATATCAAAAAGATTTGATGATGATATTTCATCTGTTTGTGGCTCCTTTAATTTTAAAATTGATAATAACAAAATCAAAGAGGTATACATTGCATATGGAGGAATGGCAGCTATACCAAAAAGAGCTAAAGCATGTGAAAAAAATCTTAAAAATAAGCCTCTTAATATCAATACTTTTGATCAAGCAAAAAATTATTTAGAACAAGATTTAACTCCTATTGGAGATATGAGAGCAAGTAAAGAATACAGACTAGAGATAGCAAAAAATTTATTAATGAAATGTTTTATAGAAATAAATTCCAATAAATTAACAAGAGTTAATTAAATGAGCAAAGAAAACTTTATTGAAGAAATAAGACCACACGATAGCGCCTACAAACATGTAAGTGGATACGCTGAGTATACTGATGATATTAATGAACCAAAAAACACAATTTATGGTGCTATTGGTTTAAGCAAAAAAGCACATGCATTAATTAAAAAAATAGATTTAACAGATGTAAAAACAAGTGAAGGTGTTATTTCGGTAGTTACACAAAGTGATATTATAGGTAGAAATGACGTAGGTCCTGTTTTTGATGGCGATCCTATTTTTCCAACAAAAAAAGTTGAGTTTTATGGCCAACCATTGTTTGCAGTAGCTGCTACAACGACTGAACTTGCAAGGAAAGCGGTATTAAAAGCTAAGATAACTTATAAAGAGTTAAAACCAGTTATTACAATAGAAGAAGCTTTAAATAAAAAACAGTTCTTATTTAAACCTAGAAAAATAAAAAAAGGAAATCCTTCAAATAAAATAAAAATATCAAAAAATATTTTAAAAGGTAATTTTACAACAGGTGGTCAAGAACACTTTTATTTAGAAGGTCAAGCAGCTTTTGTTATTCCTAAAGAAGATGATAATTTTTTAGTCTACAGCTCAACTCAACATCCTTCAGAGACACAACAACTAATCGCAAAAATGTTCAATCAAAAAAGTAATTCAATAAATGTTGAGGTAAGAAGAATTGGAGGTGGGTTTGGGGGAAAAGAAACAAATTTTATGACTGCTTGTATTTGTGCACTGTTAGCTAAAAAATCAGGCAAGCCTGTAAAATTAAGATTAGATAGAGATGACGATATAATATTGACGGGTAAAAGGCATGAATTTTTATCTGAATATGAAGTTGGTTTTAGTGATGAAGGAATTATTGAAGGATTAAAAATAAACTTATCTTCAAATTGTGGTATGTCGCCTGATTTATCAGCAGCAATAAATGAAAGAGCTTTGCTTCATATAGACAATGCATATTATATTTCTGATATTGAGGTAACAAACAATTTGTGTAAGACAAATATTCCAACTTCAACTGCATTTAGAGGCTTTGGTGGAAACCAAGGAATGATGGCTATAGAAAATATTATAGATAATATTTCAAGGTACTTAAAAAAGGATCCGATAGAAGTTAGAAAGAAAAATTTTTATCAAAAAGATAAAAAAAATGTAACTCATTATGGGATGAAAATTCAAGATAATGTAATTAATGAAATATTTAAAAATTTAGAAACTAAATCTAATTATAAGATAAGATATTCCAATATAAGAAAATTTAATGAAAAAAATAAATTTAAAAAGAAGGGTATAGCTATTACACCATTAAAATTTGGTGTTTCATTTACAACAATTCATTTAAATCAAGCTGGAGCTTTAGTCCATATTTATACTGACGGAAGTGTATATTTAAACCATGGGGGCATAGAAATGGGTCAAGGAACTCACACAAAAATAGCTCAATTAGTGGCAAATTCTTTTGGATTACCGTATAATTTAGTTCATATTTCGTCGACGAATACATCTAAAGTTCCTAATACATCAGCTAGTGCTGCTTCATCAACTACAGATCTTAATGGAGCTGCAGCATTAAATGCAGTAGCAAAAATTAAATTAAATTTAGAAAAATTTATTAAGAAAAAATATAAGATCTTCAATCAAGAAGCAGTTTATAAAGATCAATATATAATATTTGGAAATAGACAGTTTAAATTTAAAAGCATTATTCAAGAGGCATATTTAAATAGAATTTCCCTTTCATCATCAGGTTTTTATTCAACACCAAAAATTAATTTTGATAAAAAAAAATTTAGAGGAAGACCTTTTTATTATTTTTGTTATGGTGCGGCTGTTTCAGAAGTAACTGTAGATACATTGACTGGTGAAAATATCTTAGAAAGAGTAGATATCTTGCATGATGCTGGTAAACCAATAAATCCAGCACTTGAACTAGGTCAGATTGAAGGTGGTTTTATTCAAGGACAAGGTTGGCTAACAATAGAAGAATTAAAATGGAAATCAGATGGTCAGATTACAACTTTTTCTCCATCAACTTACAAAATACCTGCTGTAAGTGATATTCCAAAAAAATTTAATGTAGAAATTTTTAAGGAGGGGTCAAATAAAGAAAAAGTTGTTAATAAAGCAAAAACTACTGGAGAACCTCCATTGATGTTAGCAATGAGTGTTTTTTATGCAATCAAGGACGCAGTTGCTTCAATTGGAAATTATCAGATTGCACCAGAACTCAATGCGCCAGCAACTCCAGAAAGAATTTTAATGAGCATTAATAGAATTAAAAATCAAAATGGAAGATAAAAAAAAATTTATGGCAAAAGCCATTGAACTTTCTATTAATAGTGCAAACACTGTTGGTGGACCTTTTGGTAGTGTGATCGTTAAAGATAATAAGATTATATCAGAAGGTTCAAATAAAGTAACTTCTTCAAATGACCCTACTGCCCATGGAGAAGTTGTAGCAATTCGAGAGGCTTGTAAAAAATTAAATACTTTTGATTTGTCTGGTTGTGAGATTTATACATCTTGCGAACCTTGTCCAATGTGTCTTTCGGCAATTTATTGGTCAAGATTAGATAAAATATATTATGCAAATACAAGAGAAGATGCAAAAAATATAGATTTTGATGACTCATTTATTTATTTAGAGATTCCAAAAAAAATAGATGATAGAAAAATTAAAATGAAACAAATGCTTAGAAATGATGCTTTAAAAGCATTTGAAATTTGGGATAAAAAAGTAGATAAAATAAAATATTGATGGAATTTTTACCTTACACAATAAAATGGTTAGAAGTTATTCTGAGATGGGGTCATGTATTGTTCGCTATATTATGGGTAGGTAATAGTTTTTTATTTAATTATTTAGATAACAATTTGAATAAAAATATAACAAGTGATGATATCGATGGTGAAGGATATCTGATGCATTCTGGTTTTTTTTATAAACTTTCAAGATTAAAAACATCTCCACCTCAGGATTATTTAAATAGATTAGTAATCTTCAAATGGCAAAGTTACTTAACTTTTGTAACCGGAATGTTGCTCTTGGTTGTGATTTATTACTATAACGCTGGCGTATTGATGGTTGATAAGCGTGTTTTATTAATGCCTCCAAGTTATGCCATTATTATCTCGCTTTTATCATTGATTGTTGCTTGGTTTGTTTATGATCTTTTATGTAAATCAAAATTAATTGAGAATAATATTTTATTTATATGCACAGGAATAATTTTGTTAACGCTTGTATCTTTTGGTCTAACAAAATTATTTGGACCTAAATTTGCAATTTTGAGTGTTGGATTAATTATTGGTACCAACATGTTTGGAAATGTATTCACAGTTATTATACCTAATCAAATGAACATAATTAGTAGTAGCGAAAGAGGTGAAAAATTTGACATGAGCTTATCCTTAGCAGCCAAACAACGGTCAATTCACAATAATTATTCCACTTTTTTGGTGCTCTTTATAATGCTTTCTGGCCATTCTAGCTTTTTAGTTTATCACCAATATAATTGGTTAATATTATGCGCGATTGCAATTATTTCTGGGGTAGCAAGACATTATTTTAATTTAAGAGGAAGAAACATTCACAAGTTGTATATTTTAATTTCTTCAATAATTGCACTTATCGTTCTTGCGGTTTTGGTTTTATTATTTAAATAAGTAGATATAGAAATTATGTCAGATAAATTAATTATCAGTTGGGAAGAATATAATAAGACAGTAGAGAAATTAGCTATCCAAATTCATGAAAGTGGTTACAAGCCAACAATACTAATTGGAATTATGCGAGGAGCTGCACCAATGATTGACGTATTAAGTAGAATTTTCAAATTGAAATGTGCGTATCTTGCTGTTGAGTCTTATAGTGGAAAAGGGGTTGAAGACGAACAAGGTGATTTAGTTTTTTCAAGAGAGATGAGTTCGATTGCACCAAGCATGGGTGGAAGAATTCTTTTATGTGATGATTTATCTGATACAGGAATTACTTTTAACAAAAGTGTTGACTGGTTAAAAAAATATGAGCCAATAAAAAATAAAATTGAGGATATAAAAACAGCCACTCTTTTTAAAAAAAAACAATCAACTTTTGAGCCTGACTTTTGTGCAAATAAACTTCCAGATAATCCTTGGATTGTACAGCCTTTTGAAATTTACGAAGAATTAAGAATAGAAGAAATAAAAAAAAAACATCAGAAATAAAAAAGGCCAGTATAAAAACTGGCCTTTTAAAATTTAAATTAATTTGTAAAAATTATTTAGGTATATCTCCTTCAACACCTTTTACATATGTCATCATTCCCGCAAGCATACCATCATCAGCAGTTTTACCAGCAGCAACCATTAAATCACCTTTTTGATCATAAATGGGTCCAGTGAAAGCATGAACTTTACCTGATGCCAAATCAGCTTGAAGTTTTTTAACTTTAGCTTTTAAATCAGAGGGCATTGCAGAGTCTAGATCAGATATAACTACCATACCGTCACCAATACCATGCCATGTATCTTTTTGACTCCAAGTACCATTTGCAACAGCTTTAACTCTTTCAACATAGTAAGGTCCCCAGTTATTTTCAACTGAAGTTAATACTGCTTTAGGCGCAAATTTATCCATATCACTTGCTTGACCAAAAGCATATACACCAGCTTTTTCAGCAATTTGAACAATAGCAGTACTATCAGTATGTTGAGCAATTATGTCAGCACCTTGATCAATTAAAGCTTTAGCTGCTTCAGATTCTTTACCTGGGTCATACCAAGTAAAAGCCCAAACAATTTTTGTTTTGATATTTGGATTTACTTTTTGAGCCGCTAAAGTAAATGAATTAATTCCTCTTATTACTTCAGGAATTGGAAAAGATGCAACATAACCAATAACATTAGATTTTGTCATTGTCCCAGCTATAGTTCCTAAGATAGCTCTACCTTCATAGAATCTAGCAGCGTATGTTGAAACGTTTGGATGTTCTCTTTTATATCCAGTAGCATGTTCAAATTTCACATTAGGAAACTCTTTTGCAACTTTGTTAGTTGGATTCATATATCCAAAACTAGTTGTAAAAATAACATCATGGCCAGAATTAGCCAATTGTCTAAGAACTCTTTCAGCATCAGCACTTTCTGGAACACCTTCAACGTATGTAGTTTTATATCCGGCAGCTTCTACAGCTTTTCTCCCTACATCATGCTGATATGTCCATCCATGGTCACCAGTTGGACCAATATAAACAAATGCTGCTTTAACATCTTTTGCAACTGCAGCTACAGTTAATGTAAACAAAAAAACTAGAGAAGAGACGAAAGAACGAATAAATATTTTATGCATAAATTTATTTCCCCTGTTTAGTTTTTATATTTTGAAGCTTAGATTAAATTATTTAAAAAAAAATAATTATTTTATAATTAATTGTCTTTATAAAATGATTTCCCTAAAGAACTAGGAGTACTTAACCTAATTTTTCTACTGTCACGAGAAATTACAACTAATACTATTATTGTAACAATATAGGGTAGAGCAGTTAAAAATTGTACAGGAACTCTTACACCCATAGCTTGCATATGAAATTGAATAATTGTTAATCCACCAAAAATCATTGCACCGATTAAAATCTTAATTGGGTTCCATGTAGAAAATACTACTAGCGCTAATGCTATCCAGCCTCTTCCACCTGTCATATTTTCAATCCACTGTGGAGTATAAATCATTGACAAATAAGCGCCTGCAAGTCCACACATTGCTCCTCCGTAAAGTATACAAGAATAACGAACTAATTTAACATTTATACCTTGGTTAGATGCTGATTCTGGAGAATCTCCCACAGCTCTTACTATCAATCCTATTTTTGTTTTTTTTAAAAAATAATTAGTAAAAAATGGTAAAGCGAAAGCAAAATAAAATACAATTGAATGTCCAAATAATATTGGGCTTAAAAAAGGTATTGTGTCCTTTAAACTTTCAAATAATACTGGAAATTCTTTTCCAGGAATACCCACAAAGTTTTTTCCGATCATTGCAGAAATTCCAATACCAAAAATAGTAAGCGCTAAGCCTGTTGCCACATGATTTGTGATTAAAGTTTGGGTAAGAAATGCAAAAATAGTAGATATTAAAACTCCAGCTAACATTGCACCAATAACCGCTATAAATAAACTTCCTGTAACTGTCATAAAAGCAAAACCAGATATAGCCCCAATTATCATCATTCCTTCAACACCTAAATTAAGAACTCCCGACCTTTCGGTAATGAGTTCACCACAAGATGCTAAAATTAAAGGCACAGCAGAGGCCATGATTGATGTAATTATTAGTCCAATAAAGTGAATATCAATTATCATTTTTTTAAACCTGTGAATTTAAATTTAAAAAAAAGTAAATAATCTGATGCTAGAAGAAAAAATAAAATCATTCCCTGAAAAACTTGGCCTGTGTATTTTGGAATTTGCATAAATATTTGAGCTGTTTCTGCACCTAAATAAGTAATTGCCACAATTAGGGATGCAAAAATTATTCCAATAGGATGTAAGCGTCCTAAAAATGCTACTATTATTGCAGTAAAACCATAATCTGGAGATACTTCTCTATGAAGTTGACCGATAGGTCCGGTTATTTCTCCAACTCCAGCTAGACCAGCACAAGCGCCACTAATTAAAAAAACTAGAATGATCATTTTCTTACCTTTGTAGCCAGCGTATTTTGCAGTTTTTAAACTAAATCCAGAAACCTTCATTTGAAAGCCTAAGTACGTCTTATAAAAAACAAACCAACTTGCAACAACTGCAGCTAAAGCTAAAAAAATACCTGCATGAATTCTTAATCCTTCAAATAATATAGGAAGTCTTGCAGAGTCGCTAAATTGTCTAGTTTCTGGAAAATTAAATCCTTCAGGATTACTCCAAGGCCCAACTACAAGATAATCTAAAATTAATTTTGAAACATATACCAACATAAGACTAACTAATATTTCATTGGTATTGAAATAAGTTTTCAAGATGGCAGGTATCGATGCATAAAGCATGCCACCTATTGCACCAGCCAGTATTACTATTGGAAGAATATAAAAACCTTCCTGGTCATAAAATAGTAAAGCTACACCTCCTGAGACTATAGCCCCAAAAGTTAATTGGCCTTCTGCTCCTATGTTCCAATTGTTACTTTTAAAACAAAAAGACAAACCTATTGCAATTAAACAAAGAGGTGTTGCTTTTAAAAGTAATTCACTGAAACCATACATATCTGCAATTGGAACAATGAAAAAAAACTTAAGAGCCTCAAAAGGTTTGAAGCCCAAAATATAAAAAATTAAACCACCTGAAAATAATGTAAGAAAAATTGCTAAAACAGGCGTAAGAAAAAATATTGTTCTTGAGGGCTGGTCTCTTTTTACAATTTTAATCAATTTCACTTCCTCCCATAAGTACTCCTAGTTTTTCTGAAGTAACTTCCTCAGCATTCATAATTTTTGATAATTTGCCTTTATGTATCACTGAAATTTTATCACTTAATTTTAATAACTCATCAGTATCTGTTGAGATCAATATTATTGATTTATCTTGTTCATTAATTTTAATCAGTGTTTCATGAATATAATTTATAGCCCCAACATCAAGACCCCATGTAGGATTGAAACAAATTAATAAGTCAGGAGATGTAATTAACTCTCTACCAATAATAAGTTTTTGTAAATTTCCACCTGATAAAAACTGGCTTTTTAATTCAATATTATCTGTGTTTACATTAAAATCAGATATAATTTTTTTTGCATGTTCTTTAATTTTGTTTTCATTTATCAAACCATTTTTAAAAAAATTTGATGACTTAAAATTATTTAAAGCAACATTTTCAAAAATTTTCATTTGTGGTATCGCAGCTTGTTCAAGTCTGTCTTCTGGTGAAAAAGCCATTAAATACTCTCTTCTCTCTTGAGGATTTAAATCTCCTATATAATTTTTATTGAATTCAATAGAATTTTTATCTGAAATAATTTCTCCACTCAAAATTTGAAATAATTCACTTTGACCATTTCCCGATATACCAGCAATTCCTAAACATTCACCACGATTAACAGAAAAATTGATATTATTTAAATTAGTTTCAAAAGGATCTTCGCTTATAAAATTAAGATTAGTTATTTTAATTAATTGATCTGATGATATATTTACTTTTTTTTTCTTAATAGCTTTTAAGTTTTGACCTACCATTTTGTTAGCAAGTGACTCTAAATTTTCATTCTTGAT
>ERZ802822.2423-NODE-2423-length-10422-cov-5.542388_pt1 | contig 10422 bp, 10 predicted proteins | sample MGYA00345649_ERZ802822 | MGnify/ENA primary metagenome ERZ802822 (study PRJEB30503, sample SAMEA104212359) | marine metagenome | biome: Westerlies Biome; feature: [SRF] surface water layer (ENVO:00010504) within the epipelagic zone...; material: water... | reverse complement strand
TAAACTAGTAATTTTTTCATCGTCCAAATAAACTTCTCCCTCATCGGGTTTAACAAGGCCAACTGTCATGTAGAACGTTGTTGTTTTGCCCGCCCCATTAGGACCCAATAATCCTACAATTTCACCCTGCTGAACTTCAAATGACACACCGTCAACTACACGACGACGTCCGTATACCTTTACAAGTCCTTCGGCTTTTAGCAGTGACATGATCTGTCCTTGATTTCACTTCGTATCCATCTGGGAGGAACCCTACCCGACCTACCGAATAAACTTCATCCTCGCGAAGTTTGGCCATGAGGGCAATCGCAACTCTCCCAATATAGGGAGGGTGACCGTTACATGCCGGGATGCAGGCACCATATGCGGCCAAACGATTGATATTGCTCGGCCTAGAAGCAGTCGTCGTTCAACATAATGGACATCCATCCAGAGTCGCCCATCTTTACTGGCAGCCGAGTTATCTCCCAACACAAAGAACTGATCTGACTCAAGCGGAAATTCAAGGATCGGTTCATCACGTATTTCACCCCGGCGACCAAAACCAACAGCACCAATATAAAAAATATCCCGAAGAATTTTGATTGCGGAGACTGCAACAGCAACAGGTTCATCTTCTGCCTTTACTGTAATACCAACAGGCGCAAGGTCTGTTAAGACAGTCGAACCTGGCTCGACAACTTCAAGCACCGGCTCACGAGTCGACTCCTTGGTAATCTCTGAACTCCAGGCAACCGGTGTAGATGTCGGCATGAGTTTGCTATCAACAAAAAGTCTCAGTTCATCATCGACATTTGTGAACATCACCTCCCATGAGCCCTTCCCTCGTATTGGTGTTGATGTTACTGCTGTTACACCAACTGCGGCTTTAAGCGTCGCCGTACCGTCGGCAAGGTCAATTGAACAGGAATGCTGCTGCCCACCATCAACGAGATCAAATACAACGCGTCCGCTCTCGGACCTGCTTTCAAGAGTACACTCAACTGCAAGATCACCTACCCAATGACCACCCTGGCTGATTGCGTTATAAGCCTGAAAGTCTTTGATGAGGTCGGGTTTCACGCCTTTACGAACGCCCGTCCCGAGACGGACTTCTTTCCAATCATCTGACGTTGGTTTGAATCGCTGATACCGAAGACGTGCTGACTGTCCTGCAGAACATGTTGCTGTAAATTGCCGACGGGTCTTTTCCGACTGCCATAAACTCGTATCTGCCCAGTTGGTCCAGGCGGAAGGCCACCCCTCTGTCTGCATAAGAGAGGCCGGAAAGTTACTGTCGTGAACAACCTGCAGCATGGCCTGCATCACATGCGGTGGTTTCCGAGCAATCGTAGCTGGCTGCCCATCACGACTCGTCCAGATGTCTCCTCCAACAATACTCACCAATTCATTCGGCAAACCGACAAGTCGCTTGATGTAGTTTGTATTTGCCCCTTCAGGATACTTGAAGACTATGACATCCCACCGGTTTGGCTCTCGAAAGTCGTACCCAAATTTATCGACAAGAATGCGGTCTCCATTATATGAGGGATAGCGAGCATCATACGTAACAGAAGGCCCCTCACCCTCAATCAACTTCATTACGTTTCCACAATTTGGGCAGGTTGCCGAGGCAATCATCTTGCCAGCGAGTCGCATTTGAAGCACTGACAATTTTCCACCCGGCGACTCAAGGTCAGCAACCTGTTGCTTCGCAACTTCGCGCTGCTGAAGCCCTGCGGATGAGTCATCGGCCAGACGTCGGAGCCGCTCAATCTCACGATTGACTCGACCTAATTCGGTTCGAAAGGTGTGTGATTGGTCATCTTCTTCTCTGCTGGCTCCAGCCTGAAAATTAAATTCACACTCGCTGCAATCCAGATCCTTATGTCGACCCATGAGTGTTGGTGCCATGGAGCCAGTTGGTATCACAAAAGCTTCTGCCTCAAATGCACGAAATAGAAGAGCCAGTGTAAATGCAATGACAAGAGACTCGACTGTTTCTCTTCCAAATCCTAGAGGCCCACGAACAACATCGTGTTGAGTCGGCCCATCCGCAGCCTCATCTAAAAGAGCCGCTGACACCGGCTGCTTCTTTTGGTTTTTCCCATCTACCATTGTGCATTATTCCTTCGACTGAGACCCGAGTGCCTGATCAACAACCTTGCGTACGTCATCATAGGTAAAAGATTTTCTGAGTTTTTCACTGGCATACTCATCATCAAATTGTTGTATCAGCGTACCATTACGATCCCACACCATAACCACGGGGACACTCGTAATGTTCATTTTTTTATACAACGCGTCTGCCTCATCGCGATTGAGGAGGTTCTCAATATCACCCGCTGAAACCTGCTCTAAAACTGTTTTTACCGGCGGGAGCACGTCTTCAGGAACACCAAACCCTTCATAGTCGAAGGAAAGTGATAGACAGGCTACTGTGTCACCATAGTCTTTCTTGAGATCAACAAGCCCTGGAAATTCCTTAATGCATGGTGGGCATGATGTACTCCAGCAGTCGAGGACAACAACCTGTCCACGATGTGACTCAATCCGTTTCACTATCTCAGAATGATCAACAACGGCAACAGAGACAGGAACATTGACTGGCTGTTGAACAACAGTCTGCGGGGCATGATCGGCTGATTTGTCATAAGACCATCCACAACCAGCAATCGAAATTGCACCGACAAACAGCATCAGCCGCTTTTGAAATTGCACGTTTCGTGTCATGCTACAGATCATGTCATCGCCTACTGGACTCTCGTTTGAACATATCCGACATCGACCGCCACATCACTTGGCTGGTCCTCGAGAGCTGGTTGTAGCCTGCCCCGCTTTTCGCAGCAAAGTGAATCTGTCTAACATCGTACGAACCTGTGGATGTTTTGGCATCCGTCATTTAATTACCTGCGGTTCCAGCAAGCTCGATGAGAAAATTGCTCGGGAAGCGTCACAGGTAATTTCAATCGAGGTTCATCGAAGCCTCGCACCAGTCCTTGATAAAATGAAACTCTCTGGCTGGGAGTTGGTTGGTCTTGAACAGTCAACCTATTCTGAGTGCCTTTTTTCATTTCCGTTTGTAAGCAAGACTGTTCTTGTCATTGGGAATGAGCGGCTTGGTATCGACCCCGAGATTCTGAGCCGACTCGATCGTGTTGCCGAAATTCCAATGGCCGGACTACCCCACAGCCTGAATGCAGCGACATCAACTGCTGTCGCCGTATATGAATATTGTCGACAATTTCCAAACGGCACACCAAAGCCGTCAACAGGTGTGAGCTCATGACTTTGGTCATTGGCATTGATGAAGCGGGCTATGGACCAAACCTTGGGCCACTTGTTATCGGTAGCTCTTCATGGCAGATCGATGAACTGCAATGTGATCATTTATCCACAAAGGTAGCAGACCAGTTTATTCAATTACAAAATGATATTCACGATGACTATCGTGCAGGACGAGGACCACCTTGGGGTGATTCAAAAAAAATATTCACTCACAAAGGCACGAAGTCCGAAACCCTTGAACCATTAGAGCGAGGTGTGTTCGCAGCGGTTCAAATAGCAACAAATACACTGCCGGAGACCAGCGATCGCCTCCTCTCGTTACTCGCACTGAAATCGCCTGATGATTCCGAGCGATCCTGCTGGAAAAAACTCAATGCAGTGACACTGCCGCTTGCAACAAAAGTGCCACACGCTATTCAACAGGCTGAGCAGGCAGCCAAACAATTGCGAACCCATGCCATTCGGCTTACGGGCCTGGCGTGTCGATGGATATTTCCAGAGACGTTCAATGCTGCACTCGACACAGGAATGAACAAATCGGACATCCTGTCACAAGCATCACTGCAACTGGCCTTTGACCTTCGAAACCAGCACCCTCACATGCCCGCTGTTATCTGGTGTGATCGGCATGGTGGCCGCAAGCGATATGCAGGCGTTGTTTCACACTGCTTTGATGCGGCAAGAGTTGAGCCACTATCAGAAACTGCACGCTGCTCTCGTTACCGTATTCATGATGGTGAACGCCCGACCTTTATCCATTTTACTGTGGGCGGTGAATCTCAATTGCCCGTCGCCGTTGCGAGTATGACAGCAAAATATACACGCGAGCTCGCAATGGATGTATTTAATAGCTTTTGGACAGATTGCATACCATCACTCCAGCCAACAGCTGGCTATCCGGTCGATGCCCGACGCTGGTGGCACGAGACAGAAAAGGATCGTCACCGCATGAGTATCAGCGATGACGTCCTATGGAGAAAATCCTGACCTTGCTCGAGAGCGAGAAGGTATTCACAATATTTTTATGCACATGTTCCCAACACAGCTCTATATTATTCGTCATGCGTGGGCCGAAGAATGCGGCCTCGATCAAGACGATTATGACCGTCGGCTGACTAAAAAAGGTCGTAAACGATTCGAACAGTTCATTCGCTTCATGCAAGGCTTTGGACTGGAGGTTGACCTGATCGTTACAAGTCCGTTGGTGCGAACCCGTGAGACAGCAGAAATCATGGTCGATGTGCTCCAAACTCCCCGCCTTGAAATTCATGACGCGCTTGCTCCCGGGTCGAATTGGAAAGAAATTGCTGAGTGGACAGCTGATGAAAACGTGGCCAGAGTCGCATGGGTGGGCCATGCTCCATGTGTTGGCCGACTTGTTGCAAAGGCGATTGGAGACGGCAACGCTTCTATTCGCATGCAAAAAGGTGCCATTGCGTCAATCTGTCTGGATAGTGGCCTCAGTCAGCCAGGGGAACTTCAATGGCTCGTCACAGCACAAGTCATTGAAGCAGCGGTTTAGCTACCACATACTTTGATTTGAAGATAGTGAATCAATATGTAACGATCTCAAGGAATGCTTCTCTGTCCTTTATGAGGAATCTCATCATGAAACGACTAAAGAACTACCAAATGAAAGCCGTCTATATAATTTTTTTCCTAAGCTCGAGTATGTGGTTTCTTGGATGCTCTTCGAAGGAGCCACCTCCGAGTGAAGTTATTGAAATTGAGACTATTGAAATTCTTGATCTCAATAAAAATGATGGGTCAGTAAAACCAAGTACTGCTGAAAAAGAAGTTGATAAAGCTCGTGCTGCTCGGCAATCAGCTGATGCAGCAAAGGCTGCTGCTGATCGAGAAATAGAAGCTGCAGAAAAATCAGTCTCTCAATCAGACAAGCAGCCAACTGGCTCAATAGAATCCGAAGCTTCTAAAAAAAGTGAACCCAAAGAACCTCCTTCCGATGCCAGTAACTAAATCACCACACCTGCTCCTACCGGATGCTGATGTTTCCGGCCCTTTGTTTGTCGGAATTGATCTAGGCGGCACCAATATCAAAGCAGCACTAGTTGACGACCATGGCCGAATGATCGCATTTCATACCGAACCGACCAATGTCCAAAACGGACCCGATGATGCTGCTATCCGAATGGGACATTCCGTGAGTCTTTTGGCGGATTGTGTTGGTCTTGATCACTCTGACATAGCGGCTGTTGGCCTCGGCACTCCAGGCCCACAGGATCTTTCGACAGGGGTTTTACTCAAGCCCGGCAATCTTCCTGGTTGGGATAACTTTCCGGTGCGTGATCGTGTCGCAGAGCATTGTGGCCATACCGTCACGTATGCAAATGATGCAACCGCAGCTGCATACGGAGAATTCTGGGTGGGTTCCGGACGAGATGACACAAGCCTCATTCTCCTGACGCTTGGTACAGGAGTTGGTGGTGGCATCATCATTGATGACATGACTATTGAAGGGGCACACAGCCACGGGGCAGAGTGTGGACACATTATTGTTGACTCCTCACCTACTGCTCGCATGTGCCCATGCGGGCAACCAGGTCATCTTGAAGCCTATGCAAGTGCCACGGCACTCAAAGCAATAGCCTCTGAACGGATTCGTAATGGTGGTACCGGAACCCTGGCCGATGCTGTCAATCAGGGAGAACCCTTAACACCCATCCTAATAGGGAATCATGCTGAACAAGGAGATCAACTGGCAATGAGCCTCGTCATGGAGACGGCTGATTGGCTTGCTATCGGGATTGTGACACTCATGCATACTATTGATCCATCAGCTATCATCCTAGGAGGAGCAATGACGTTCGGCCGGGAGGAACACCCCGTTGGACAAGCATTTCTTGACCGTATCGACACGTCCGTCCGCCGCCGTACATTCCCAACACTCGCAAAAAAGACAGCCCTTCGATTCGCTACGCTTGGTGGTAATGCAGGCTCTATTGGTGCAGCCGGCCTCAGTCGACTCGCTTGGAAACAGCAGCATTCTCACACGCACGCCTAGACACCCTCATCATCTCACGGAAAGATTTCCTGAATGCCGTTCGACTGCAAGCATATTCGCAACTTTTCAATTGTTGCTCACATCGATCACGGCAAAAGTACGCTGGCCGACCGATTGCTGGAGAACACTGGCACGGTTGAAAAACGTCAGCTGAAGACACAAATGCTCGATGATATGGAGCTTGAGCGGCAGCGAGGCATTACGATCAAAGCTCGAGCCGTTCGTATGGAATACCGTCACAATGGAGAGTTATACGAACTCAACCTGATTGATACGCCAGGCCACGTCGACTTTCACTACGAGGTTTCACGTTCTCTCGCTTGTTGTGAGGGAGCTGTTTTGCTTGTTGATGCTTTTCAAGGTGTGGAGGCTCAGACGGTTGCCAACGCCTATGCCGCCATCAATGAAGATCTTGAAATTGTGCCTGTCATTAACAAGGTTGATCTTGTTCATGCACGGGTTGATGAAGTCCTTCTCGAGATGGAGCAATCACTTGCCATTGAGCCTGAAGAAGTCATTCGAGCCAGTGCAAAAACTGGCATCGGCATCGACGACCTGTTAGCTGCGATCATTGATCGGATACCACCGCCACAGGGTGATCCAGAAAAAGCATTGCAGGCACTGATTTTTGACAGTCACTATGACAGCTATCGCGGTGTCATCACCTACGTCCGAATCATTGATGGCACTGTTACGAAAGGACAGAAGATTCGATTCCTGAAAACAGGAGTCACGCATGAAGTCCTTGATCTTGGACAGTTTGTCCCTCAGCGACGATCATGTGACCAACTTGCCGCCGGTCAGGTGGGGTACCTGGTGTGTAACATCAAAGATGTTGAGCATGTTCATATCGGCGACACACTTTCAGTCCCAGGCAAGGACGGAGCGGCAGCCGTTGCTGGTTACAAACCGCCACAGCGAATGGTCTACTGTGGCCTCTACCCGTCTGAGGGTGAGAACTTTGAGGAGTTGCGGGAGTCCCTTGAACGGCTAGCGATCAATGATCCTTCTTTTGAGTTTCAGCCTGAAAGCAGTGAGGCACTTGGCTTTGGTTTCCGCTGTGGTTTTCTTGGCCTTCTGCATATGGAGATCATCCAGCAACGACTTGAGCAGGAGGCAGACCTTGATCTTGTTCAGACTGCACCCAACGTGACGTATCAGCTTCTTTTAAAGAATGGTGAGACTCTTGAAATAAGAAATCCCCAAGATGTTCCAGATACAGGACAGATCGAAGAGTTTCGCCAGCCGATTGTTCGGTGCAATTTTCTTGTCCCGGTAGAATTTATTGGTCCTGTCATGCAGCTGTGCAGTGATCGGCGTGGCGTGTTCCTGAAAACTGAATACCTTTCTCCAACGCGCGCCATGCTTTCATTTGATCTTCCTCTTGGTGAAGTGATCTACGATCTCCATGACAAAATTAAGAGTGTGACCCGAGGGTACGGCACGCTTGACTATGAATTACAGGGATACTTTCCTGCAGATCTCGCTCGACTCGATATTCTTGTCGGTGGCAAAAAGGTAGATGCGCTTTCGATTATCTGTGACCGCAGAGATGCTGACCGGCGGGGTCGAGCCATTGTCAAGAAACTACGTGGTGAGATTGATCGCCACATGTTTGAAGTCGCCTTACAGGCTGCAATTGGCACCAAGATAATTGCACGAGAAACAATTTCTGCACTCCGAAAAAATGTCACGGCAAAATGTTATGGCGGTGACATCTCTCGAAAGAAAAAGCTCTGGGCAAAACAAAAAGAGGGCAAGAAGCGAATGAAGAGTATCGGCTCAGTCGATATTCCTCAGAAGGCATTTATGGCGGTCCTTGAAACGGGTGCAGAGCGACAGTAGCACCGACATGCATCGCTTCACTCTCTCCAAGTCTCTGGAGCCATCGCATGAGCTCATGTCGTGAACAGCTCCTCTGCTACTCTCTTATGACCAGTGGTTCCTCCAGTGGATTGCTGCGTTGATACTCGATAATCTGCTCAACGCCACCGGCGGAAAGGTTCATAGATTCGAATGGTTAGCAACAACTCACTGGCAGAATAGTTTGTGAGATAACTACCAGCAGGTACTGGTGGCAAACCGACACGAATATTTGCCTGGTTATCACCAAGTGCAAAAAATCGGTACCCAAGATCAATTGCCATGCGATTTGACACGTCATAAATCAAGCCACCACCGGCTTGCCAGGCAAAACTTGAAACGTTTTCATTACTCTCAATGAGTGGGATCGGTCCCGTAAAGCCAGTCACTACTGATCGATACCCACCGGCACCAATACCACCACCAGCGTACACATCTATGTCTCCAACGATAGAATAATCTCGCCAGATGTTTACCATCGTTGACCAGCCATCTCGAGCAGCGGTCGTGGCATCAAATCCTAAAGTCGAATCGGTAAGCCGATCTGCAATTTGTTCACGCCCTCGGCCCTCAAATTCAAAACGCCATGCTCCATCGTTCCGCAGGTACCGCATGCCGACCGTACCCCCAGCTGTGAAGAGTGAGTCATTTGGCACAACAGTACTATTTCCTGGCACTTTATTCAGTGTGCCAAAGTCTGCACCAACAATGCCACCAAGATAAAACTGTCGACAGTTTTTGCCAGTATCGCAGCATGAGAGAAACGAGTCGCATTCATTCGCTGCTTGTACAGCATTGATGGCAGTAAGTCCCAGCAGACTTAGTACACACAAACCGACAAGCCGGAATTGTTTGAACAACTGATTGTTCCCCAAAAAGTTGACGTTGCCAGCATTTGAATGTGTGTTAACCATGTTTCCCCACCCAGAAATTGAGACCATAGATTCCGACGAAAGCAGACGACTGCTTTAAGTATTATTTTCGGCACAAACAGATGCTGGCAGAGCGTAAAGAAACTTACTTCTTAGACTCCACCTATTCGGAAAAGTCATAGCGGCATCTGTCATGTCTACAAAATGGGGGGTATTCAACGGCATAAAACCGCCATTGTCGGCCGTAGAGAATCAGAACGACTGATTTGAGGTGTTTATCAGTCCCTCTAGGGCAGGATCAATCGATCGCAGTAAAAATTACATACCTTGCCTGTTTTCACTTCGACAATGCTTTTCCATCGACGACTGTTTTGGATTTTCTATGCAATCTCAAAAGCTTTCAGTGAAACTGCAGTTACCCAATCCGCATACTTTTCCATCCAGCGGCATTGGCAGCAGCTATATCCAGACGAGGATCATCTCCGACAAGAAGTAGTTGCTCCGGCTCTTTTTGAAGCCGTGACTCCACTGCCTGGAAGAACTGTGGGGCTGGTTTCCTCCAACCAAGTTCAGATGATGCAAAAATATTCTCAATGTGAACAAGAGGTTCAATTTGTTTTGCAAGAGGAAGCAGTCGTTCATCGAAATTACTGGCTAACGCAACTCCAATTCCAGACTCACGAACAGTCTCAAGAAGACGACAACCCTGTTCTACTGGTTGCCACGAAGAAGGCTTACCAAAATGCAGCCACAGGTCATCAAAAATCTTGTCTGCATTTGGAGAGTCTTCAAAGACATCACATACAATCTGCCGCCACCGTTCATACTCCCGACTTCTACTTGTTCTAAAAGCTGGTTTGTTTTGAGCATCCAGAGCTTCCTGTTTCTCCCATGCGTTAGCAAATCGCTGGGCAATTTCTCCAGCCGGAAGAATACATCCAAACTTCTCGGCAGAGTTTTTGTATGCTTCAGAAACTGATGGTGCTGGTTCTAAGAGTGTCCCAACAACGTCGAACACCACGGTATCGACACCTGTGACCAGGTCGTGTGGAAGACTGGGTCGAATTGCGACTGTCATGACGAACTCCGACGATTTCGAACTTCTTCAACAATAGACGCCGTCCGTTCACCCGGGTATGGGAAAACCTTTTGGCTCATGAAATACGGGCAGAAACCTCACATGTCATGCACGAAAGCCGTTTACCGTCGTGCAATCAGACCAAGGTCGAGACCAAAGACAAAAAGCATGAGTGAGAGCAAAAGAATTAATCCAATGTACGACAGAGCCGCCACAACGTTTTCACTTGGCGGCTTGCCACGAACGAGTTCATACATCAGAAAGACCATATGCCCGCCATCGAGGACTGGTATAGGTAAGAAATTGATCACAGCTAGGTT
>ERZ802822.2422-NODE-2422-length-10422-cov-8.432286_pt1 | contig 10422 bp, 26 predicted proteins | sample MGYA00345649_ERZ802822 | MGnify/ENA primary metagenome ERZ802822 (study PRJEB30503, sample SAMEA104212359) | marine metagenome | biome: Westerlies Biome; feature: [SRF] surface water layer (ENVO:00010504) within the epipelagic zone...; material: water... | reverse complement strand
ATCTGGTGGAACAGAAGCAGATAGTCATACAGTAAGGATTATCAACTCTGGTATTACAACTGTAGGATTTAGCACATTCTTCTTATTCCCATCAGGTTCTGCACCCTCACTACCTACTGCAGATGGAGCAATTAGTTTGATTTCATTCACGGTAAATAGGGTAGGAGCAGGTGGAACACAGTTACTTGCTGGCGCATCTGTAAACTATAGCTGAGGATAGATAAATGGGAATAGCATTACCTCAGTTAGCACCTGCTTCTGAAGATAGGGCATCTGGTGCTCAGGTTATTGATGGTAGTTTGAAGTTTGATAGTGGTTCATCAAATTATTTAAATAGAACACCAAGTTCTGCGGGTAATCGGAAGACGTGGACTTGGTCAGGGTGGGTAAAGCGAAGCAAGCTTGGCTCCGGCGATTGCTTTTTTCAATCAAGGAATGGTTCAAACACTGAGTCAACTCATTTTGAGCTTGGGTTTACTAGCGATTCCATTTTTATCGGTTACGGAAGCGGAAATTGGCTTGTTAGTTCAGCAAAATTTAGAGATTTTTCTTCTTTTTACCACGTCGTTTTAGCTGTTGACACAACCCAATCCACCGCTAGTGATCGTCAAAAAATTTATATCAATGGAACTCGTTTAACTGATTTTTCAACCAATACTGCGATAACTAGCAATACGGATACCGCAATAAATAATAATGTCATACATGCTATTGGCGCACGTTTTAATGCAAGCGAGCCAAATCTAAATGGCTACCTAGCAGACGTCCACTTCATCGACGGCCAAGCACTTACTCATGATAGTTTTGGATTTACTGACCCACTCACAAACACTTGGAGACCTAAGAAATACACTGGAACTTTCACTGGAACCAATACTTTCTACCTCCCAATGGATGGAAACTCACCAATCGGTCAGGATAAATCGGGTAACGGAAACAACTGGACAGCAGTAAATTTTAGTGGAACTTCTATTGATCCTGATGTCTTAAAAGACTCTCCATCGGGTGCTGTATCTGGTGGACGAGCACAAACTGGAATCACCACCACAAGTTCTGCACCATCAAATTATGCTACTATGAATCCATTACAACGAAGTTTAAACAGAACTCCAACTCTTTCGGATGGTAATCTGACTGTTTCACTATCATCAGGAACTAGTGAATGGACAAACACTGGATGTACCATGAATATTGGATCTGGTAAGTACTACTGGGAAGTGCAGTTCACTACTATTAATGGAACAATAGCAAGAATAGGAGTGGCTGATAGTAATAATTATGAATTCAATAGAAATACTGCTTCTAGTGGATTGCCATGGTTGGGATCTGGTACTGGCGTAAGTTGGTCATTAGATGTTGGGGGAAATACTTATTATAATGGATCAACTGTTAATGCTTCATATACATCAACAATTATTACTTCTGATATTATAGGAGTTCTTTTAGATCTTGATAATAATACATTATCTTTCAGTAAAAATGGTACTAATTTAGGTGTAGCACATTCAAATGTAACATCAGATTTTGTAACTCCTGGATTTGGATTGCATGGTGCAACTACTAATACTATAAATGTAAACTTCGGACAAAAACCCTTTAAGTATGCACCACCCCAAGGATTTTTACCATTAAACTCTGCTAGTGCTACTCCAGAGACTGTGATTACACGTCCTGAACAGTATGTGGGACTCGCAACTTATACTGGTAATGGTGGCACACAAAGTATTAATGTTGGTCTAAAACCAGATCTTGTGTGGATTAAGCGTAGAAATGTAGCAACGTCACACATGCTGTACGATCAAATTCGTGGAAGTGGCACAACAGCAGAACTTATACCTAATGCCACCTATGCACAAGGTAGTGTTGCAGACGTTAATGCAGCACAGTATGGATATTTGAGTGGATATACATCAAATGGATTTAGTGTTCAAGCTGGATCATCAAACGGAGTTTATACAAATGAAAATTCCAGCACTTATGTAGCATGGACCTGGAGAGCTGGTGGAAGCAAAAACACCTTTAATAAGGATGATGTAGGTTATGCAAGTGCTGCTGCGGCAGGATTAACTGCTGGTGCTAATGCTAATCTTGTTACTGGTTCATCAGTTGGAACCAAACAAGGATTTAGTATTATTAAATTTAATGCATCAGCACAATCCTCAGCAGCAGTTCAGTTACCTCACGGACTATCACAATCTCCAAGTTTTTTGATTGTAAAAGCATTAGATAGTAATGGTACGGCTTGGTATACATGGCATAAAGACCTATCCAACACGGCACAAAATCGTTTATTTTTGAATGGAGACAATGCTCAAGATGGTAATACAAGTATTTGGAACAATACTGCACCTTCATCTACAACTTTCTCTGTAGGAGGTGATCCTCATAATAATGATAATTGTATAACATATCTGTGGCACGATGTCCCCGGACTACAGAAATTTGGCAAATATGATGGTAATAATGATGCAAATGGGCCCTTCATAGAACTAGGATTCCGTCCAACACTATTTGTTATGAAGCAGCTGACTGGCACAGGGTATTGGATGGTATATGACTCTGCCAGAGATCCTATCAATAATGGAAGTCCATATTACTTATTTTGGAATACCAATGCTGCTCATGGTACTGGATATGATTTGGATTTTCTTTCTAATGGTGTCAAACTTAGAACAGATAATGCTAACTTTAATGCAAGCACACCTTACGTCTACATGGCATGGGCAGAAGCACCGACATTTAACTTGTATGGCGCACAGTCCAACGCAAGGTAAGACACTCCACAAACTGTCCACAAGACTCCGCAGACCCCCCTGTGGCGTCTTATAGTAGGTGCATACAAGACACAAGGGGTATGACTGCCACTCACAAGTTAATCTTCGTTGCATCGTTCTTCTGGATGATGAACTGGGGAGTCCGTGTAACTTCCGTGCTACTTGACAAATTCTAAAAACCCTGTATAATAACTCTGTGGAGGTTAATCAAAGTATGAACACTATGAAAGCTCAGAAGACCGAATTTCTTTGTGTCAAACCAATTAGTTCCAAAGCAAAGAATCGTTTTGCTAATGAGATGGATCTATTGCATTCCTGTCGTATTGAGAAACGACAAGATGGTAAAATGTTCCTTGCATCTATCAGTGGTAAATACTTTTTTTGGATGAATGAACATGCAGATGATCATTGGGAGATCGTAAAATGAAGGATCAAAATAGTCTTGAGGACAACGAAAGTAAGCAAGATAAATGGAATCGTGGACTTGACATCTTTATTGAGTCAGTAATCAAACCAGATTCATCTCTTCGTCAATGTGCTCACAATCAACAATGTTATAACGAACTGATGGATGTTCGTGAAGAAGTCCTTAAGCACCTGAAAACTTTACGATGGAACTAATGAAGAAGAATGATTTGCCACGATGGCGATTAAATCAAATTGCAGAAGAAGTAGGTGGTACTATTGAGTATCTAAATTGTAATGATTCTAAAAATGAATGGAAAAAAGTTGTGATAGTATATGGACATCGCAAGAGAACTTATTGAAACAACTTTTTATCGTTGACATTGGTGAGAATGAATGTTTAACACATGATGGTTACATACAAATTGGTATCTTTAATCATTCTGTAGAGAAACATCTTGAGTTAAATCCTGATATTGACTGGCAGGTAACATATTGGATGCCTGATGTTTTCATTAATAGATACAAAAGGGTTTCGTTTCAAAAAACTGAAAAGAAAAATGAAGGTAGCCCTAAAACTGATAATGCAGGACAGGGTTCTGCGGAGTTTGGTTCTAAACCAAGAGGATGTAACAAATTGGAGGACAAATGATTCGATCTAGCATTCTTGATTCTGATTTTAATATCAAGTTTCCATATGAAACATTTCCGTGGCGATTGGAGGTGAATAAAGATTGTCATAATGTAAAAGGTATTGCACTCACAGTATGTCACTTTGAGTGTGAGGAACACTTGCAAAAATACCTGGATAGATATAAACTGAGACCAAAAGATTATCAGGTATCAAATCGTGACGGTAAATCCATTAAGTCCAGTAAAAAACACAAGAGAAACGTACAATCGTCAACTGGAAAAGGTAGTGACGGAAGTACAAGTGCAGTTCGTAAAAGAAAATCCAGCATGGATTCCGTTAGAAACACTGCTAGCAATGCAAAGCGTAAGAAGTGATGGATGATTTTAGACCACCTAAACATATAACAACTGAAGGTGAGTGGTTAAACATTGCCTTGACACAAATCAATAATGTTGCTAAACTAACTGAGGATAATGCATATAAAAACTACATTTATGCACACCTTTCACCTATTAAATATGAACTAGAGAGACAAATTGCAAACTATTATGCCACAAGAGATCACAAAACCACCTGATAATGCAGAACTCATTGATGAGGTATTTTATGTTTGGGAAACACGTTATGGTTTGTATTCATCAATGACTAAACAAGGTCGTATGATGCTCACTGGAGCATTTAGAGATAATGTAATCATTATGACACGTTGGCATCTTAAGTGTGAACAAGATGGAACACTTGATCAATATACAAGAGTTGTTGGTAGTGCATTTAAGGGAGTTGATTTATGAGTAAGAAATCATTTAAGAACAAGAAGAATGATGAATGGGAGTATGATGAAACTCCTGAAGTTCGTGCTGCAATTGCAAAACTACACGAAGATATTCGTCAACGTAAATTAAAAGAACAAGATGACACACTTGGTTATGAAACCGGAGGAAAATGATGCAAGAGTATGATCCACTCACACCCTCAGAGGTGAATGATGCAGCTAAAGAGTTCTTTCCACTCTTTGATATCGTCAATCGCAATATGCCAGAGAACTGTACTGTAGATGATACAATCAGGGTGATGGAAACTATCTGTAGTATGGCACAAAAACGTCGTAAGTTTGACACACCAGGTGTTGGTCCGTTTGGATTTAACAAAAAACCTGAAGTTGAAACAACAGAAGATTGACATTTGCAACCTAATCATATATAATATTCACAACAAACAAAACGATACATGTACTACTCCATTACACTTAAAGCACCTGATGGTACAGAAAGTGTTATTGATTGCCCTGATGATTCTTATATCTTAGATGCTGCTGAAGAAGCAGGTATTGATATGTCATATTCTTGTCGTGCAGGTGCATGTTCATCGTGTGCTGCTAAGATTGTCAGTGGTACTATAGATCAAAGTGATCAATCGTTCTTGGATGATGATCAAATTGAAGCAAAGTTCGCATTGCTGTGTGTATCGTATCCCACCAGTGATTGTGTAATTGAAACAGAAAAAGAGGAAGAACTCTACTAAAATAAATAGTACATACTGTTAACGTATGTAACATGGAGGACAAAAAAGCAGCTAAGATCATTATCAAACGTGCAAAGAAACATCCTAGTTGGTATACTGCTGAAGATGTAAGATTTGCTAAACTGGTAAAGAAACACATCAAAGCAAAGAAAAAGTTGAGGAATGAGGAAATGCAAAATGATTAGTGAAGCAACTGAAAAAGATTGGGATGACTTCTGGAAATCAGAAGATCTTGAACGTGTTTGGTGGGAGATGGAATCAATTGAACCATTAACTCCTGTAACAAAAACCGAAAGAGAATCTTAAATTTATACATAATGTGATTCATCCGTGTTAGGATGTGAACACATATAAGGAGATTGCCAATGACTCTATCTAAAAACAAAGAATTGAATCAAAATGAAATTGATTCTATGAAAGTTGCGGTAGAGGAGTATGATATTAGGGCAATACATCCTGATAAAATGGAAGACTTTGCAGAATATCTTGTAAGAAAGGCAAGACAATCTGAATAGTGTCACAAGAGGGGTTGCGACCTCTCTTTTTTTGTGCCATATTAGGTGGGTAGTCAACCAATACTCTATGCCCCGTGTTCGCAAGAAACCTTCTAATGTTTCTCAACCTGTTGCAGCTGAAGTGAAAGCACCCGATGTTATCATTTCTCGTCAGCAATATATTGAAGACATCAAGGTTCGTTGGCAAATCCACCAATATGAGTGGAATAAACTCAGGGAAGACCTTAATCAGGCATATGAATACTTAGTCCCTCAATTCCAAAAGTATCGTGATTATGCAGTCACAGCATACCAAAAAGAATTTAGGACAGATAAGTAACTGACACAACACCCCTTGACAGGGGTGTTTTTTTGGTATAAATTATTAATAGTTAAACAAGTCTCATGAAACTAGCACTTGCAGTATTGCTTATTGCTGCTGCTGCGATGCCAGCAGAAGCAAAACCAGGAAGATATTCATCTCGTTCAGGATGGGCAGAAGAGGAGAAATGTTTTCGTACAGAATACACTGAAGAATATGTACCTGGAACCAGTAAGTTTCCTGGTTATGTGAAGACAAGACGAGAGAAAGTTCGTATTCCTTGTAGAGGTAGAAGATATGTTCCTAACTATGCTCCTGATTATGGACATGGAGAACAACATCCCAACGTGGGTCGTACTGATGAAAATTCCTGTATAGAAGGATCTATTTTAGGTGGCATTCTTGGTGGTGGAGCTGGTGCTGCTGCATCCCGTGGTGATGGTAGATTGTGGGCGATTCCTTTAGGTGTTGTTAGTGGTGCTCTAGTGGGATGCCAGGTGGACGGTGGTTGAACTGACCCCATCTCTACCATTTCTCTCCAATCTCCTGTATATTAATAGGGTATCAATCACACTATGACTGAACAAGAAAAAAAGTATTATGAAGATCTTGCTGAAGATTTTTGGACTAAAATTGAGAAGGAGGCAGCAGAACTTGAGATAACTGTTGATTACTATCTTGATGAGTTCTTCTTTTCATGATATAATTAAGAGGTAATCCACTGAGGATAATGAACAAACTTTTCTACATCGTTGACCACTATGTTCCGTTCCCGTCTAGTGAATATGGAGGCATTTGGAATGTAATTGCTGAAGATGATGATGAGTGTTTTGATCTCATCACTGGTGCAGATGATGGAGACTTTAATCAAAAATTCTATGCACATCTTCGTGAAAACATTCTTAACTCACGCACTTATGCCCTTGCAGAAGAACTTGAATCTAAAATCGTAGAGGAATTTACCACATGATTGATGAAATCAACAGCATCATTGAGAAACTAAAGTGGGAAGATAGTGATGATATTGTTGTGGAGATTGGTGGAACTGTAGTCTCAGGCATTCATCAGGGTGAAAACTACAACAAGAAGTGGGCAACACCTTATGGTGTGCGTAAGTACAATAAAGATGCGTTTATTGTTATTAGTAACAACTCACGTAGAGATTTAACTAAATCTCAACCTATGGATAGAGAACATAAACCAGAACATCCATATGAGGTAAAGAAAGATGCAACCTGATTTTGTGATGGACTATCCCAAATTACTTAATAAGGGATATGTTTGGCGTGTTCATGTAGAGATGCCGATGCAAGACACTCCAGGTGATGACATTGAAAATTATTATGTGACAGTAGATGTAGTGTCACCTACTAGAGACTTAGCAACCTATATTGCTAGTACAATATATCCTGATTCCTCCGCGATTTGTGTCCCTGATGAACCTCTCACTGCCTGATGGATTCCCTCACACAGCACCAGAAGGATACTCCTACTATGTTCAAGAGTTCAAGCGAAATGTGGTTTCTATTTGGCTTTTGCATCAGTCAACTTACTCTTATAGTAGTGATCCTGTTAGCACAATCTGGGGATTTGTCAAATTTAAGACAACAAAGAGAAGCACTACGCACACTTACCATGCCCCCATCAACTCAAATAAGGTAGGCAAAGAAGTTTGTATTAGTGATACTCGTCCTTATACTGCGATGCAACTCAACCTAAATCCTTTGGAGGCAGCATTGTATTCATGAGTTATAAACCACAAGTTGATGACTATGTTATTTGGAATAAAAATGGTTTAGTTCACAAAGGTTGGGTGTATTTTTATGATGACATGTATATTACAATTGAGACTGGTGTGAAACCAAAACCAAACTGTGAATATACAAAGATTGAAAGACACAAATATATTCATACACTATTGGTTTGTCATCCACAGTATTGGAAAGACTTAGAATACATTCACACAAGAAAAAATAAGTATGGGAAAACTTTGGAGGATATGGAAGTATTCCTTAGGGAGCTTCAATGATGACAAAACAAAACCTTATGATAATTATGTTGCTATCATTCGCAGCATCATATTTGTCAGTTTGCTCACTACTAATTTGGCTATTGTTTCTGGAGTGATACGTCACTGGAATAATACTGGTACAAATGTATATGTTTGTGCTGATAAACCTAATGGTGGTTATTGGTGTACTAAACGCAATTAAGATGTATAAAGTGAACTATCTCAAACCAAAGAAGAAAGGTTATGCAAAGCATTCTGCAAGTTTCATGAAGATTGAAGATGCTATTTTCTGGGAGCAACATGTAATGAAAAACTTAAAGGCAGTGGACACTACGATTACTGTCCACTAATCTCCCACAGACCACCAATCCCGTGTATATTAAGAGAGTCAAACAAAGCAACACAAATGGACGACTTTTGGACTGAGATTCAGGACATGCCAGGTGAAATCTTCGACATCACTGAACTCGAAGAAAATGAATCAAAAATGAACATCCAACTTGACGAATTCTCCAACACCGACTATACTGTTTGAATATGAACTTCCCAACTGATACTGTCAACGTACTGCCACATCTTCAAGAACTTCGTAACACTTGGAGGGTACAAAACTTCACCTACACTAAAGATCAGCAGCAGAAATATGACATGCTATTACAAGCACGTCGTGAAAGAGTAGCATTTTTTTATGAGGCTGGTAGAGTCCAGAAAGGACCGAAAGTAGCAAAGAAAGTAGAAGAAGCACAAGAAGACGCAGACGATTGAACAAGTGGCACAGAGGCGCTCTCAGGAGGGTCTCTGTGCGCTATAGTATTGGTATCAACGGAACACGAATGACCCTGACCCTTCGTCCACATCAGAAACGCATTCTCAACAGTATGCTCGCCTATGACAAAGGTCAAGTCATTGTGCCTACAGGTGGTGGCAAAACTATCTGTATGATTCAGGATGTTGTGGAGAATTGTAAGTATATTGACAACGGAATGACGACGGTTGTTGTTGCTCCACGTATTCTGTTGGCAGAACAACTGTGCTCTGAATTTCTTGAGTTGATTGATACAACTCATACACATGTGATGCACGTTCATAGTGGTGAAACAGACCACTATTCTACAACTAATGCAGATAACATTCACGTATTCACTAACACTGCTCGTGCAGAAGGTGAGAATGTTATCATCTTCACTACATATCATTCTCTCCATCGTGTTATGGAGGCAGATATTGAGGTGGACAACATCTATTTTGATGAAGCACACAATAGTGTTCAGCGTAACTTCTTCCCTGCAACTGAGTATTTCGCAGAGAACACAAATCGTTGCTATTTCTTTACAGCAACACCCAAACATTCTCTTGCTGCATCCAAACCAGGCATGAATTGGAGTGTCTATGGTCAGGTTCTGTGCAATGTGCCTGCACCTGAGTTGGTTGAACAGGGTTACATTCTCCCTCCTAAAGTTGTAGTCAAGCAATTGCCTATGATTAAAGGTCGCAAGGTGATGTTTGCTGATGATTGTGACAATCTGATTGAGACTATCGATGATAACGACATCGACAAGACTTTGATCTGTGCTCGCACAACAAAGCAAATCATCAACCTTTTGACTCACTCAGATTTCTGCCTACAACTTGCCGAGCGGGGCTATTCCTGGATGACGATTACATCCAAGACAGGCGCAATCATTGATGGTAAGAAAGTCAATCGTGACGTATTCTTTGACACTCTGAATACTTGGGGCAAAGATAAGACCAAGAAATTTGTTGTTCTTCATCATAGCATTCTGTCTGAAGGTATCAACGTCAGTGGACTTGAGGCAGTCATTTTTATGAGGAACATGAGCTACATTGGTATCAGTCAGTCTATCGGTCGTGTGATTCGTTTGGGTGGAAGTGAGAAGACATTTGGTTTAGTTTGCATCCCAACTTATGACCGAGTTGGTATCAGCACTGCTAAGAAAGTGCAAGCGGTGGTTGATGTTGTATTCAATCAAGGACAACCCGCAATCAGTGAGATTCGTCGATGAGTAAGTTTCTAGGATTGGCAACTGTAATCAAATCTGTTCAGTCAGAATATAAACAACTGGTCGCTCAAGGTAACACTAAAGCGACCAAACAAATTGAAACAATGTGTGGTGCTGGTATCTGGTATCTACCAACAGTGCAGAAAGATAAATTATTGTGGACAGGGTGGCAATCAGAAGAATCAATTAGACTTAATGAATGTAGTGAAGAACATATCAATCCTCGCAAACTTCAAGCAG
>ERZ802822.2421-NODE-2421-length-10422-cov-16.540068_pt1 | contig 10422 bp, 9 predicted proteins | sample MGYA00345649_ERZ802822 | MGnify/ENA primary metagenome ERZ802822 (study PRJEB30503, sample SAMEA104212359) | marine metagenome | biome: Westerlies Biome; feature: [SRF] surface water layer (ENVO:00010504) within the epipelagic zone...; material: water... | reverse complement strand
GACGATTTTGTCTTTCATTAAATCTCACCATTGCTTGATCAATTGGTGTTAAAAGCCATCAAGGTCGTGATTTGTATAAATTCCCGCTGCAGATTCATTTCACCCCGCAATTAAGACGCGGGGTGATCAGTGGATGTCAACAACAATTGTGGCTAAGTCAGTCAGGACTTGTTGTTTGAACCAAAGAGAACCGATTGCGTTGCCTTGATGACGTCAGCTGAGACTTGCTGTGCTCAGTCGTCGTAGATCTTGCATCCAGGCGCAGTGGGGGACCTGTCGCAACGCTCCTCCCAGTACAGATCGTGCTGAGATTTCATCGCTTGATTGGGTTCATCAGCTTGCTCTGGCTGCGTCTTGTCAAATGCATTGAGGGGAATGCACAGATCGAAAAAACCTGAACAGATCGTGACCATCTTTCTCCTTGTCGCTGACTTATCTCTACTCCTTTCCACTCCTAGATCAATAGGTACTTTACTCATTCCGTTACATAGACGAAAACTCCCTTGAGGGGTCAAAGGAACTACGTATTAGCACCTAAGAGCATCTCCCTAGGTATTTTATTTTCTGTAATATATAAATTGACCTGGCGCGAAAAGTGCTGGTAAGAATGCCTCACTTGGGACAAACAGTTGTATTCACTCAAAAATGAACACGAGCATCAATCCATTACTGAACGATGGGAGGCCCTAGATGAATACTTTGTCTGCATCAGCGAGTGCGACCTCGATGATGGGACATGCGTCACCACCTGCCTGAGGACCTATCTTCAAATTGATGACGGATCGGATCTTTCGATGGTGTCCTGAATGCTCAACTAGGTTTCATTCCCCTTCACTGAGATCGAAGCGGTGACTGACCCTGAATAAGCGGAAGGCCGTCCTTCCCGGTGGAAAGACGGCCTCGCTCGCTCGCTTGTGCATGGTTCAACCCATCATTTCTGAAGAAAGAGGGTCGAAGCTTCTGGCTAGAGGCGCCCTGGGGCCATTTGCTCTAGAGGAAGGATCATTTTCTCCTAGGGCACCTGAAACGGTGCAAGCGGAGCGTCGAATGGCGTGGCGGACCAATGCGTGCCTACCAATGGACCAACCCAGGTCATTTTTGAGACTGTTGGAGCAGGGGCCAGAAAGTCAGTCAGCTACTGCGATCTGCTGGGGTGGAGTTTCGTCTGTCATGGCGCCTCCGATCGCATTGAACTCAGTTTGTGTGCCTTGAGGGCACAAAGTTATCGGCATTAAGGCGCATTGCCTCAGAAGAGCAATCAGCCGATTGTGAGAAGGACGTGCCTAGAAGTTGCAGTATGAGTGCAATGGCCTGTTGCCACTCAGCTGGTTCGATTGGCAGAACGTAAACAGCGATATCCAGCCAATGGCGAAGCGCCGTTTCTTAGACAACCGTCCGCTGACCGACGAGCAGGGACTGACTGCGCTGATCGTGATGGGCGTTGGCTTGACCACCGGAGCCATCTTTACGACTTGCTTTTTGGCACTGAGCTCGTCTCCTGCTGCGATGTGGCACGAGCTATGGCTCTCAGGGCAACTCAACTTTTGAGCGTCTGCAGCTATCGCTCAGAAGGCTGTCGTCGATTGATTAGTGGATGCTAAGGCGTGAGCACGAGAATGGCTGGTGCCCGGAGGTGGCTTGATGTGAGAAGGATGGTTGATCGACGCCAACGACCATTAGGTGTGGCGGTTCTAAAGGGATGAATCTGCTTGGGTCAGTAATCCAAAGGTTTTCGTCGACTGGCTCGCCTGTGCACTGCTCAGGGCATCATCAGCAGGGTTTGGTGGATAACCAGAAGCAATCCAACGTCTGCTGCCCTGATTGGACGCCCAAAGAGCGATCAAGCACCAAAAAAGGGGCACCGAAACACCCCTGAATTCCGATTTGGGTCTGTTAATCCGTTACCAGGACCTCGCTACTTCTAACCAGATCCACAAAACGGAGCGTATGACTGGAGTTTAGAGATACAGACAATCCAGAACAACGTGGTTATGGTCCTGAAAACACCATCCCCTGCATCCACGAGGCAAAGTCATATGTAAGAGAAAATCAAACTTGAATACCAGTCAGACATCCTCTTCTATAAATGTGCCTCTGTTGGGGAGGACTGGGAGGAAGAGTGATCTATGAAACATTTTCTTTTTGCTATGGATGATATGATCATTATCATTTCATGGATTATGTCGTTTCTGACTTCTGTTCGGACAATAGTGAAGGAGGGCGAGGTCGAAAAGTATGTCGAGGCAGTTCGCGCGTGGGAAGCACCTACAGATATGAATGGGTATTTTGCCCAAACAGGTGAACGATCCTTTGTCTTCACGGGGGTCTTCAAGGAAAAGGAGTCTCTTGTGGCGGCAAGACCTCAGATGATTGCTCATCTGGATTCTGTAAGAGACCTTCTTGAAGAGATCTCTGCTGATCTTGGTGTTACGGATCCTGTTTCCGGTCCAGTACTTGTCGAAAAACTGAACTGGTGCACCTGAATCAGTGCAACGTCGTTATGCTTTGGGAAAGAGAATATTAGGAATGAACGGAAAAATACTGGTAGTCGGAATTGTCCTCTTCTTCCTTCTCTTCTTTGTATATGAGTCTTTGATGATGCGGGGTCTACCCCACTAAACTAGGTATCACTAAGAACCACTCTTAAGGATTTCTTCAGTGAAAGTCCCGTTGTGATGGGGACTTTTGTGGTTTTGAACCTCTTAAATTCGACGTCTCTGAACCCAGTCGATGTCCCCCACTAATCTCTCATCGCTCAAGTGGGGTGACGACGGTGAACTGTCCTCGCAAGACACCTGGAACCTGGTCAACCGACTGACCAAGGTCGAGGAGCAGTCAAAAGCATCAAACCTGCTGCACCTCTCCTCTAAGCACTACCATGGAGAGCACCGCAAGAAGCGCAAACCTGCTCCATCCAAGTCTGCGTAGGTCCCGTAGTCCCGTAATACGACAACCCATAAGGATAAAATCAAATAAGACACCTTATGAAAAAACAATAACGAATTAACAGACTAACAATGAAAAATCAGTTCTACAAAACCTTCCTTCGATCGGATAACTAGATGATTTATATCGCTTCTGCAACAAGTCTCCCTGCTCCTATGGTCATGAGAAATGTCATCATTATTACGACATCCCACGCTTTAGATTTGATGAAATAAGGCACTGAAATCAACATTGCTGTTAAGTGAATAGCAACTCCAGTCACAACGTCAAGATGAAGAGTGATGAAATAAGCGGCAATGATCAATCCGCTGCCAACAATCCTCATTCGTTGAAGCAAATCCACAGATCACGTCTTTAGTTCGTTGACCGTAGAAACCTGATTACGCCTGATGCGAGCATCGGTCATTAGGGATAACCGCCAGATGTACTGGTCGATACATTTATGTGATTAGACCTTGTTCCACTAATGCATCACACCAAGCAATCATAAAATCTTTTCTCTCAGTCAGCATCTGGGACTTGTCGTAGTAACCACGTATCTTGTCTCCAAAAGAGTGCGCCATCTGTCGTTGAATAATCTCATGATCAACCTTGAGCACCTCTTGTCCCGCGGTAAGAGCAAGGTGCCTGAATCCATGAGCAGTCGTTAGACCCTTGTATCCCATTTTTTTGATATGAGCATTCAGAGAGTCCTTATGAACGTGCTCATACTCCCTTCCTCTTGGTGAGAAGAAGACATGGTCATTCACACCATTCAATTCGTGAAGTCTGTTCAGCACGTCCTTGAGTGGTTCAGTCAGTGGAACCTGGTGTGTCTTACCCGTCTTCATGCGGTCAGCAGGAATTGTCCAGAGGTTCTTCTTCCAGTTGATTTCCTCCCACCGAGCGGGCGTCAATGAACCCACCCTCAGGAAGGTCATCACCAGCACCTTCACAGCAAGACAAACAACCAGTGCGGCATTGGCATCGTTGCTCTCCAGGTCCTCGAAGAACTGCGGCAACTGGTCCCACTCCAATGAGGGGTTGGACTTGGCAGGTGGTGCAGACCTTGTCGTCGCATCCGCTATCGCAGGGTTCTGGTTCCTCTCCATCCACCCGTGTGAGATGGCGTGGTCAAAGCAGGACTTGAGGATTCCAAAGCACTTGTCGGACTGAGACCCCTTCCCTCGCACCGTGATCTTCTGTTTGGCAGCGAGGCAAACCTCCCGACCAGTTCTGCCGTCCCTACCCACTGCATCCCAACTGAGGTGAGACACAGGAGTGTCCGCACCCAGTTCAGGCATCATCTGGTTCACCAACTTGTTCCGATAGTCCCGAATGGTCCTGGGTTTCATCGGTTTGGGTTGCTTCACAGCACCCCACGCCAGGTAGGCATCCACCAACTGACTGAAGGTTGGACCACTACCCCTCTCCTGCACCTTCTGCTTCTCCTCCTTACGGAGTTCCCTTGGGTCCTGCCCCGTCTCACGACTCCAGGTTCTGATCCGTTCCCATTCCTCCCGTGCTGCCTTCAGGGACCACTTGCCGATGCCTCTGCCGTAAGGACCGATCCGAACGTCGACTTGCTTGCCTCCTCCACCAGGTGGGTGCCGCATCCGCCCAAAGAAGTACTTGCCGCCACCCTTCTGCTTGGGGTAGACAGATATGTAGAGGGAATTCCCTACGGAGACGGTTTTGTGCCTGGAACCCGCCTCCAGCGACCTGAGTTCCGAGTCAGAGAGGGGCATCTGACCGATATACCAACACGTCAGTTATATACCAACAGTCAAGTCATGTATACCAACAAATATACCAACAACATGCGCGAACAATGGCGATTTTCCACGAACTTTGGCGAACGTTTGATTCCTTGAAACCCGCTGCCCTGCAATAGATTTCGGAAGTCAGCGAACGTCGCCGAACGAACTAAAAAACGGAGAGGGTGGGATTCGAACCCACGAGGGTTTGACCCCTACACGATTTCGAGTCGTGCGCAATCAACCGGACTCTGCCACCTCTCCACACGCCAAATTGGCGTGACCTAACTCTAAAGGCCGACCTCCATTCCGCCTTCCTTCAACCAGCGTCGCTCGGTGCGATTGGGCTGAAATCCAAGCCAGGTGCCATCGACATTGGCGGAGCTGCCTTGATCCTGCAGCGCCCAGAGAGCCTGGGACCTGGGCAGCAGGCGCCAGCGCTGATCACCAATCCGCAGCAGCATTGCCTGGCCGCGATCCGAAAGCAGCTCCACAGACAGGCCATCACTGAGGAGACGCTGACCCATGGCAAGACCGGCACGTCCCTGATGCGGTGCCACCACGCGATGCCCCAGCCCCTGCCAACAAGCCATCGCCTCAGTAGCCACAGGATCCAAGAGCATCACCCAGTCCAGCCGTTGATGGCCATGGACATCCGCCAGGCGGCGGGCCATCCGACAACTGCTGGCATCAGCTGAGGTGCTGACGAGTGCGCCACGGCCCTGATGACGGGCCAGCAGCCAGTGCTGCCGGCTTCGCTGAACCGCCACCACACCATCCGCCAGCTGAACGCAACCCTGCACCACCACAGCCAACAGCGTGAGCAGCAACCCCATCGGCCGCCAGCGCCCCCAGCCGGTCAACAGCCATGGCAGCAAGCCAAGCACCAGCAACGCCACCACCCAGGGCTGGGGATGGCCAGTGAGCAGCCGAGCTGCAGGCCAGTGACTGATCCAGCTCACCAGGGCGATCAACAGGGCAGCCAACTGCGCCACGGGCCACGCCAGCAGCGGCAGTGCCGCCGGCAACAGCAGCGATGCCAAAGCCAGACCCATGGCCGAGAGGGTCAACGGGGCCAGCAGCGGAGCCGCCAACAGGTTGGCCAGCAAGGCATAGAGGGGAGCTGAGCCGAAGTGCAGCAGCTGCAGCGGCAAGGTCCAGGCCATCGCTGCGAGGGGAACCGCCAGGGCTGGTGCCAACCAGCCGAGCCGCGTCGGCAAGCGCTCCGCCCACCACCGCTCCAGGCCAGGGCCCGTGAGGACCAAACCCGCCGTGGCGGCAGCGCTGAGCTGAAAACCGATCGAGCGGGCCCAGGCGGGATGCACCAGCAGCATCAGGCTGAGGGTGAGCAGCAACACCCCGAAGCCACGGCTGCGCTCACCGGACTCCCGGATCAGCAGCGCCGTGGCCCCCATCAACACCGCCCGCACCACCGATGGTTGCGCCCCAGCGCAGAGCAGAAAGATCAACAAAGCCAAGGCCGCCAGGGCCAGTCGCAGGGAACGCCCCAGGCAGCGACCCACCGCCAGCGCAGCACCCAGCAGCACCGAGAGGTGGAAGCCTGACGCCGCCAGCGCATGGGACAACCCAGCCACCCGAAAGGCCTGGCGCAGTTCATCGGGAAGCTGCACCTGGGCGCTCCCCAGCACCAGCGCCGCCAGCAACCCGCCTCGCTCTGCTCCAGCCGCGGCCTGAAGACGATCAGCAATCTGCCGCCGCAGATCGGCGATGGGGGTCCAGGGCCGGTTGAGCACCTCGATGCTCGTGGCCCGAAGCTGGCTCCAACTGCCCCGGGCCGCCAAGCGTTCCGCCGGACCAGGCAGCAGGGGGTGGACACCAGCAGCGGGGCGTTTCAGCGGCCCGCGCACCCGAACGCGCCAACCCTGGCGGGGTGGATCCGGGCAAGGACGGAGCTGAAGCTCCGTGCGTCCGTCACGACGAACCGCGTCGATCCACTCCACCGCCACAAGAGCGGAGCAGGCGTCATCAAACCGTCGGGCATCCGCCAGCAGCCGACCGGTCAGCTGCACGTCGGAGCGGTTCTGCTGGATCGCCTGGGATGGATCAGACGCTTGCGGCAGAGGAGCCCCCCAGAACAGCCCCCGCAGCAGCAAGCTCAGGCAGAGCAGCAGGGCGCAGGACTGAACAGAGGGGAATCGGGGCAGGAGAAATCAGGCCGCTGACGGAAGTGTTCCCCCCTCCAGCAGGGGAAAACCCAGCGCTTCCCGCTCCGCCAGCCAGGCTTCCGCCACCCTGCGGGCCAGGGTGCGAATCCGACCGATGGTGGCGGTGCGTTCGGTGACCGAGATCACGCCGCGGGCTTCCAACAGGTTGAAGGTGTGGCTGCACTTGAGCACGAAATCCAGTGCTGGAGCCGGCAGCTTCTTCTCGATCAAGTCAGAGGCCTCGGCCTCATAGATGGCGAACAGCTGCTTCAGCCGCTCGGGATCGGAGCCTTCGAAGTTGAAGTGGCACTGCCCCTTTTCAAAGGGCAGCCAGATGTCGCCGTAGTTGCGCTCAGCGTTCCAGCTCAGATCCCAGATGCTCTCCACGTCCTGGAGGTACATGGCCAGACGCTCGAGGCCGTAGGTGATTTCGATCGACACCGGTTTGCAGTCGATCCCGCCGCATTGCTGGAAATAGGTGAACTGGGTCACCTCCATCCCGTCGAGCCACACCTCCCAGCCCACACCCCAGGCTCCGAGGGTGGGGGATTCCCAGTTGTCCTCCACAAAGCGGATGTCGTGGTCCGCCGCCTTGATGCCCAGGGCTTCCAGGGATGCGAGGTAGGTCTCCTGGATGCCGTCCGGGGAGGGTTTGATCAGCACCTGGAACTGGAAGTAGTGCTGCGCCCGGTTGGGGTTATCGCCGTAGCGGCCATCGGTGGGCCTGCGGCAGGGCTCGGGATAGGCCACGGCCCAGGGCTCCGGACCGATCGCCCGCAGCACCGTATGGGGGCTCATGGTGCCGGCCCCTTTCTCGGTGTCGTAGGGCTGCAGCAGCAGGCATCCCTGATCCGCCCAGAAGCGCTGCAAGGTCGAGATGATGTCCTGAAAATGCACTGCGAAGCGAAGGTGCCTGGGGATTGATTCTGCCCAGGGAGTCAGCCCCCACTCCCCCATCGACCTGGCCAGCCCGTTCGTGCCAACTGGCCGAGCTGTCTGAGACGGGAAGAACGGCTGTCGAACTCGGGGATCCGCCACATCCGCTCCCGACCGGCGAACTGGCCAATGATGTTGATGCTGCGGCGACGCACCACCGGATCGCGGCGTGGGGTAACGCTGTGGACAGCGCCGCGGGTGTTGAGGAACAGCACGAAGCAATTGCGCCGGTACGGCAACGAGTGCAAAGGCGTGTGCAGTGTTGGCGCCAGCTGCCGGCCGATGGCCTTGTCCAGCCGGCGGATCGGCTGATCAAGCCGATGCAGGGTGAACTCACCACCGGATGCCTGATCTCGAGGTGAACGCATGTAGAGGAGCCCCGCATAGATCTCCTTGGGGTTGTCCACATGGGGCGGCTGATTGGTGGACGCCCCGCCGATGGGCTCGTTCAGCACGAACTGACAGTCGGTGACGAGATCCGATGGGCCACCCATCCGCCTTGGTGCCACCGAACCGGCAAGCAACCGCTGTAAGCGTCTCGGTCCGAGACAGCGCAGCAGCTGAGGTTCAAACAGACGCACCACCGCCTTCAAATACTCGGCACTGGTGTGAAACCGCAGAAAGTCCTCCCATATGGGAGGGAGATCGCTCCAGGCCAGTGCCTCTGGGGTTTTAAGACGTCGGGTGGGGCTGCCGTCATCCATCCGCTGGACCCGGTTCAGGATCTGCTCCTCGGGGAAGGTCGCTTCCAATTCCGAGTAGATCGCCTCCGGCAGCGCTGCTTCGGTGAAGACGTGGGGATAAGGGTGGTCTTCAACCCGTTGGATCGACTGGAGGCAACTGAGCCGCTCCATCACCAGATGGATGCAAACGTCCCGAGCCTGGCAGACCTCAGCTCTTCAAAGCCAGACAGCGGTGCAGGTGTGCAATGGCGTGATGACGATGGGGATTGCTGCCGTTCGGTCCGATCAACCCGAGCCAGAAACTGCCATCGCCCTGGAACACGAGCACGGGTTTAGCGCCGCCCTTGCCGTGGGATTCCAACAAGGACATGCAGAGCTTTTCGGCCACTTCATGGCCCTTGGGTCGCTGGCGCAGGCGCCGCAGCAGGGGATCCACCTGGGAGAACGAGACAAAGCTGGCGCGGGCTGAATCGGTCACCAAGATCAGTCCATCAAGCCACTGCACCTCCTGAAGCAACTCCTCAATCGTGGGAAGCAGCGTCGGGAGCGGGAAGGCCAAAACAGACCTCTTCTTAAACTTGTCTTTAGCTTTACGACACCAATCGGCTGTGTCGCAAGCGACGCAACACAAGCTTCACCGTTTCAACAGCAGCATTCCCATCTGGCCCGCCACCAGGGTGTGATGCCTGGCCGCTGCAAATCCCGCCTCCAGGGCCAAACGCTCCTGAGCCGTGCCATCGGGGAACCCCTTCAAGCTCTCCTCCAGGTAGGCGTACTCCTCCTGAAGACCTGCCGCAGAGGCTACCGGCACCACAAGCTGACGCAGATAAAAGCGCTGGAAGTCCGCGGCAGGCCCTGCCGTCTTCAGGCGATTGAAATCGAGCACACCAGCGAGGCGTCCTGGTTTGAGCAGACGGGCCATCTCCTTCAGTCCCGCCGCTGGATCCGCGAGGTTGCGCAAGCCGTAGGCCATCACGATCCCATCGGCCGAAGCATCCGGAAGCCCTGTGGACAGGGCATCACCCTGCTGGAACACAACATTCAGCCAGGGCTGACGGCTTTGGCGGTGACGGGCGAGCTCCAGCGGTGCTGCCGCAGCATCCAGACCCAGCACTGAGCCACCGGGCCGTACGCGCCGGGCCAGCTCAAGGGCGAGATCCCCCGTCCCGCAGCAGAGATCGAGCCAGGTCTCGCCGGCTGCAGGCCGGAGCAAGCACTGCAACTGGCGCTTCCACTGACGATGCAGCCCAAGGCTCAGCAGGTCATTGAGTTGGTCGTAACGGGATGCGACCGAATCGAACAGCTGCTCAACTGCAGCGGGGTCACCTGGTTTCACGGACGAATCGATAGACCTCGCGCCAGCAGATCCTGCTTGATCTCCTCGACCGTGAGAACACCGTCATGCAACAGGGAGGCCAGCAGCGCAGCGGAGGCATGTCCACCGTCCGGTCCTGTCTCCAGGGCCTGGGCGATGTGGTCGATGCAACCGGCCCCACCGGAGGCGATCACGGGCACCGGCACCGCATCGGCCACTGCTCGGGTCAGGGCAAGGTCGTAGCCGGCCTGAGTGCCATCGCCATCCATGGAGGTCAGCAGGATTTCGCCAGCACCGAGCTCCGTCACCCGTCGCGCCCAATCCACCGCATCCAGACCGGTGTTCTCGCGCCCACCCTTCACAAAAACGTCCCAGCCATCCCCATCCCGCCTGCGGGCATCGATCGCCACAACGATGCACTGACAGCCAAAGCGCTCAGCACCTTCACGTACCAACTCAGGACGTCGCACAGCTGAGGAGTTCAAGCTCACCTTGTCGGCCCCGGCCCTCAGCAGATCGGTGATGCCCTCCACCGTGGAGATCCCACCACCCACAGTGAAGGGGATCGTGACCGACTCAGCGGTGCGACGCACCATGTCGATCAGGGTGCCGCGGCCTTCGTGGCTGGCCGCGATGTCGAG
>ERZ802822.2419-NODE-2419-length-10424-cov-19.565091_pt1 | contig 10424 bp, 6 predicted proteins | sample MGYA00345649_ERZ802822 | MGnify/ENA primary metagenome ERZ802822 (study PRJEB30503, sample SAMEA104212359) | marine metagenome | biome: Westerlies Biome; feature: [SRF] surface water layer (ENVO:00010504) within the epipelagic zone...; material: water... | reverse complement strand
AGCTCAACTGGATAGAGCAACTGCCTTCTAAGCAGTAGGTTGCAGGTTCGAGTCCTGCAGGGATCGCCATATTTTTAGCTTAACTTATTGAAATTCCTTCGAGTTTAATCATTGAGGGAGACCGTCGTGTCACACATTCCGTACACATTATGCCGTTCAGGCACCTATTATTATAACCGCCGTGTACCTAAGCACGCAGTTCAAGTTTATGGCTCATTCATCAGGCAAGCCTTATCCAAATGCCCTGAAGAAGCTGAGGCTTATGCAAAACGTCTGGGTAAAGTATTGGAGGGATCTTGGAGTAATACGACCTCAATACAGCCTGTCGATATTCCAACTATACTTTTCAGCTTTAGACCAAGATCTTTTAAACTTTCTGAAATTGCAACGGAATATGTGGGAGTAAAAGGCATTGACCCTCGCCCACCGAGAATAGCTCTGCAGTCTTTTATCTCTTTGGCGGGAGATAGAGCTGTAGGAGAATACATGCGTGAAGATGCCAAGCTTTTTCTTCGTCATCTAGAAATGAGCGGTAATAAAACCGCAACAATCAGAAAGCGTATCAACAGCATTTCTGCTATCCTGAATTATGCCTATGCAGAGCTGGACTTGGATAAGCGTAATCCCTTTTCCAGACTATTTATCAAAGGAGAAGGTGAAGACAGCCATAAACGAGGAACTTTTACCAATGAACAACTCAAATGGGGATACGACAAGGCTTTAGCTTCAGGCAGTCAGATCAAGTTTCTCATGCCTCTCTTAGGAGAAACAGGCTGTAGGCTAGCAGAGATCGTGGGGTTGAAGCTTGAAGATATCGATCTTGTGAATGACCTGATCCATATACGACCTAACTCAGCGAGAAGGTTAAAGACTAGGACCAGCCAGAGAACCTTGCCCTTGGTTGGATATGCCAAACTGGCTATGGCACAAGCAATCAAGCATGCAGATGAAACCTACCTATTCCCAAGATATATCAGAGATGGAAAGTGCTACGCCACGCATGCGTCTAATGCTCTGAACAAGTGGCTCAAGAAGGATTTCGATGGTCTGACAGCCCATTGTCTCAGACATACATTCAGAGACCGCCTAAGAGCTGTGGAGTGTCCCATAGACTTGATTGATCAGATAGGTGGATGGAAGTCTGTTAGCTCCATAGGGAATAGCTATGGAGAGGGATATTCGATAGATAAAATAAGATGGCGTGTGGAAATAATACAAATAATTGAGCCGAAAAAAAGGAACAGCAACCAAAGCACTTTAAATTAATAATGTAATAACTTTACTCTAAGACCCCGATCTCTTGCATTTTGACTTTAAAATTTTGAAAGATCTCATCGTTCATATCGTATCGAGTTAAGTATTTTTTTGATAATCCTTTTGACTTTGCTAAGTCAAAATACTCTTTGGCTTTACCTTTTTCACCATTTTCTAGCATTATGAAAGAGTAATAGGCTATCAGGACAGGAGGCATATCTTCGGAATCAATATCTTCTTCAATCAGCTTTTGTAGGCTGCTAAAGTCTTTAGCTCTATAAAGTGTAGTTCCTAAATAACGAGTAATAAACCAACCATTATCATTCGGAACTAATCTTAAGGCATTTTGAAAACTTGCTATTGATTTAGGGTAGTCTTTACACAAAAAATACACGACTCCAGCAGTGGTGAAAGCGTCAACTGATCCACCCAATTCAAGGGCTCTCTCACTAAATCTTTTGGAGATATCGCAGTCTTTGGAAAAATAATTTAGCTCGGCTACACCCCGTAGGTGCAATGTTTCGATATTTTCGGGTTCATTTGCTTTTTCAAGAAGTGATTTAAGTGCTTTAATATCCACATCTTTGTCATCACTCAAATTTATACGTAGTTTCTGGAATAAAAGAAATGCACGATGATTAATTATTCTTTTATGATCTTCTCCAATTTCATTGGCAAGGTCATTAGTAATCTCAACAGCGTTATTATAACCTTCTGGCGTAAATTTTCTCCATTCATTTCTCCAGTTTAATGCACGAGTGACTCTGTCAAGGTTTCCCCACTCAGCTGCCCATGTTTTAGCCCGGCTTCCAGTAACTGCGTTTATTTGCAAATGGCTCAAAATACCATTGCTTATGGTGTCCTGAACTGAAAAAATTTCTTCCATATTGAAGTCACGGTTATCAGACCAAACCACTTTGTCTTGAGCTAAATCCGAAAGTGAGACCGTGATTCTCGATTGCTTTCCTAGAGTTTGAATAGAGCCTCTAACTACATAGTCGGCTTGGAAGCTTTCACGGATTTGTTTGTCATTCAAATTATCATCCTCAGCGGAAAAACTTGTGCTACCAGACAGAACGCTTATTCCTAAAAACCTTGATAAACTAGCAATCATGCTCTCTGTCACTGCTGGGCCAAGCTTGACTTGGGACGAGTCTACTGAGACATCTGAAATAGGATAGATTAGAACTATCGGTATTGATGATTTTTTGACTGGCTTAGCGTCTGGTTCAATTTGAGCGATCTCTTCCCTCTGAAAAGAAAAATAATAAAAATACGCACCAACTAAGGAACAAAAAACAAAAATAGAAACAGCAAAGATAGTAAATCTTTTAACTAGCTTTTTCCTATTACCAAATTTTATTTTTCGTTTTTGCGTTTGGTCTAGCAACAAATCATAGGCGTGAAATTCGTTTTGCTTAACCTTTTGAACACCTAAATCATGGAAGTCATACTTAGTCTTGCCTTTGACAAACTCATAAACGCTTTTCGATAGCGTGATCCCACCTGTCTGGGCCAAGGCCTCTAGCCTTGCAGCTATATTTACCCCATCACCTAGGAGGTTTTCTTTTTCTTTTACCACATCACCTGAGTTGATCCCTATGCGGAACTCTAGCTTTACAGACGTATCATCGGAAGAGTTTCTATCTTTAATAGCTTTCTGAAACTCTACAGCGCATTCAACTGCTGAAACTGCACTTGGGAATTCTGCTAAGAAGGAGTCTCCACCCGTATTAAACAAGCGGCCCTTATGCTTTTCAAATAATGCAGTTAAGATTTTTTCACAGGCACGGAGATTTTTAATTGTGCTGCTCTCATCTGCTTCCATGTGTTTGCTATACCCAACAACATCAGTAGCAAAGATGACTGCTATCTTACGTTCAATTTCTTCTTCAGACATAAGCTCGCCACACATGAAAGTTTCATGTTGAGCATGCCGTGTGTTGTACCGAGTGTCTATAAGAACGTAGGGAAATTATTTTCAATAAACCATGGTCCATTCAGGAACCCAGCTATCTCGATCTGGCTTACCTTTGAACTCCTTAAATAGTTCCAACTCTTTCTGATGCCTCTTGCTTGGCTTGGCTGAATAAGACCCTTCATGTTGCTTAGTATGAGACGGATGGGGCTCATCCTCTGTGCTATCAAAGTAATCAGTGGTGTGCTCCACTACGGGATGCGTCACTCCAGTGATGAGCTCAAAGGCTGACTGCATTTCTTTGTGCAAGATACGATCATATCCAAAGGGTACCACGTAGCTGTCATGTACCGTTAGAATTGGGCATTGGTAATGATAGGTGAAACGCTTAATCAGTTGCTCAGTGATCTGGCTGTCATGGAACATGAGGTCTATACCAGCCCCTGATGCCATCTTGTGAGCTATTGGTTCATGCTTGCGCTTTAGAGCTTCTAGCATTGATTTAAGCTGGTCGTTCTTAAGGTTTTTTTCTGGGCGCCCAGTCTCTGCTTGGAATCTAAAGGCTTGGAAGGCCTTTGCCTCATCATCAGCGTTTATGGCTGTGAGCATCAGCAATTTTAACGCTGCTCTAAGGTTTATATCTGGATCAATATCATTGATGCCATGCAGCTGATACGGATCCTCATTAAGCTCGGCCCAATAGTTGATCCCTTGCTGGCTGTAGAGCATCACTATATGCAGCCCAGAGAAATCAATCTCCGCAGTCATTATGCCATCCATCTTGATCTTCTTACGGTAATCTTTCGGACATCTTTGCCACCAACCACCGTAGAACCTACCTCCCTGATCCCATCTTCTGTTATTAAAAATCCGTCTTACAAATTTGTCCTGCTGATTAATTTGAAGACGCATCTTCTTTTTGCCCTCACCAATTTCAAGGACAGGTCTTTCCAAATCATAAATATCGATATGGGTCTTGGCTAAGAGTTGATTGTAATCGGCAAGTAGTGATCTTGCAGAGATCACAAAGGGCGTGTCTTTGTAATCTTCGATGTCTTTTTTTACTTCATCCCGTAAAACAACGGGCTCTCTTGCTTCATGGGAGTGGATTTGGAATTGGCTGAACTTTGCTGCTTTGAATTGCTCTATGAGCCCATCAGTGGCCCAGAGGCGTGATTGGAAACCAATGCCACTGACCCGATCATTAAAGCCTTGCTTCTCATAAACGATACCTTCCTCTACCATCACATCTACGATGTCTCTGATCTTCTTGCTGATATGCAGTTCGTTATATCTGGACTTAGCCTTGTAGGCATTATTGTCTCGGCTAAACATGATCTTTAAATCAGGGTCGGCAGTCCATGCCACATAAAGATCAAGCAACAGCACTTTGAGCAGCCTCTTATTGCCCTTCTTGTGTCCTTTGATTGATTTGAGAAGTAGGTAAATATCATCCACAAAGTCATTCACTTCCGAATAATCTGACCATGTGTGAACGTCTAATGGCCTTGAGTTCATATAGTCGATATTATTGTTATCAAAGTTGTTTGAAGTCATTTAATCTCCTTATTATTGTTTATAATTAATTGGTTAAGAGATATTATCTCTATTGAAATAATAGCAGATAAGGTGCCTGTAAGCTAGCCTATATACATTACTCAGACGTTTTTGATGAGCCTCTGCGAACCAGCAACACGATACTGGTTAACACACCCACAGCTCACCCCGCTGTCAAAGCCCAAGTATATATAACGGGCATAGGGGGTGTGGCCCATGCAGTGGTATGTCTCGGGTGCACTGTGACAAAAATTAATATTATGAGATAAGGCCGGTCAAGATACACTTCATTTTATCAAAAATTCTGGTATCAATAGCTTCATGCTGACTTTAAAAAAAATAGTATCAAGGCCCGTTGTTGTTAAACTGAATAGGCCAATAAAAGCTAAGATCGCCACTATTGACGATTGGCCCCTAGTAGTACTTGATCTTTATACGAATGAAGGAATTGTTGGAACTAGTTACCTCCAACCTTATTTAGTCAAATCACTTAAATATATCGTCCAAATGATTGATGATATAAACGAAGTTTTAAAAAATAAGGCTCTATCACCGTACGACAACTATGAAGAAATGCGAAAATCACTGCATTTTGTCGGTTATGAGGGCCTATCGCTTATTGCAGTTTCGGGCGTAGATATGGCGATATGGGATGCAATGGCAAAGGCCGCAAATATGCCCCTTTGTAATTTCTTAGGCGGCTCAGTAGGCGAAGTAAAAGCTTATAACAGCAATGGTCTTTGGCTGGCAGAGAGTAAATGTCTGGCGTCAGAAGCAGCAGAGCTAGTTGATGAAGGGAATTTTTCTGCAATAAAAATGCGCCTTGGAAGAGAAAATTTTAATGATGATTTAGAGGCAATCAACACTGTAAGGCAAGCTGTTGGTGAGCAGATAAAATTAATGGTCGATTTTAACCAAAGCCTTACTTTAGATGAAGCGTTAAACCGTTGTCATAGGTTGGATGATTTAAACCTTACTTGGATAGAAGAACCACTTATTTATGACAATTTTGAAGGTTATTCTCGTCTTACTACCGACATTAAAACACCAATCCAGCTGGGAGAGAATTTTTACGGACCTCGTGAGCTTTATAAAGCATTGCAAATGGGTGCATCAGATCTGGTCATGCCAGATTTCATGAGAATTGGCGGCATATCAGGTTGGCTAAAATCTGCAGCAATAGCCGAGGCAGCAGGTATACCAATCTCTACTCATTTATATCCTGAAGTTGGAGCACATGTAATGCGTGTTTCACAAACCGCTCATTGGTTGGAGTGGTTAGATTGGGCAGATGCAATACTCAAAGAACCGTTCACTAAAGAAAATGGTTTTATAAAAATCCCAGATAAACCAGGTTTGGGAATAGAGTGGGACGAAGCGACTATAGCAAAAAACGCTTATTCTTAGATCTTAGTTTTGGCAAAGCCTAATAATAATATACTACGGGTATAGGGGGTGTGGCCCATGCGTACCACGCTGGGGTTCGATATCGTTGTAACGAAAAGAATGTCAACGAAGGTAAAGATAGGGGCGCCCTCTTCTAAAGGGTGTCACCAGTGTAGGATGAAAACAAAGTTTTTATGATGTTTTTCTTTCTGAAAACTTTTGGTTTTACCCAACATACCCGACATCAGGGGGCCTCTTCGATCCATTAAGTGAAATTCGTTTTTGAGGAAATCTCTCAATCTTCTTTCGTTTCTACTACACTTCTTTCAATAAAATGTAATTACTTTCAAACATGTATAATTATACTAAAAACCAATATAAAAATCAGTGTGTTGATTTTATGAAATTTAGCTAAGTTGGAGCTGGGACGCATCTGTTATGGACACTATATCCAATTTTTCATTCCTGCCTCGCACCTCTACCGCTTCCTCAACGAAATCGCCTTTTTTAAGCTTTGCTTTTTCGGCAACCTGCTTAGAGATAATTAGCTCGGAATTATAAGCTTTCGTCATTTGTTCCAAACGGCTCGCCACATTGACGTTATCACCGATGGCAGTTCGACTCACCGTATCTCCATACCCCATCAAGCCGACAATACTTTGCCCAGTATGAATACCCATTCCGCATTTTAACTCCGCAGAAAACTCTTTGCTCAAATCCTTGCTTAGCAGTTTAATTTGCTTTGAAATTTCTGAAGCCGCTTTGACTGCCTCTTTACAGTTCTTTTCAATGCTATCGCTTGCTTCAAATATAGCCATAATTCCATCACCAATGAATTTATCTAAGCGCCCACTATTCGCCTCAATTGCCTTTCCACATGTGGCGTAATATTTATTTAAAATATAGACCACATCATAAGGCAAAGTCGTTTCAGACAGCTTCGTGAAGTTTCTTAAATCGACGAATAAAATGACCGTTTCCTGCTCTTTCCCAGACAGCTCATGCGCCTTTCCCACTACATCAAATTCGCTTTCGGTATTCATCAGTGGCGTAACAGATAAGTTCGTAACAGGCTTTAACTGGCATGCCAGCCGAATAGACTGATCCAACCCAGCCCGATCCAAAGCCCTTTGTTCGTGTATGCTTGGCTGAGGCAAACTTCCATCGCTAGATGCAACTTTAATCCTGCAAGTTGTACAGCGCCCCCTGCCACCACAGACAGATTTGTGAGGAAGCTTCGCCGACCTACTGGCCTCTAATACTGAGGTGCCCTTTGGAACTTTAATGGCCATATTATTGGGATAAGTTATCTGAATTTGTCCAAAGTACTTTGTCCTTAAAACATTAAAAAGTCCTAACGCTAACAGTGCTAAAACAAAAATTGGATAATATTTTAATGTTAATGCCTCGACCATTTCCAAGCTTGGGAACGCTTCCATAGGTACAGCCTTGGAAACTACCGACATCAAAAAGTTTTCATTACCAGCTTGTATATTGAAAAACATCGCCAGGCTTTGCTCTTTTAAGCCTGCCCAAAACCCAAATAATCCTAAAATCGGAACACCAAGATATATAATCAAAAACTTTCTGAAGTTTTTTGAATAACTCTTCATTCTGAACGTAAGTGCATTGTGCATGCCGATGGATCCGTGCACCCAGATAAACACTGTCATTAATGTGTAAAATATTGTTGAGACAACTATCTCGTTGGGATCAAATAAAACAAAAGAATAAAGAACCTCATAAGGAAGCTGTGACTCAAATGTTCTAGTCAGAAGGTACATTGATGCGACGTGCTGAACAAAAACGAACATTGCCAAAATTATGAATATAATTTGCAGCCATTCTCTTGTTGAGATCTTAAACGACTTTCGGCTAATAATAGACATTAATCCAAGCGGCACATGTACAATAAAAGACCCATATAAAGCTATCGTACCCACTTGGCTTTTCCAAATCGGTCTGAAGTAATGTTCTTTTGCATAGCTAGCCGCTTCTAATGAAAAAACATTTAAAGAGTGATTGAGCAAATGAGTTATTGCATAGACAAATAAAATTACTCCAGAATAGAGTCTGACCCTCATCAAAAAAGCATTGAGATCATCTGTCATTTTTGTTTTTCCTTAGGCTATAGTTTGCGACTGCAAGGCTAGCTTTAGCAATCTTAAATGTATTTGAAATCGTTTTCCCGACTAATTTTTCATATCGTTACGTAACTTGATCCCCATCCGTTACTCATCCCATATACATATAACGTACACCCCCTGTATCCCAATTCCATAATCTTACTTTGTCCAACCCGAAGGGCTATCGCTTTAATTAATCCAGACAATAAAGAGTTATTTTCTCATCTTTACCCTTAAGCTGTACCTTTTCTTCGATCCTTGCTCGGACGTCTTCCAATAACCTCACTTTAACCTCGTTAGAAAAGACCAATGTAGCCTTCAATGCTTTTCCAGCGTCACAAATTCTGCTTGCAACATTTACGGCATCACCGATTACAGTATACTCTTTTCGTTCCTCAGTTCCAATATTACCGACAATACATTCACCGTAGTGAATCCCAATCCTGTGCGTTATCACGGGCAAATCTGCTTCAGCTCGCTCTTTAGCCCACTGGTTCATGGCTATTTGCATTTGTCTTGCGCATTCGAATGCGTTTTGTGCATCGTTGCCCTGAGACACTGGCGTGCCAAACGTTGCCATAACTGCATCCCCGATAAATTTATCGACCGTTCCCATGTTCTCAAAGATGGGCTTGACCATTTTTTCTTGGTATTCTGACAAAAGTTTTATGATTTCGTCTGCTTTCATCGTCTCTGAAAGCGAGGTAAATCCATCGATATCGGTGAATAGAATAGCCACTGCTTGGTTCCTATCACCTACGTTTTCAACCAAAATATCTTGCTCTTTAATTTGATCCCTGATGGTTGGTGAAAAGTAACGGCTTAGGTTTTTTGTAGACTTTTCAAACTTAACAGCATCATCCAGTAAACGATCAGTTAAATAAACTACTGCCCAACACATAATCGTAATAGTTATGTAAATATTCAACCAAACCCCAAAAAATGGTAGATTTATGGCATTACCGTCTGCAATCAATTCAGTCCAGACTGTTGAAAAGTATACAGATTTTGAAGTAACAATTTCGTATACGTTTAAAAATAAACCTCCCGAGTATACTATTATGGCAAAGTACATAATCGATTTACGAAAAAATAAGGTGTGGGCTACGATAAAGAAAAGTGGAGCAAGAAATTGATAGTCCAGAGTGCGTCCAACGCCTATGTCAGATAAATTTTGAAGTCTGGCATCATAAGAGCCCATAGTTTCAACTGAAAAGTAATACGCAAACGCTACTGCTAGCCCGACTAACACAAGTAGGTCATAATTCTTTTCATTTAACTTTTGATATACAAAACCAAAAAAAACCATTGCTACTAAATTGAGCATTAAATTGCACTGGTTTATAAGTTCAACGACGTAGGAAGGTAAAAAAATTGATTTAATTAATGTGATCGTTGAAACTGCCAAAAATACAATAGCTGCAACTCGAAACCCAGCAATACGTCTTACTAGCAAATGATCCATCTAAGAAGGTCCTTGTGCCGTCAAACCCATATTTGTTAAAGCTAGACGAAACGCACATTATTTTTCAATAATTCCCTTACGGCAATCTCTCGAAAGTTATCTAAAGCAGATGAAATATTGTTCGATTGAAAGTTCCACCTCACTGTCAAAGCCGAAGTATATATAACGGGCATAGGGGGTGTGGCCCATGCGTACCCCCCATCTGGTAACGACTTATTGTATCGAAACAGGAAGCTTACCGTTTGGAATGAATTTCAGGAAATAGCTACATGGGGCAATCGAGTACTTACAGCGATGATAAAATTTTATGTATCGTAACGAAAGTTTATTCGTTGTTGACTTCGATCTCTGGACTCCCAACTGTTGCGACTAAATTGAAAATTAAAAAGTGGGCTCACATGTCATCAATAGATTTTTGGTATTCGATAGGATCTACTTATACTTATTTAACTGTTTTACGATTGCCTAAGATAGCTATGGCTAATGGAATAGAAATTTCTTGGCGACCCTTCAATGTGCGTGATGTGATGGTTGAGCAGAAAAACATTCCTTTTTCAAACAAGCCTGTAAAATCAGCTTACATGTGGCGTGATATTGGGCGCCGATCTAGAATGTATGGCCTAGAACCAAAGATCCCTGCCCCCTATCCTTTGTCAGGATTAGTTTTGGCCAATCAAATAGCCATTTTGGGAAAAGAAGAAGGCTGGATAGAAGCATA
>ERZ802822.2418-NODE-2418-length-10427-cov-7.216908_pt1 | contig 10427 bp, 9 predicted proteins | sample MGYA00345649_ERZ802822 | MGnify/ENA primary metagenome ERZ802822 (study PRJEB30503, sample SAMEA104212359) | marine metagenome | biome: Westerlies Biome; feature: [SRF] surface water layer (ENVO:00010504) within the epipelagic zone...; material: water... | reverse complement strand
AGCAACCCAAAATTTATTAAGAAAAACATTATTTTTATTTATAAATTCATTTTTATTAGAAGAGGAATAAATTAATCCACTTCTAGAAACATTATTCATGTTTTTAACAGAAATTTTCTTGTTGAATAATCTAGATTTAGAAATTTCATCTAAGTTACTACCTTCTGCAATTAAATCTTCAATTTCATCTAATTTTTCAAAAAGAATTTCAACAGATAATTCTTTAAGCATTTTTTCTTTAACATCTTTAATGGCATCATCGTAATTAACTTCTGTTTTCTCAGCTATATTTATAATTTTATATATATTTAAACCAAATTTTGTTTTTATTGGACCCAGAACTTCATTTAATTTAGCTTTGAAAATCTGATCTGCACTGTCTAATGGTAATTCTGATTTTTCTAGAATGCCGATATTCATATCATTTATAGATAATTCAAAATATTTTTTTGCAAGATCATTAAAATTATTACCTTTATTAATCAAATCCATAAATTTAGATGCTTTATTTCTATCTTGTGTTGTTATTTGAAGAATTTCTCTCTTTTCTTCAATAAAATAATTAGATTTTTCAATTTCATATTTTTCGTTGATTTGTTTTTGATTTATCTTAACTTGATCTTCAAAGACGATAGGTTTAATTTCTAAGAATTTAATATTTCTTGTAGCTGGTATTTTATAATTTTCTTTATTATCATTATAAAAATTTTTTAAAATATTATTTGCAGGCTTTGAAATTTTATTTTTTTCAAGCATTTCAAAAATTTCATAATTAATATTTCTAGTTTCATTTTGCCAATCCATTAATTTTTTAATCACCTTATCATCATAAGTTTCATTAAATGAATATGGCATTGATATCTGTTTAAGATTAGCTTCGCTTTTAATCATTTCTAAATATTTTGCCTCTGACAAGCCAGCATTGTTTAAAGATTGTAAAAACTTATTTTGAGAAAATTTACCAAGTGGATCCTTGAATGCTTTTTCTTGACTTATAGCTTTTGTTTTTACAGACAATGGAACACTTAGTTTTAAAGATTTAGCTTCAGAGTTTAATAGCATTTCTTGTTCTAATCTTTGTATTACACTTCTATGCATCCCTTTTTTAATAGCTTCTTGTAAAGTTGGTCTCTCAGGTAATGAATATCTTATTCTATTTAACTCATTGATAACCTTTTCAACTGTTACGTATTCACTATCAACTGTTAACACTTTTTTTTCTCCAGCTCCTCCAGTTAAATCTCCAACTCCCCATAATGCAAATCCACAGATTAATAAGACAAGAAAGCACTTGAAAAATATAGACTTTGTTTGATTGCGAAGAGCTCTTAACATTTTAACACCTAGTTTGATTGTTAATTTTTTAAATTAATATACTATTTAGTCATTTTTATAAATAATTTAATTTTTTATTTAATTAACTGGAGGAAAATTTACTATATGTTTATTGCAGCTAATTGGAAAATGAATTTAGATAAAAAATCTATAAATTTTTTTATTGAACATTTAAGAGATTATAAATTTTCTGATGATGTTAATGTGTGTATTTTTCCACCTACTATCTATATTAATTTTTTAAATGAACTTATCAATAATCTTCCAATTTCAATTGGTGGACAGAATTGTCACAATCAATCTTTTGGGGCTTATACCGGAGAAGTGTCAGCTGCTTCATTAAAAGAGTTTGGTTGTGAATATGTTATACTTGGACATTCAGAAAGAAGAATATATAATAAAGAAACTAATCAACATATTCAAAAATGCGCCGAATTGGCAATCAAAACTAACTTAAAGCCCATAATTTGTGTAGGAGAAAATCTTAGTGAACGTGAGAATGGAAAAGCTATTAATTTTATTGAAAAACAAATTATTGAATGCTTACCAGAAAAATTTGAAGAGATAATTATAGCATATGAACCAATATGGTCTATTGGAACTGGGAAAATTCCTCACAAAACTGAAATAAAAGAAATGCATAAAAATATTACTGAAATAGTAAATTCCAAAACCAAAAAAAAGGTTAAAATTTTATATGGTGGTTCTGTAAATGAAAATAACATCGAAGAAATTTTGTCAGTGAATAATGTCGGTGGGGTTTTAGTTGGGGGCGCTAGTCTGAAAATAAAAGATTTTCTTGCAATTTACAGTTCAGCCGTTAAGTATTTAGATAAAATTCATAATATTAAGGATTAATAATGATCACTGTTATTCTAATAATTCATATTATATTAGCTATTTGTATTATATGCGCAGTTTTGCTTCAGAAAAGCGAAGGTGGAGGATTAGGAATAGGTGGATCTAGCGGTGGAGCTGGAGGAGGTTTCATGACAGCTAGGGGTACTGCAAATTTCATGACTAAATTGACAGCAATTTTAGGTGCTTGTTTTTTCTTAACTTCAATAATTTTAGCATTATTATCTTCGAATAATACACCTTCGATTGCTAATGAAGTTGAAAAGTCCATAGAAAAAAGCTCAACAACGGAGCCGACTGTTCCTCTTGGTAACTAGTTAATTTATTAGGCTTGAAATGAATAGTACATCAGCAAAGTTTATTTTTATAACTGGAGGTGTTGTATCTTCTTTGGGTAAAGGCTTAGCTTCAGCTTCTCTTGGTGCAGTTCTTCAAGCTAGAGGATATAAAATAAAATTAAGAAAATTAGACCCTTATTTAAATGTTGATCCTGGAACAATGAGTCCGTATCAACATGGAGAATGTTATGTTACCGATGATGGTGCGGAAACAGACTTGGACTTGGGACACTACGAAAGATTTACTGGTGTTAATGCAAAGAAATCGGATAACATTACAACTGGCAAAATTTATTCAAATGTAATTGCTAAGGAAAGAAAAGGTGATTATTTAGGGGCCACCATTCAGGTAATACCGCATGTGACTGACGCCATTAAAGAATATATTTTATCTGATATCAATGATGAAGATTTTATTCTTTGCGAAATTGGAGGTACTGTTGGTGATATAGAGTCACTTCCGTTTATAGAAGCGATTAGACAATTAGGAAATGAACTAGGATTATCTAAAACTTGTTTTCTACACGTTACACTTTTACCTTACATTAAGACAGCTGGTGAACTTAAAACTAAACCAACTCAACATTCTGTCAAAGAGTTACAGGGAATGGGTATTCAACCAGATATACTTCTTTGCAGAACAGAAAACATTATTCCTACAGAACAAAAATCAAAAATTGCACTTTTTTGTAATTTAAAGCCTGAAACGGTAATAGAAGCATTGGATTCTTCTTCAATATACGATGTACCTATCGCATATCACAAACAAGGACTTGATTATCAAGTTTGCAAGCATTTTCAACTTGATCTGTCAAAAAAACCAGATTTAAGCCGTTGGATTAAAATAAATAAAATACAAAATTCGTCTGAAGGTAATATAAATATTGGTGTTGTAGGTAAATATACATCTATGATTGACGCTTACAAATCTTTGATTGAGGCCATTAATCATGGTGGTTTAGCCAACAAAGTTAAAGTAACCATTAAATGGATTGATTCAGAATTAATTGAACGTGAAAATACAGATGTTAAAAATATATTTAAGGATATAAATGGAATTATTGTTCCAGGTGGTTTTGGCAAAAGAGGTTCTGAAGGAAAAATTAATGCAATTAAGTTTGCAAGATTGAATAATATCCCTTTTTTTGGAATTTGCTTTGGAATGCAAATGGCAGTTCTTGAATTTGCTAGAAATGTACTAAAATTAGACAACGCAACTTCATCTGAATTTGGTAAAAATCATTTATCTTTGATTGGCCTTTTAACCGAGTGGCAAACTAAGACTGGCTTAGAAAAAAGAAATAAAAATTCTAACCTAGGTGGTACTATGAGGTTAGGCGCGTACGATTGTAAATTAATTGAAAATAGCTTTGTAAAATCGATTTATAAAAAAAATACGATTTCAGAACGTCATCGTCATAGATATGAGGTAAATAATAAATTCAATTTAGAATTTAAAAATAATGGTTTAACTTTCTCAGGAATGTCTCCTAACAACTTGCTTCCTGAAATATTAGAAATTTCTTCTCACCCTTGGTTTATAGGCGTGCAATTTCATCCAGAGTTAAAATCTAAACCTTTTGATCCTCATCCACTATTTTCTTCTTTTATTAATGCAAGTTTAAAACAATCTCGATTGTTATAATGTCTATTATCTAGGTGTTGTTAGATTATGAAACAAAATATTATTAATATATCAGGATTTGAAGTTTCTAATATACATCCTTTTTTCTTAATTGCAGGACCATGTTCCATTGAGTCAAAAGACCATGCAATTAATCATGCGGGTATAATTAACGAAATTTGTAAAAAATTAAGTGTTAATTTCGTTTATAAATCTTCATTTGATAAGGCTAATAGATCTAGCAAAAACTCGCATAGAGGTATTGGTCTAGAAAAAGGCTTAACTATTTTATCAGATGTAAAAAAAGAATTTAATATACCAATCTTGACAGATGTTCACGAAAGTTATCAATGTAAAGAAATAGCAAACGTTGTTGATATAATTCAAATACCTGCTTTTTTATCCAGACAGACTGATTTATTAACTGCTGCAGCAGAAACAGGAAAAATTATAAATATAAAAAAAGGACAATTTTTAGCACCTTGGGATATGGAAAATGTTTTAAATAAAGTTTTAGATGTTGGAAACAAAAATGTAATGTTAACCGAAAGAGGTACTTCTTTTGGCTATAATACACTTGTTTCAGATATGCGAGCAATTCCTCAAATGACTGAATTTGGTTTTCCAATTATATTTGATGCAACACATTCTGTTCAACAACCAGGAGGTTTAGGTTTAACATCAGGTGGACAAAGAGAATTTGTACCAGTTTTGTCAAGGGCAGCTGTTTCCGTTGGTATTTCTGGATTATTTATTGAAGCTCATGAAAATCCAGAAAAAGCACCTAGTGATGGAGCTAACATGGTTAAATTAACTGAACTTGAGATGTTACTTAGTCAATTGATCGAAATAGATAAAATAATAAAAGTGTAGTACATTACTGTTACATTGGAGTCATAATGATTTATATTTCTGACATTTTAGCTAGACAAATTTTAGATAGTAGGGGTAATCCAACACTAGAAGTTGACGTTAAATTATCTGACGGCAGCTTAGGTAGAGCAGCTGTCCCGTCTGGAGCTTCAACTGGTGAATATGAAGCATACGAGCTTAGAGATGATAATTCAAAGTTTTTTAATGGAATGAGTGTTCTAAAAGCTATTGAAAATGTAAATGTTGAAATTTTCAATACCTTTTCTGGAAGAAATCCATTTCAACAAAGAAATATAGATCGTGATTTAATTGAACTTGACGGTACAGCTAACAAAAATAAATTAGGTGCTAATGCTATACTCGGCTTTTCAATGGCTGTTGCTAGGGCCGCGGCTAACTCTTTGAATTTACCTTTATGGAAATATATTGGTGGAATGAGAGCTTACACTCTACCTGTTCCAATGATGAATATTATTAATGGGGGTGCTCACGCCAATAATGGATTGGATTTTCAAGAATGTATGATAATGCCAATTGGTTTTTCTAAATTTTCTGATGCTCTAAGGTCAGGTACAGAAATTTTCTTTAATTTAAAAAAAATTTTAACTCAAAAGGGGTTTTCTACTTCTGTAGGAGATGAAGGTGGCTTTGCTCCAAATATAAATAATCTTGAAGAAGCACTAACTTATATTTCAGAATCTGTTGAAAAAAGTGGGTATAAACTAGGTGAAGAAATCTTTATTTCTATAGATGCTGCTGCAAGTGAATTATTTAAGGATAATTTTTACACTTTAAAAGGTGAAAATAAAAAATACTCTTCTGATGAATTAGTTATATTTTGGGAAAACATTTGTAATAAATTTCCTATTGTTTCTATTGAAGATCCATTTGATGAAAATGATTGGGATGGTTTTAAAGAACTCACAAAGCGAATTGGTAAAAAAGTACAAATCGTAGGCGATGATCTTTTTGTTACAAATAAAGAAAGACTTTTAAAAGGAATAAAAAACAATTCGGCAAATGCAATTTTAATTAAACTTAATCAAATTGGCACACTTTCAGAAACTCTTGAAACAATGGAATTAGCTAAGGATTCTAATTTTGGAGTTATTGTTTCTCATAGATCTGGTGAAACAGAAGATGTTTTTATAAGTGACTTAAGTGTTGCTTTAAATGCTGGTCAAATTAAAACAGGATCATTATCAAGAAGTGATAGAACTGCTAAATATAATCAGCTTTTAAGAATAGAAGAAATGATGGGCGATGACGCTTATTATTATGGCAATAATTTTTTCAATTATTTTAATATTTAGGATATTTGTAATATGAATAGATATTTAAGCAGAAAAAATTTTCTTCTAAATTTAATGACATTTTTTTCTTTATTAATATTTGTTTTTTTTATTTCGCATATCTTTTTTGGAGATAGATCAGTTTGGAAAATTTTTTTATTAAATAATCAAATATCAATGGCTAAAAAGGAATATAACATTTTACTTAACGATAAAATAAAAACCTCTTCAGAAATAAATCTTCTTCGTGATAATAATTTAGATTCTGATATAATTTCAGAAATTGCACATAAATCATTATGCCTTATTGAATCTGACCAAATAGTCATTGATATTACTAAATAGATTAAGATATTATTAGGAATAATCTTAATTTTTTGTTAGAAGATACTTAAATTATTTAAAATTTTGTTATTAATAACACAGGTTTATATGAAAAAAAATACATCAACAAAAACATTAAATGAATCAAAAATGAATTATGATTTAGAATTATTAAAAGACATGTATCAGAAAATGCTTCTTATTAGAAGGTTTGAAGAAAAAGCTGGTCAATTATATGGTATGGGCAAGATAGGTGGTTTTTGCCATTTATATATAGGTCAAGAAGCGGTGGTTGTTGGTATCCAGTCAGCACAAATAGAAGGTGATAGTATTGTTACATCGTACAGAGATCATGGTCATATGATAGCATGTGATATGGATCCTAAAGGTGTTATGGCTGAGTTAACTGGTAGAGAAGACGGTTATTCAAAGGGTAAAGGTGGATCAATGCACATGTTTAGCCGTGAAAAAGGTTTTTTTGGTGGGCATGGAATTGTAGCAGCTCAAGTTCCCATTGGAGCAGGTTTGGCTTTTGCACATAAATATAATGGAAATAAAAATGTATCTATAACATATTTTGGAGATGGAGCAGCAAACCAAGGGCAAGTTTATGAATCTTATAATATAGCCTCACTTTGGAAGCTTCCTGTTATTTTTGTAATAGAAAATAATAAGTATGGTATGGGTACATCTGTAAATAGATCTTCAGCAGGTGATAATCTATCCGATAGAGGAAAAGCATATGGCATTAAATCAGAAATTGTTGATGGAATGGATATTATTGCTGTAAGAGATGCTGCAATTAGAGCCATTGAGTATTGTCGATCAGGCAAAGGTCCTTATATTTTAGAAATGAAGACTTATAGGTATAGAGGACATTCTATGTCAGATCCAGCTAAATATAGAACTAGAGACGAAGTCGAGAAAATTAGAAAAACGTCGGATCCAATTGAAAATATTAAAATTTTATTGAATAAAATGGGTGTTGAAGATAAAGCTCTTAAAGATATTGATGTGAAAATAAAATCTAAAATTGCAGATGCTGCAAAATTTGCTCAAGATTCACCAGAACCTTCTGAAGCTGAATTATATACGGATATAACTATTAATTAATGGTGATTAAATGACAATTGAAATTTTAATGCCTGCTCTAAGTCCCACTATGGAAGAGGGTACTTTAGCCAAATGGCTTGTAAATGAAGGAGACTCAATTTCATCAGGTGATTTAATTGCTGAAATAGAAACAGATAAAGCTACAATGGAAGTAGAAGCAGTTGATGATGGAAAAATAGGTCAGTTGCTTGTTCCAGCCGGAACTGAGGGTGTTAAAGTTAATACTCCAATAGCATTATTAATTGATTCAACTGAATTACCACATGCTTCAATAAAAAATATTGCTGACAAACCATATCTAGAAAAAGAAAAAATTGCGCCTGAGTTAAAAATGGTGAAACCAATTACCCTCGAGCCCAATTCAAGTATTATTACTGTAAGAGAAGCTTTAAGAAACGCAATGGCAGAAGAAATGAGATCTGACAAAAATGTTTTCGTAATGGGAGAAGAAGTTGCTGAATATCAGGGTGCATACAAAGTAACCCAGGGTTTACTTGATGAGTTTGGTGATAAACGTGTCTACGACACTCCTATAACAGAGCATGGTTTTGCTGGTATAGGTATCGGTGCTGCATTTGGAAATTTAAAACCAATCGTTGAATTTATGACTTTTAATTTTGCAATGCAGGCAATGGACCAAATAATTAATTCGGCAGCCAAAACACTTTATATGTCAGGTGGACAGATGGGTTGTCCAATTGTTTTCAGAGGACCTAATGGTGCAGCTTCACGGGTTGCAGCCCAGCATAGCCAATGTTATGCTAGTTGGTATGCTCATTGTCCTGGTTTAAAAGTTGTTTCACCATGGTCTAGTAAAGATGCTAAAGGATTATTAAAATCTGCTATAAGAGATCCAGATCCAGTAATTTTTCTTGAGAATGAAGTTATGTACGGCCAATCTTTTAATTGCCCAGACAATGAAGATTTTTTATTACCAATCGGAAAAGCTAATGTTGAAAAAGAAGGCTCAGATGTTACTATTATTGCGTTTTCTATAATGGTAGGAAAGTCTCTTGAGGCAGCAGAAATTTTACATGAAAAAGGTATCAATGCTGAAGTTGTAAATTTAAGGTCATTACGTCCCTTAGACTTGGATACAATAATTAATTCTGTTAAAAAAACTAATAGGGTGGTTACTTGTGAGGAAGGTTTTCCTTTTGCAGGCATTGGCGCAGAAATTTCAGCTGTTGTTAACGAAAACGCTTTTGATTGGCTTGATGCGCCGGTTAAAAGAGTTACTGGTAAAGATGTACCAATGCCTTATGCTGCCAATTTAGAAAAACTTGCACTACCTCAAGTTGATGACATTGTAAATGCATGTAGCGAAGTTTGTTATAAAGATTAAGGATATGAAATGAGTATAGATATCTTAATGCCAGCACTAAGTCCAACTATGGAAGAGGGTACCTTATCAAAATGGTTGGTTAAAGAAGGTGATAAAGTTGAATCTGGTGATTTAATTGCTGAAATAGAAACAGACAAAGCTACTATGGAGGTCGAAGCAATAGACGAAGGAGTGATTGGTAAAATTTTAGTTGATGAAGGTCAAGAATCTATAAAGGTTAACGTTCCAATTGCCATTTTGCTTTTGGAGGGTGAAGAATTAACAGATTTAACTAATAAAGTAGAAGAAGAAATAATTGAAAAGAAGTCTATAGACAAAAAAATTATAGACGAAAAAATATTGGAAGATAATATAGTCAACGTTTCTAAACCTACTTTTAAAAGTGAAATAAAAGATAAAATTTTAGATATAATTAAAGATAGAATATTTATAACACCTTTAGCAAAAAGGATTGCTAAACAAAGAGATATAGATTTAAACTCATTGTTAGGTTCAGGTCCCAACGGTAGGATACTAAAGGTAGATGTTGAAAATTATAATAATAATAAAAATGTCAAAAATCTAAACAAAACTTCTATAGATAACTTTGAACTCGTTAAAAATAGTGCAATGCGAAAAACAATTGCAGATAGGCTTGTTAAATCCAAAAACGAAGCTCCACATTTTTATCTTTCTCTTGATTGTAATATAGATGAGCTCTTGAAAATTAGAAGTGCCTTAAATTCTAAAGCCAAGGAACAATATAAAATTTCTGTGAATGATATGATTATAAAGGCTTCTAGTGCGGCTCTAATGAAAGTGCCTAGAGCAAATGCTAGTTGGGAAAATGAAAATACTAAATATTTTCATACAACAGACATATCAGTTGCTGTTGCCATTGAGGGTGGATTAATTACACCAATTATTAAAGACGTCCAATCAAAGGGTTTGCTACAAATATCTGAAGATATGAAGAATTTAGCAGATAAAGCTAAAAACGGAAAATTATTACCCGAAGACTATATAGGGGGATCCTTCTCAATTTCTAATCTTGGTATGTATGGTATTAAAGAATTTTCAGCAGTTATAAATCCACCACAAGGATGTATTCTTGCGGTTGGGGCTGGAGAAAAGCGACCCACTGTGATTAATGAACAGATAATAATAGCTACTATAATGACTGTTACATTGTCGTGTGATCATCGGGTAGTTGATGGTGCTGTTGGAGCGGAGCTTTTATCAGAATTTAAAAATTTTATTGAAAATCCATCATTAATGCTTTTGTAGGAATAAATATGACAAAAAATGATTATGACCTAATTGTAATTGGTGGTGGCCCTGGAGGT
>ERZ802822.2416-NODE-2416-length-10432-cov-44.527958_pt1 | contig 10432 bp, 12 predicted proteins | sample MGYA00345649_ERZ802822 | MGnify/ENA primary metagenome ERZ802822 (study PRJEB30503, sample SAMEA104212359) | marine metagenome | biome: Westerlies Biome; feature: [SRF] surface water layer (ENVO:00010504) within the epipelagic zone...; material: water... | reverse complement strand
ATGATGTGCAATCCATAGCTGAGCTCATCGGCCTCCACCCGGTTCAAACCAGGAGCCAAAGGATTCATCGCCCTCCAAAGATCATCTGCTGATGAGAGCGGAGCCCCGGCAGCCTCAAAATCCGGCCACCACTGCTGCGCAAACGGCTGACTTCTTGCGACCCGATTTTCCCAAAACAGCGATTGACTTTCATGCACGGCCATGGATGTCGCCTGCCCCAGAGGCCAGGCAAACCATTGATGTTTCTGATCAGGAAGACCCTGCTCATAAAGGGAGTGTCCCCATTCATGGGCTGTGGCCAGGAAACAGGAAAGCGGTTGCCCTGGAACAACTCTGGTCGTGATCCTGTAGTCGTTCGGACCAAGCGTGATCGAGAAGGGATGGGGGGATCGCGCAACACAGGTCATCGACGCATCGCGTCCCCAGGAGGTCAACAATGTGTCGCAGAGCTGTTGCTGTGCTGGTTCAGGGAGATCCCAACTGAGCTCTCGCTGACGTGGCTGCCGACCAGCTTGTTGCAACAACTCTGGCAAGCGCTGCCGAAGCGGTGCAAACAACTCCAGCAAACGCTTCAAGGTGAGATCGGGCTCAAATGGCTGAGCCAGTGTTTCCCAACAACTGCGCGGCTCTGCAAGCTGTCGAGCCTGTTCTTGACGCAATCCAATCATGGTGCGCAAGGAGGGAGCAAACACGCCGAAATCGGAGTTGGCTCGTGCTTGTTGCCAAGTGTTGTAGCCGTCGGCTTTAGCCGTTGCCAACGCTGCCACCAAAGCAGGGTCTAACGCCTGTTGCCGGCATAGATCCTGCTCGAGCAAGTCAAGATTCCGGCCGCAAGCGGCCTTCTCTGTCGTTGAAAGCCCTGACTGGCTCCACTCAACACGGGCCTCCTGGATCAGATCGGCGTACTCGCGGGAGCTCTGCCGTGAATGCAGTTGAATCGCCAGAAGCGCCAACTGCTCTCCTCGCCAAGATGCCCCACCGGAGGGCATGCGGGTGTTTTGGTCCCAATACAACGTGCTCGCAATGGAGCCAGTGATTTTGGTCTGATGCAGGTAATCGCCTAACCGATCCCAGGCCGTTGTCCTGGATCCCATCTGGGCTCCATCTCTGATTGAACCCTATACAGCTCGGTGCTTGAAGGTAAAGACACCAACACATTTCAGACAGAGTTTCAAGAGTCCTCTTGTCTGCTGTAAGCAGCAGGCACAAGCACCAGAAACAACATCCACCAAGCCAAAATTGCCAAGGTGATGGGAAGCGTGATCCAAAGTCGATGAAGGAATAGCCAGCTGCCAAGCGAGATAACAACGCCTGTGAGGACAATGCTCCAGGGCTGACACCACCACGGTTTAAGGGACCAAAAGGCAACCGGCTGCTGATTCACGTTCCGACCTACTTCTTCCTGCAATAACCAGCACCCACATTCATCCAGCCGGAGTCGCAAGCCTCACCATTTGTTGGCCTCATTTGATAATTAATGGGCGATACGCAGGTGGTGCCAAGAGTATTCACATAACCCAATGGGCACTGATTATGACCCTGTGCTTTTGGGATCCTTTTTTGAGCCAACGCCTCGGTTGGTGAGATCAACGACAACAACATCCCGAGAGCAAATAAACGGACCATTCAAATTGCAATAACTAACGGCACCTTAGTGATCACATTGCCGGGCGTCAGAAAACAACGACTCATTGTTTGCGGCAATACCCTCCCCCCACATCCAGCCATCCGGATGGGCAGGATCGGCCATCGATGGCTTGGACTGTATGAGTCATCATCCCGAGGGTGCTGCATTTTCCATTGAGCATGTCGACATAGCCCAAGGGACAACGGCTCTCGATCTTTTCAACAATCCTCTGCGCCGAAGCGGATGGTGCCTGACAGGCCCACAACACAATCGATGTTGTGGCAACGACAGCGCTCACACTCCAGGTCCGCAAAGAGGACGAACGACCAAGCAAGGGCGTCATCGCCATCGGCACTCAAAACGCCCTAAAACATTAGTGGTGGTTTTACCCATGTTTTGGTTCTGAACCAAACTCCAGATATCTCAAGATCCAGATTCATCTATGTCAAAGCAAGCTGTTTTGCTCGATGACGCGGCACGTCAAAGCCTCTGCTCTTCTTGTCCTTCCTGGACGATTGCATCTGATGGACTGGAAAAAGAGTGGAGCTTCCACTCCTTCGTTGAAGCCTTTGGCTTCATGACTCAGGTCGCACTCCTAGCCGAATGCGCCAATCACCATCCCGAGTGGAGCAATGTTTATAACCGTGTCACCATTCGTCTCACGACCCATGATCTTGGTGGACTCTCAAGCCGTGATGCCGAATTAGCCCTAGCGATCGACGCCCTCTCTCCAACCTTTTAACTCCGGCCATGTCAGCGACTGCTTCCAACCAAAGGATTGAAACCAACGGAACACCTGTCACCATTCTCACCGGATTTCTAGGCGCCGGAAAGACCACTCTCCTCAACCACATTCTCAGCAATCAAGACGGTCTCAAAACTGCTGTTCTGGTGAACGAGTTCGGAGAGATTGGCATCGACAACGATCTTGTGGTGAGCACCAGCGCAGACATGGTGGAGCTCAGCAATGGCTGCATCTGCTGCACGATTAATGGGGAATTGCTGGAAGCTGTCGATCGCATCCTGAAGCGTCCTGAACCCTTGGACTATTTGGTTGTGGAGACCACAGGTCTTGCCGATCCACTTCCCGTAGCCATGACATTTCTAGGCAGTGAATTGCGGGATCAGACCAGGTTGGATTCAATCATCACCCTCGTTGATGCTGAAAATTGCAATGCTCGCGTTTTTGAAAGTGAAGTTGGGCGCTCCCAAATTATTTATGGAGACATTCTTCTTCTAAACAAAACAGATTTGGTATCAACAGAGCGTGTCAAAGAATTAGAAGAAAGCCTACGCAGTATCAAAAAAGATGCCCGTATCCTTCATTCCGTGAAAGGAGATGTTCCCCTGCCTCTCTTGATGAGTGTTGGATTGTTTGAGAGCGATCGCGTTGCGACCAAAGCCGATCACGACCATCACGATCACGGGCACGACCATGACCATGACCATGGGCACCACGACCATCACGATCATGACCATGGTCACGCGCATCACGGCCATGACGATGCTGACCATCTCGACATCGAGGGCTATACCTCCCTGTCATTCAGCAGTGACGGACCCTTCTCCCTCCGCAAATTTCAAAACTTCCTCGACAATCAATTGCCCGAGAGCGTTTTTCGCGCCAAAGGCATCCTTTGGTTTAACGAAAGCGAAAAGCGCCATGTTTTTCATCTGGCTGGCAAACGCTTCTCCATTGATGACAGCGACTGGGATGGCGAACGCAAGAACCAACTGGTGTTGATCGGTCAGGAGATGGACCACAGCACCCTGAGGGGACAACTCAAAGCGTGTGTCGCCAAGGATGCCGGCAAAGGCTTTTCGTAAATCAACCACCCCATTCCAACGTTTGCGTTCAGGTTGAGATGTCGATACCGAAACATTCTGATTAGAGTTACGCCAGCTTTGGGTTGGCGATGTTTGAGCTCACCCTTCTGGGGACATGTTTCATTCTGATTGGCATCCTTCTCTGGTTTAACGCCAACTCTGACGATGACGACAACAGTGGTGGCGGATTAATGGAACCCGCACTCGTTCCAATTCCCGTAAGACAAGTCCGACGCTGAAAGGGCAGAGACCAAGCGAAGTGAGTCACTCTTGAGTACTGTTCTCAACAGGCTCTTGGTGCGAATGCAAGTCAGTGCCAATCCATTGCGACGACGTGGACCTGACTGCTTCCTTCCTGTGAACGTTCGATCCCTAGGCGATTCGAGATCAATCGCTCGGTTGGGTGATCTCTGTGGATGAGAGCTACCACTCATGACAAGCAAGAGCTTGCAAGGCCAGTGGCATCAGGGGAGGACCCTATTGGCAGTTGTGGCCTGCCTCCTCGCCGCACTCGCACTCTTTCCCTTGGGCGGATTAATTGGAGAGGGAGTCAGAGGCCTCCTTCTTGGTACGGCCAGCCTGGGTGCCGATGGTCTGATCCAAATCCGCGGAACAACCCTCCTGCTGCTTGGCACCGCGAGCCTCGGAGCCGTTCTTGGTTCAGCGAACGGCTGGCTGCTCGCCAATTGCCGCTTTCCAGGCCGACGCCTTCTTCGGGTTGCCCAACTGCTCCCTCTCGCCAGCCCTTCGTACCTTCTGGCTGCAACGCTCGTGGACCTGGGCAGCATCCATGGGATCCGAATTCATGGACTGGGTTGGGGGGTGCTGGTCATGGCTTTAAGCACCTATCCCTACGTTTTCCTGCTCAGCACTGAAAGCTTCAGCATCTGCGGTCGTCGCCAGCTTGAAGCCTGCCGATGCCTCGGAGTTGGTCCATGGGAAAGCTTTCGACGCATCGCCCTGCCGATGGCTCTCCCTGCCATCGGAGCCGGAATCGCACTGATGGGAATGGAGGTGGTCAACGAACTTGGGGCCGTTCAACTCCTAGGCATCCCAAGTCTCTCCGCTGGAATTCTCCAGGCCTGGCAACTCGAAGGAAATCCAGCAGGAGCGGTCGGACTTGCCCTAGTCACACTGATCATCGTGACGGGACTGTTGATCGGCGAACGCAAACTGCGTCGTCGTAGTCGTCGATGGTCGGAAGGCCTAACGGGTGGAGAATCCCCAAACTGGACTCTCACTGGAACGAGAGCCTTGGCCGCTCAGGCCTTGGGGTTCATTCCACCGTTTCTGAGCCTTGGCACACCCTTGATCTGGGCCTGCTTGAACCTTGATCAACTTCAAACCGGTTTACAGCCAGAGCTGTTTCTGCTGACCTTGCGCAGTCTTGGTCTCGCCCTTGCAGCAGCAGGCTTAGCCGTTGCAGCTGCCTTGCTCCTTGCCATCACAAAGCGCTGGACCACGGCCCCTTGGCTGCACAGCCTCACCTTTCTCGCCGGGCTCGGGTACGCGATTCCAGGTGCCGTGCTCGCCCTGGCCTTGCTCATCATCGGTGGCCCCTGGCAGCTCTCACCCATCCTGCTTTTGCTCTGGGGCTATAGCGATCGTTTCCTTGCTGTTGCCAAAGGGGGCCTTGATGCAGGCTTAGAACGAATGTCACCAAGCCTTGATGAAGCAGCCACTGGCCTGGGCTGCCGCTGGCCTGATGTGCTCCGTCGCATTCACATTCCCCTGCTGCAAGGACCGCTCGCGGTCGGTGCACTCCTGGTCTTCGTGGACACCGTGAAGGAGCTACCTCTGACCTTCGCGCTTCGACCCTTTGATTTCGACACCCTGTCGGTGCGAGTTTTTCAATACGCGAGCGACGAGCGGCTTGCCGCAGCGCTCTGGCCTGCATTGATGATCCTGGGACTCGGACTGATTGCCGCAGCTGCCCTCGTACCAGGCCTCGACCACACAACTGAGACTTAATTCTCCGGCAAAGACCGGCAACCAGGGCTACGGCGCGGAGCCAACATATCCAGCAAATTTCCCAGGATCAAACTGAAATTATCGTCATTCACACTCAAGTGAGTGCAGCGGCCCTCGCTAACAATCCAAACCCCGTGATCGCTCGTAAGCACCAACCCAAGTCGATCATCCGATGCCTAGGAAGCAGCTGTTGAAAACCTCCCAGCGCATTGGAAGTTCAGGGAGCGGCCACACCATCAGAACAGCCGGTTAAACGCGAACCTTTGCCGTCATCCAGGCATCACCCTTCACAGCAGCGGCAGCGATCAGATCCGCCATGGTCGCGAGCAATCGGTAGCTGAGTGCCACCGCAAGCAATGGCGCCTCCGGCACAATCGTTCCCATACGAAACAGCAGAACCGCCTCAAACACCCCCAAACCACCTGGAGCAGCAGGAACAACAAGACCAGCCGTCCAGGCAAGGGCAAAGGCCGCAAGCCAAAGACCCAGAGGCTGCCCAGCCAAGAGTCCGAACGTTTGCAAGCAACACCAAAAACCGGCAAATCGACAGAGCACAAACAGCAGTTCAGAGACCAAGGGCCACCAGGGGTAAGACGTTCTGCCGCTGCCCAATTCCTCATCCTCAATGGAGGTCGTACCCCCCGGATCCACGCGATTGAGCTGGCGCAACTTGCTGGTCTCCAACCGACGCAACAAAGGCTCACGCCAACGCGGCAACAGCAGCGCGGAAGGGAGAACACAGAGCAACGCCAAACCGTTTTGAAACCCACCGAACGGCACCCAAAGCAGGGCGGCAACGGCCATCACCATCGGCTCCATCAGCACCGATACCAAAGCCTTGCCACCACCAAGATCAGGCTGCAGAGCACGAAAACGATCGAGGAAATGCCAGATGCCACCCGGCAAATATTTGAGCAAGTTGCTTCGCAGATAAAGCGGCACCAAAGCCAAGCGGCCCGGCCGATGTCCGAGCCAAACCACCAAAACCTTCCAAGCCAGAGCATTGACCACCAAGCTGAGCCAACTCAAACCAAGCCCCAACAACAACCAACACCATCCCTGTGGGCTGATCGTGAGGGCGCGCAATCCTGTGGCATGGCTTGCCAGCGCCACACCCACAAAGGCGAGGGTCAGCAGGGTGATCCAAAGGCGTAAACCACCAGGCAAAGAAAGCCGTTTCAGCACTGCCAGTCCTCCTCGGGCACAAAAGCATCAGCCTCGAGAGAGAGGCGGTTACGAAGTTCCATCACGCTGAGACCAGCCTCAGCAGACACACGCTGGAGCTCATCTTGCTCCCACTTGAGAGTGAAGGTCCCATCTGGACGGCGAGTCTGCTTGGCGCGAATCATGCCCCAAGGGGTTGCACTTGCCCCACAACGACGGGGCAGCACCCAGCGCCCCTGTTCGCGCTCCCTTAAGCCGATGGTTGGACTATGGCGCCACCACACCTCCCGCAAGGCAGCAGCCTGATCTGGCGTTGTAAGGGCGATCACCGAAGTACCAGGCCTTTGCTTTTTCATCAACACGGCTCCCTGAACCACATCCAACGCGCCAGCTAAACGCAGGTGCTGAGCCAGGCTTGCCAGCTCTTCGGCAGTGGCATCGTCAATCCAGGCCTCCTGCACCACAAGTTCCTGCCAACAAGGCTCTGTTCTGCTCGCCTCACGAATACGGATCAAGCGCAGCAGGTTGGGACGATCCAAACAGCGATGGCCGAGGCCAATGCCGACAGCTTCAACCTCCATTCTTGAGGGGCGTTGGAAGTGATCCGCCAACACAGCCACCAAGGCCAACCCGGTAGGGGTGGTGAGCTCAGCAGCAGGAAGATCCTCCCCGGTGAGGAGCGGCAGCTGATGACGCTTTGCCAATTCGAGTACCGCCGGCACCGGAACAGGAAGCACCCCATGGGCCGTCGTCACTCGACCATGGCCGGTGGGAGGGGCTGTGCAATAAATCGAATCAGGGGAAAGGTTCTCGATGCCAGCGCAGACGCCGATCACATCAACCAAGCTGTCGATCGCGCCAATCTCATGGAAGTGAACTTGATCAGGGGCACAACCGTGCACCGTGGCTTCCGCATCAGCCAGGGCCTGAAACACCTGCAACACCTTTGTCTTTAGGGAAGGTGACAGCAACGCCTCCGAGATCAAAGAGCGCAGATCTAACCAGCGACGATGGGGAGGGTTGGGTTCCTCGCTGCTCACCGTGAGCCGAAGCCCACGCAATCCACCACTCTGAGCTTCCTCAACGTTGAGTCCATAGGCCTTGGCGAGACCAAGAGCTTGCAAGGGCTCATGCACAACCGACTCCGGCACTCCTAAATCCAGGACTGCCGACAACAACATGTCCCCGGCAAGACCCGTTGGGCAATCAATCACCAGTGCACTCATGCTGGGTCTAGAGGCATGCCGTCCAACAGCCTGTTGGCAATCGATTCGATCTCAGTGCGTCGCGAACGCAAAAGCTGCTCCACCTCACGTCGGGCCCGGCGTTGCTCTCGCTGAGCCGTATCAACATCTTGTCCAGACACGCCCCAGATGCGTCCCAACAGAGCCCTGTCATCTTCCCCTCCTTGAGGGGGTCCCTCGAGCAGCGTTTCCGCAGCCATTCCGGCCTGAAGAACCCGGCTCCAGCGACGCAAGTCTTCTAGAGACAAACGGGCCCGATCCGGTAGAGCAAATTCGGTGACACCATTGCAGCGCAACCCCGCCTGAAGACAACCACGGGTTCCAACAAGAACCCGTTTGACCTCAAGATTTTCCTCTTGAGCAACCAACCAGTGACCAGCCTCGTGAAACGCAACTCTGCGCAATCTGTTGCGTCCACCGGGCAGTGATTCCGCCAAAAGGTGGCCTCCCATCCCGTTGAACTGAGCTGCATCAACGGTGAGGCCCAAGAGTGCACCTCCCAACCCGAGAGCAATCCATGCCGTCGACAGTCCGATCAGTGGTCCAAACACAGCCAAACCGGTGGCACTGGCCACCGCGACACCGGCAGTGGTGTTGAAGGTGGGGGAAGAGGGCATCAGCTCAGGTCTTGGCAGGTCGGGGGCGAGCACCTCCCTTACGGGCTCCCTCCCGGCCTTTTCCGCCTCGCGTTGGCATCGGTGCAATCACTTCAACGGCCTCAACGGCGAGGAGCTGTCCTTGACGGCGCACATCCAAGCTCACGAAATGCCTTAGATGCTCGAGGGGCAGCTCTCCTGTGAGCTGCACTTTGAACGGCAAAGGACGGAATCCATCTGCTCGAGGCAGCTGCCGCACCTTCACGACGAGCTCATTGGCTTCTGGCTTTGTGAAAATCAATTCGCCGCGAATCGAGAAAAAGTCGTCGCCTTCTGGAAGTTGATCCGCGGAACCCTGGGCTTCTGAGCCTTCGGCATCCACGGCCTCGATCTCCGAGGCCTCCGCTGTCGCCAACGTGCTTGGCTCCCAAATTCCTGCAATTTGGAGATGCAGCTGCTCAGACTCACGGCAGCGGGGGTACACCACCCACAGGTGAGGCGTTGTCATATCGAGATGACGACGCATGAGGGTAAGCATCCTGCCAAGAACAACAGCCTCTAATTCATTGCCATCGGAATCGATCAAGACTCCCCGGGTCAGCTGATCGTCAGATTCCGGTCGATAGATGCCCCTAACAACACCGATCGCCCGGTACTGGAGGGGTTCTGTAACCGGGGAAATCGGATGGTCGCGCATTGCTGTGAGTGGCTTCCATTTGCCTGTAAGGACTCTAGCCAGCTCGGGGGATTCGATTCACAGTGGTCTAAGCACTCCCCAACCAGATTGCCCGGCGCTAACCGACTACAGGCGGTTCGAGATCGATGGATGATCGGATTGGGACTTCCTTTGGCCCTGATCACAGGCTGGTTTGTAGCCCAATCACTCAATCAAGATCCAAAGGCAAATCAACAGATCAATCACCAGCTGCAGTCCCGCGTCCAGCCTGTCGAACATCCAGCCAAGACAAAGGCTCCTCAAGCCATAGAGCCTGAGCAAAAGCTTGAACAACTCGCCCTCTCCCGTCCACGCGAGTGGCGTTGGCGCTTGCTCCTGGCCCAAATGAAGCTCCAACGAGGTGATCGCAAAGGAGCAGGGCGTGAGCTCATCACCCTTCAAGCCCTATGGCCCAATCGCTCAGAAGTACAGAACCTCCAACTGATCTTGGATATGGGAACAAAGCGGCAGGCCACCGCTTTGGAACAGACAAGCGATCGTTTCAAGCAAGCCCCCAAAGGTCAACGACTCTCTCTTGGATTGCGCCTTGCTGATCTGCAACGTCTCTCCGGACAAGACATCGCAGCCATCGCCACCTACCGCCTCATTGCCACAGAATCTCCAGAGAGCGTGCAACCTCTTTTGGCCCTTGCCCTTCTCCATCGAGACAAGGGACAGAGACAGCTATCGCAAAAGGTATTGCTCAGTGTCCGAAACCGTCTTTCAGTCAATAAACAGGACAAGCAAGCCCTCGATCAGCTAGCGGTGCGCTGGCAACTTGATTCCTTCCGAAAGGGAGAGGACAGAACGCCAACACGTCGCGCAACCGTGCTGCCCCCTCCTCCTAAGGCGCGGGTTGAGACGATTCCAAAGCCTTAAGCGCCGCATCGATGGCGTCGGCGGGAGGTGTGGCGTCATTCATCGCATTGGCCCTGCGCAAACGATTCATCAAGTCCATAGGGTTGGTGGCATCAAGCACCGACTCCTGGTCGTTCTGGCCTGGCACGGTCTGGAACACATCACGCTGCTGGGGAGACTGATAGCCGCTTCCCATGGGGCTTTCCTGAGCCAAAACGTCTACGGAGGTGAGCAGCGACATCGCACTGATGAGCCCAAGAAGATGAGGTCTTAACGCGGTAAGCGTTGGCACGTTCTCAGCTCCCAAACAACGGCCTGATGCTAAGGGTCACCTTCAGAAGCCGCATCATCCGTGCAAATCGCCAGCTGGAATGTCAATTCCGTGCGAACCCGACTGGATCATGTCCTGAATTGGCTTGAACACTCGGAG
>ERZ802822.2415-NODE-2415-length-10433-cov-26.806392_pt1 | contig 10433 bp, 13 predicted proteins | sample MGYA00345649_ERZ802822 | MGnify/ENA primary metagenome ERZ802822 (study PRJEB30503, sample SAMEA104212359) | marine metagenome | biome: Westerlies Biome; feature: [SRF] surface water layer (ENVO:00010504) within the epipelagic zone...; material: water... | reverse complement strand
GTATCTTCCAGATAAATCCCGTTGCTATGCGTCAAAACGTTCAAACAGGGGCTCGATAACGATTGATGCAAAAAATACTGCGCATCTTGCGCAAGCAGGTCTTGGGTTGAGGCATCAATATGGGCTGCCGACCAAGCCGCTCTTTGAGGCGATAGGTTGACATCGCCCTCCGACACGCTGGCTTTCGGTTTTAAGGAATATTTTTGCGCCATTTTAACCGCCCAATGTTGAAAATTGATCCCGCCAACTTAAGCCTGCCTCTGTTTTGGATTTGGGGCGGTATTCGCATCCGAATGCCCCTTGATATCCCAAAGCTTGAAACTGAGGCAGTAAAACGCCGTAGTCAAGCGCCCCTGGAAACGGTTCGGCGCGCTGCTCTGCCGCTGCAATTTGAATGTGACCAATTTTATCGACATAGCGTGAAAAATGTTCCAATAGATCACCGCTTTGGATGAACACATGGTAACAATCAAACATAATTTTTAACCGCGGATTGTTGATCGCGTCCAGAACTTGGCCCGCCTGCGCAAGGGTCTCTAAAAAATACCCGGGCAATTGTTCTTCACATACCGGTTCAATCACAATGGTTAAAGTCGAATGATCCAGCGCATATTCGAGATTTTCAACAAAGGTCTCGAATGCTTCTGGCGTCTGCTCACTGAAGCCTGACAAAATATGCAACGCCTTTGCTCCGATCTCTTGCGCAAGCCTCGCCGCCTCCCGAATGTCGTGTCGCGCGATGTGCTGACGATCTGGAATCGCAGCGCAACCAAAACTGGGGCCCATGCGTACATTCATACTGTTCACGGGCAGCCCAACCTCTTTCAACAGAGATTTCAAATCACCCAGATCTTCAAAATGCGCTTCATCGTGCAATTCAACCGAGTGGAACCCGTGTTTTTTGGCGCTCCGTATCCGGTCCAAAAACGGCAGCTCTTTCCAAAGATATCCCGTATTTGCAGAAAAGTTAAACGCCATTAAGCTTTCCCCCTAAAGCTAAGGAATCAGCACTTCGCGCACAGTTTTTGCATCGGCAAGGCGATCCATCGCTGCATTTAAATCATCAAACCCGATCAAACGCGACATCAATTTATCCACTCTTTCACAATTTATAAATGAAGGCCGGTTTGCCGAACATATTCGTAAGATGCGCCGGCTCTATCGCGACCGTCGAGACATGTTTCTAAATTGCCTTCTTGAAAACTGCTCGGACAGCCTGATCCCGCAGAAAAGCGATGCAGGAATGCATATTTTAGCAGATTTAAAACCTGGGATCGAAGATCAAACAGCCCATAAAGCCCTGCTTGCGCATGGTATAGATTCGCTTCCATTATCGGTGTATTGCAGCGAGCCAATCCAAAGATCGGCGCTGGTGTTAGGCTTTTCAGGCGTGCCGCTAAAAGCGATGCCTCGATCAACAAAGAAATTGGGGGAAAAATTACGAAGCTTGCATTAAGGCGCCCTGCTTGGCGGTGTTCGACCACGCTCATAGGGCGCTTTTCAGCCCAAGTAAGTTGTAGAAATGTCCGCTGGGTTTTTACGCAGCGCGGGCTGAGGCTTTATAAGCCGCGCAGGGGGCTGCCTTGGGCATTCGCAGGTAAACCGCCCTTGGCGTATTTGACCAATCCGGTTCCTTGTTCAAGCCCTCAATCGCTTTAAGCAAAGCAAGGCTTAGCCCAGCTGGCATTACACGGTGACATTCGCCAACACATCCTTGCGCGTGACCTCAGATTTTTTAGCCGCCATGGTCACGCGGCCGCGTTTTAACGTATAAAATCGGTCTGCAAGACTGAAGGCAAAATCAAAATATTGCTCCACCAAAATAATCGCCATATCTCCCTGCTGTTTCAGCAGTTCAATCACCTCACCGATTTGGCTGATAATATTGGGCTGTATGCCTTCGGTCGGTTCATCTAAAATCAGCAATTTGGGACGGGTAATCAACGCGCGGGCAATCGCCAATTGCTGTTGCTGGCCGCCAGATAGATCGCCCCCCTTGCGCGCTTTCATTTTCTTTAAAACTGGAAACATTTCGTAAATATGATCGGGGATTTGTTGATCTTTGGGCGGCAAACAAGAATAACCTGTCTGTAGGTTTTCCTCGACGCTCAGCAATGGAAAAATATCGCGGCCCTGTGGCACATAGGCCACCCCAGATTGGGCGCGTTTAAAGGGGGTCAAACGGGTTAAATCCTGCCCGTCCAATTGAATATGGCCAGCCGCCACCGCATGCGCGCCCGATATGGCCCGCATCAAACTGGTTTTGCCTACACCATTTGTACCCAAAACGCAGGTTACCTGGCCTTTTTGGGCCTCCAAATCGATATCATAAAGGATTTGCGACTTCCCATAAAACAGATTGATTTTTGAGGTCTCAAGCATCGCTTACCTTCCTAAATATACATCCAGCACGTCTTGATTGGCGGTCACGTGATCCAACCGCCCCTCCGCCAGCACCGCGCCTTCATGTAAAACCGTCACTTTGCATTCAAGCCGCCTGACAAATTCCATATCATGCTCCACAACAACCACAGCGCGGGTTTTTGCGGCATTGACCAGCATCGCCGTTGTCTTTTCGCGCTCGGTTGCAGTCATACCGGCCGCCGGTTCATCCACCAGCAACAGTTTTGGATCCTGCGCCAGTAACATGCCAATCTCGAGCCATTGTTTCTGGCCATGGCTCAGCTCGCCTGCCAAACGGTGTAATGCGTTATCAAGCGAGATATCACGCGCCAAATCCTCCACTTTTTGGTGATCAGACTTACGGCGCTTATAGAACAACACGCGGAACACATTGCGGTGGTTTTTCAACGCCAATAATAGGTTTTCAAAGACTGTTTGATCTTCAAACACGGTAGGTTTCTGAAATTTACGCCCCACCCCTGCTTGCGCAATCTGTGCTTCATCCAAAGACAATAAATCAATGCTTTTATCGCCCCATTTCACAACCCCCGTATCGGGGCGCGTCTTGCCCGTGACAATATCCATAAAGGTGGTTTTGCCAGCTCCATTGGGGCCAATAATTGCCCGCAACTCTGCCGCTCCGATCTGAAAAGACAGGTTGTTAATGGCTTTGAAACCATCAAAGCTGACCGAAACGCCAGACACTTCTAAAAGCGAGCTCATCCTCAGCGCCTTTTCATAAATTTTAAATCGAACAGGCCACCGATCCCCTTTGGCGCGAATAGCGTTACCAGCACAAAAGACACACCCAGCAAAACTTGCCACCAATCCACCCATTTGATCACACCAAACCCAAGCGATAGATCCGGCGCCTGCCCACCGGTAAACCATGTGGATAACAGGCTGACAAACGCCGCCCCGATTACCGCACCATAAATGCGCCCGCGTCCGCCAATCGCCACCCAAACGGCCAGATAAATTGAGGCAATCGGGGCCATTTCTGCCGGGTTTACGATACCAGCTTGCGGATAATACAGCGCCCCAGCAATGCCCGCGATGCAGGCCGTTACGGTGAAAATAGCAAGTTTATAGTGTTCAACTTGATAACCGAGAAACCGCACGCGTGCCTCATTATCGCGAATGGCCCGAATAACCGATCCAAATTTTCCACCCACAATGAAACTGATAAGAAGATAGCCCCCCCCAAGAGCTGCCGCCGAGCCCCAGAGAAACCACAAGGCCACCTGATCTTGGCCTGCGCTCACATAAGGCAGGTTTTGCAAACCCGATAAGCCGTTATTGCCGCGCAAGCCGCTTTCATTTTGAAACAGGTATAATGACAACGCCAAAGTGAAAGCTTGAGTCAAAATTGACAGATAAACGCCCGTTACCCGCGACCGGAACGCCAACCATCCAAACAAAAAGGCCAAAGCGCCGGGCAGGGCCACCACCAAGACGAGCTGCAAAAAAAGGCTATCCGCAACGGCCCAAATCATCGGAAATTCGCTGCTGCCCACCACCCCAAAAATTTGCGTGCCGACCCCCTCAATCACCTCTTGCGGGGTGGGCGGAATTTCCGCTTGCGCCATCGATGTGGCCACAATGGTTTCGGTGCGCGCATACATCAGCCACATGCCAATCATATAGCCACCCAACCCAAAAAAGGCGAAATGCCCCAGGGATAATATGCCACAATACCCCCAAACCAAATCCATCGCGATAGCCGCAAGGCACAAACACAATGTTTTGCCGATGGTTTTGATGAAGGATGTCGAAATTACGCCACCCCCCATTCCCTCAGATAAAACGGAAACGATAATCGTAAAAATGGCCAAGCCTGATAGGAAGATCAATGCCGAAGGCGGGATTTTAAAACTGGTCATATACCTACCTCAATCTCCTGCTGCGCGCCCTTTAAGCGCGATGATACCCCGCGGACGGAACTGGATAAAAATGATAATAAATAGGATCATGTAGGTCTGCGCCGCCAATGTATTGGACGGGTTGAACCATTCAATGCCCTTTTGCAAAAAGCCCACCATCGCCGCGCCTGCAAGGCTGCCCCAAATATTCCCAACGCCGCCTACAACCACGGTCATAAAGCTTTGCACGATGTAATCATTGCCCATCTCAGAGGTGACTTTGGCGTAAAGGCCGATCGCCACACCGGCAATGCCTGCAATCCCAGAGCCTAACCCGAAGGTTAACATATTCACCCGATCTGGATTAATCCCCATCAAAGCGGCCATTTGCGAATTCTGCGTCACCGCGCGGGTTTCCAACCCTAGGCGGGTGCGTTTCATAATAAACAGGAACAACGCCAGAAAAATCAGTGCCAGAACGAAAATGGCAATGCGAATAAAGCTGATGGACACCACATCATTGATCATCCAGGCCCCCCCCAGCCAATCGGGTGAGGTCAGCGGGCGTGCTTGCGTTCCAAATATATTTTTGGCCATTTGTTGGAGGGCAATCGAAATTCCAAAGGTCGCCAAAAGCGTTTCAAGGGGGCGGTTATACAACCACCGGATAACCAAGCGCTCCATGACAACACCGGCGCAAAAAGTCACTGCAAAAGCAGTTGGAACCGCCAGTAAAATTGACAAAGTTTCATCTGGCACGATTTGTTGCAATACATAGCCCGTATAAGCGCCCATCATGATAAATTCGCCATGCGCCATATTGATAACGCCCATCACACCAAAGGTGATCGCCAATCCTATCGCTGCCAAAAAATAAATCGAAGCCAGCGAGATCGCATCTAGAAGGATATCAATCATGTTCGACAAACTCACCCGATATGAAATGGCTTTCAGCGCCGCTTGCGCCGCTGCAGTGATTTGCGGATCAGGTTCAAGATATTGATCAAAGAAGCTAAAATTTGACACGGTCGCGTCAATCGCACTTTGGCTGATTTGCGCCGGCACCAAGCCAGCTTGCGCCAAAGCCCCATAGGCCTTCATACGGGCGGCTGGATCGTCTAATTGAGCGATTGGAACGCCGCCAATACGACCCCCGTCAATATTGTCAATCAACGCTTGCTTGATTTGCTCTAAAGAAGGCTGCGCGGCGGCCTCACCTCCCGCCACCAGCAATTGATAGGCCTTTTGGGTTGAGAAACCATTCTGACCCGGCACCAAAACTTTTGCGATATTAGCGTCATCCGGCAGCGCAGTTGCATAGGTGCGCCGGGTCGCTAATAGTGGGTTAAGCGCACCGCGTACCTCAACATCCAACGAGCCGCCAATTGCCGCAATTGCCGTAAGCCGCGCATCAACAGATTGGCCGTATTTCAGCGTTAACAAATGCACCAACTGCTGCTTTTCTGCCACTAAGGCGGGATCTGTTTCTAGCTCCAGCGATTGTTTGAGCAAGGGTAAATAGGCCGGATCTTCATTTCTGCGTATAGACGCTAAGGCGGCTTTGCGCATAGCAATATCCGACGCATTTAATTGAAACGTCACCAAAGCCCCGGAGATTAAATTGCGCACGCCGCTATTGGGTTTGATCTGCTTAAACCCGGCCTTTTCAAACGGCCCAAGATCGGCTCGCGTATCAAGATCAATCATCCGTTTATCTTGAACGGCGATGATCGCGTTGGTGCTTTTATTCAGCCATAAGGCTTTGGCGCGCCATTGCACCAGCATAAATTCTACATTTGGTAATTTGCTCGCAACAAGCGCATCGATCGCTGGCTGGATCGTTTTACGCGAGCTTTTTGCTATCGCTTGGCTATGGGTGCTGACAATCTCTGACAAGCTTTGGGCGCTCAACGTGGCCTCGGAGCAGATCACCCAACACGCAAAAAGCGCAGCCGCTAAAACTCTCATACTTTTCACGCCTTGTACGGGTTGAAGGGCAAGACTGCCCTCCAACAATTTCCATCAAACGGATTAATAATTTGAACCGATTTGAACGCAGGATTTAGTTTGCGTGTTGTACATTCCGCATTCTAGGCCTGGCCAGTCAGACACCAAAACAGCGGATTCAGGCAGAAAATCTGTCCAAGCATCGCCGGGAACTTCGCTGGTTTGGCTGATGATATCAAACTGACCATCCGCTTGGATTTCACCGATCAATACCGGCTTTGACAAATGATGGTTGGGCAGCATTTCAGCCATTCCGCCGGTCAAGTTGGGAAATGTTTGGCCGTACATTTTGGCGCGCACCGCATCAACCTCTGAACTGCCCGCAGCTTCAACCGCGTTCACCCACATATTAAACCCGATATAATGCGCTTCCATCGGGTCATTCGTTACCCGCTCATCGCCCATACGTGCTTTCCAAGCGGCAACCCACTCAGTATTAGCCTCTACATCCGCTGACTGGAAATAATTCCACGCAGCCAGATGACCCACAAGATTGCTTGTGTCTAATCCAGAAAGTTCTTCTTCCCCTACCGAAAATGCAACCACCGGAATGTCATCTGCCGAAATACCTGCGGCTGCTAATTCCTTGTAAAAGCCAATATTTGCATCGCCATTAATCGTGGAAATCACCCCAACTTTTTTGCCATCGGCGCCTAAAGCCACCACGTCAGCCACGATTTTGGACCAATCAGAATGGCCAAAGGGCGTATAATTTACAAAGATATCCTCTGCCGCGATATCCTTTGAGATCAGATAACTTTCCAAAATATTATTGGTTGTGCGCGGATATACATAATCAGTGCCCAACAAGGCGAATTTTTCAACGCCCAGCTCTTCGAGGAAGTAATCCGTTGCTGGTATGGCTTGTTGGTTGGGCGCCGCGCCAGTGTAAAAGACGTTTTTCGAGCTTTCTTCGCCCTCATATTGAACCGGATAGAACAGCAAGCCGTTCAACTCTTCAATCACCGGCAAAACGGATTTGCGCGACACGCTTGTCCAATTGCCAAACATCACATCTACCTCATGCACAGTCAGCAATTCCCGCGCTTTTTCAGCGAATAAGGGCCAATCTGAGGCAGGATCAACCACAACTGCCTCCAATTGCTTGCCCAGTACACCACCCTTGGCATTTTGCTCCTCGATCAGCATCAACATCGTGTCTTTCAACGTTGTTTCTGAAATTGCCATCGTGCCCGATAAGGAATGTAGAACACCCACTTTAATCGTATCAGCGACCACGGCAGAGCTAAGCAGCGCGCTAAAAAGAACGCCTCCAGCCAAAGAATTTTTTAAATTTTTCATTTAAGTCTCCTCGCAGACAAAACCGCAGAGTGGCTTGTATTGTGGGAGGCCACCACCTAGAGTTTCGCCTGCAACTAATGTTGCAATTTGTGTGGCGATCGTTCCGAGCTGCAATTCGATCGGTCGTCACACGCCGTTACCGTCACAAGGCCGCTCTGTGCCAAGCCGGTGATAAAGTCGTGCCGAGCGCAGGTGGAAAGCTCAAGGCACGCGGGCCAAAAAAACAAAAAACAAAAATTTTCGACTATAAATTAATCATCTCCTCCTTAAATGATTAATAAATTATCGAAAACTAACCGAATTCCTTGAAATCTTCCGGATAAATTTGGATTTTCTGCATCAAACCCGCAGAACGCGGGGGCGCCACGACGTGGTGTCTGCGCAAAAAAGGATCGCGATGAAAGACCTATTGGACAGCTCTGTTATCAACACCCCGCGCGCAATCGGCAGCCTTGCCGTCACGGCGCAAGCGGCGGATGGTTCAAGCCGTTTGAAGGATCTGTATCAAAACGGCTGTTTGAAAGCTTTGTTTCCCAACCAACCGGATCATCTGGAAGCGGTTTTGATCAATACATCGGGCGGCATAACCGGCGGCGATCATTTATCCTTTAACGCCAAAGCCGAACCACAGGCGCAACTCACTCTGACAACCCAAGCCTGCGAGCGAATCTATAAAGCTCAACCCAATAGCATAGGGCGCGTCGAAACCTCGCTTAGCATTGCCCCAGAAGCCTCGTTAAACTGGGTGCCTCAAGAAACTCTTTTTTATGATAAAGGGGGGTTGAGCCGCCGCTTAACCATCCGCATGCATCACAGCGCGAAGCTGTTGATGGTTGAGCCGGTTATCTTCGGCCGTCATGCGATGGGCGAAACGCAGATTTCTGGGTTTTTGCGCGATCAGGTCGACCTCTGGGTTGATGCAGCCTTGGTGTATCGCGATGTGGCGCTGCTATGCGGTGATATTACAGCGAAACTTGCCCGCCCCGCGGTTGCCGCCGGTCTCGGTGCCATGGCCAACATACTCTACCGTGCGCCAGATGCAGCGCGCCTTTGCTGCGCAATCCAAACCCAACTCAACGACACTTCAGGATGCAGCCTCATCGCTCCTGATCTTTGCGTGCTGCGGGTTTTGGCGCATGACGGCTTTGCGCTGCGCCAAATCATACTGCCGATCTTGGATCGCCTAACGCAAAACACCCTGCCAAAATGTTGGAGATTATAAATGCAATTAACCCCAAGGGAAAAAGATAAGCTGCTGATTGCGATGGCAGCAGAAGTTGCGCGCAAACGCCTGTCACGTGGGGTAAAGCTCAACCATCCCGAAGCGATAGCGCTTATTTGCGATGCCGTCGTCGAAGGCGCGCGCGACGGACGCAGCGTTTCAGATATGATGCAATTTGGCGCCACCATCGTTGCCCGCAGCGATTGTATGGAAGGCGTGCCCGATATGATCCCCGAAGTACAAGTGGAAGCAACGTTTCCAGATGGCACCAAGCTTGTAACCGTTCACAACCCAATTCGATAGGATAGTAAAAATGAAAACAACCCTCCGTCTACTCTGCGCTCTTAGTGCGGTCCCCGCCTTCGCGCATCCTCATATTTTGCCCCATGGCGCGCAGAGCGTTACGCTTCCTGAACTGGCAGCTCACGTTTTGGCGGGGATCGTTCTAATTCTCTCTAGCGTGGTGCTTATAAAGCGGACCCGAAAGGCCGACCTATGAAACCGGGCGAACTGATCTGCGCGGCTGACGATATTATCTTGAATGAGGGCCGAGAGGCGATCGAATTGCTGGTCGCAAATACGGGCGATCGGCCCGTTCAAGTGGGCAGCCATTACCATTTTGCCGAAACCAATCCCGCACTCGAATTTGACCGGGGCGCAGCGCATGGGCAGCGTTTGAATATCGCTGCAGGAACCGCTGTGCGCTTTGAACCCGGGCAGAAACGCGCGGTCAGCCTGATCAAAATAGCGGGCGGCAGGCGGGTGTTTGGATTTAACGGAAAAATTATGGGGGATCTGTAGGACATGGCAGTCAATATCAGCCGCCGGGATTATGCGGGGATGTATGGGCCAACCACGGGCGATAAGCTGCGTTTGGCCGATACGGAGATTTTCATCGAAGTTGAAAAAGACCTGACGACCTATGGCGAAGAGGTTAAATTTGGCGGCGGCAAAGTGATACGTGACGGCATGGGGCAATCGCAAGCAACGCGCGCCGCCGGCGCCGCTGATACGGTGATCACCAATGCGCTGATTTTGGATTACACAGGCATTTACAAAGCCGATATCGCGCTGCGAGATGGTCGCATTGCCGCGATCGGCAAGGCCGGCAATCCCGATACGCAGCCCAATGTCGATATTATCATAGGGCCGGGCACCGAGGTGATTGCCGGCGAGGGGAAAATCCTCACAGCCGGCGGGTTTGACAGCCATATTCACTTTATCTGTCCGCAACAAATAGATGATGCCTTGCATTCCGGCGTCACCACCATGCTGGGCGGAGGCACCGGCCCCGCGCATGGCACCTTGGCCACCACCTGTACGCCAGGGCCTTGGCATATCGCACGGATGCTGCAAGCAGCCGACGCTCTACCGATGAATTTGGCCTTTGCGGGCAAAGGTAATGCCTCCTTGCCAGCGGCGCTAGAAGAACAAGTGCTTGCGGGCGCCTGCGCGCTGAAACTGCATGAGGATTGGGGCACTACACCAGCGGCTATTGATACCTGCCTCAGCGTGGCCGATGCAATGGATGTGCAGGTGATGATCCATACGGACACGTTAAACGAATCAGGATTTGTCGAGCATACGCTTGCCGCCATGAAAGGGCGCACCATCCATGCCTTCCACACCGAAGGCGC
>ERZ802822.2412-NODE-2412-length-10451-cov-19.050511_pt1 | contig 10451 bp, 8 predicted proteins | sample MGYA00345649_ERZ802822 | MGnify/ENA primary metagenome ERZ802822 (study PRJEB30503, sample SAMEA104212359) | marine metagenome | biome: Westerlies Biome; feature: [SRF] surface water layer (ENVO:00010504) within the epipelagic zone...; material: water... | reverse complement strand
GTAGAAAGCGGCGGAAGCGTCGATCAAGAAACCCGGCTTTATGATCCCGACAAAGGCGAAACGCGCTCTATGCGCTCCAAAGAAGAGGCGCATGATTATCGCTATTTCCCCGATCCGGATCTTTTACCTTTGGAAATCGAACAAGACTGGGTGGATGAGATTGCAGCAAATCTGCCAGAGCTGCCCGATCAGAAAAAAGCCCGCTTCGTTACAGATTTTGGTTTATCGGAATATGATGCCAATGTCCTAACCGCAGAGCTTGACTCGGCGGCGTATTTTGAAGCGGTGGCCAAGGGGCGCGATGGCAAATTGGCCGCAAACTGGGTGATCAACGAACTTTTTGGGCGCCTCAAAAAAGATGATTGTGATATCAGTGAAAGCCCGGTCAGCCCGGCGCAACTGGGCAGTATTATCGATCTTATTTCCAAAGACGAGATCAGCGGAAAAATCGCTAAGGATGTGTTTGAAATTGCTTATAGAGAGGGCGGTGATCCGGCGCAGATCGTGGAAGCGCGCGGCTTAAAACAAGTGACGGATACAGGAGCGATCGAAGCGGCGGTGGATCAAGTGATCGCGGATAACCCAGCGCAAGTTGAAAAAGCCAAGGCCAACCCCAAGCTGGCAGGCTGGTTCGTCGGACAAGTGATGAAAGCCACAAGTGGCAAAGCCAATCCAAAAGCGGTGAATGAACTGGTTGCTGCAAAATTAGCCCAATAAACGCCAAGGCACGGTGCCGCTTGTGCCGCCATCAAGGTTTGTGCAACAGGCGCGGGTCCTTCAAGCGGTTAAAGGTTCGCGCTTAAGGGGTATCAAGTTCTAGCGCCAAGGCGTGAATCGCGCCGATTAACGCTGGCCCCAGCGCCGCATGTACCGCGCGATGCCGCGCGATTCGCGATTGCCCTTTAAACTGCTCAGATTTCAGGCGGACACGAAAATGGCTTTGTCCGCCTTCTGGCGCGCCGGCATGCCCACGGTGCTGATCGCTCTCATCTAAGACCTCCAAAAAGCTTGGTTGAAAAGAATTCTCAAGATTTTTGCGAATTTGTTCCCCTCGGGTCATATTTTTTGTTTTCGCCTCTTCAAATTACCTCAGGAAAGCCTATGCTATCTGCCTTGAATAGAAAAGGTGATTTTATGGCTGCCTCCGACCCATTTGGATTTGATATCTCTGTGTCTTCTTCAAAGAAGAAAAATCCGCGCGGGCGGCGCAGCATGTCTGGAGCCTCTGACACCTCGACCCGACTGTGCGAACATGAAGGCTGCCAAGAGGCTGGAAAATTCCGCGCGCCCAAAGCCCCCGATGTGCTGGATGATTTTTTCTGGTTCTGCAAAGATCACGTGCGCGAATATAATCTGAAATGGAATTTCTTTAACGGCACCACAGAAGCCGAAATCAATGCCCAGCGTTCAAAAGACAAAGTTTGGGAAAGAGAAACCAAAGATTTCCGCGACACAGAAGCGCGCGCTTGGGCACGGCTGGGGATTGAGGATCCGCATCAGGTTTTGGGCGAAAATGCCACTAAAAACCCGGGCAAATCCGGAGGCTCTGCGGGCAGTGGCCGGCGTCTGCCGCCAACCGAGCGCCGGGCTTTGGAAATCTTAGAAGGCAAGGACAATTGGAGCAAAGCAGAAATACGCGGCGCGTATAAAGCGCTGATCAAAGTCTTACACCCAGATATGAATGGCGGCGATCGTAGCCAAGAAGAACAGCTACAAGAAGTGGTTTGGGCTTGGGATCAATTAAAAGACAGCCGGAACTTCAAATAATCGGATCTGCACCCTAAAATCTAAGTAAGGTTATGGCTGACTGCTCTTTGAAACTCCTAGAAGCGGGCTAAACGGTGGCAAGCACGCTGTTTATTGGCGATAAGAATTATTCAAGCTGGTTAATGCGGCCTTGGTTGGTGTTGCACGCTTTCGGCATTAAATTCACCGAAAAGCCCATTCCCTTCGACGGATGTTCTCAAAGTTCGCAATTCAAACAAAGCGTGGCCAAATATTCGCCAGCGGGTAGGGTTCCCTTTCTGCAAGGTTCAAACAACGCCAGCCCGCAAGCTGACCCTTTGATCATATGGGAAACGCTGGCGACCATAGAATATCTTGCAGAACAAAACCCTCAACTTGAGAATTGGCCCCGAGACGTGGGCCTGCGCGCTAAAGCGCGCAGGCTTTGTGCTGAAATGTATAGTGGATTTTTTGCGCTGCGCAGACAGTGCCCAATGAATATTAAAGCCTATCTGCCCCAGATTGGCCGATTACTCTGGCGCGACAAATTTTTGGTTCGCAAAGACATACACCGTATTGAGACTGCATGGCGAAATATTCTAAAACTTTCTAAAGGTCCATTCTTGGCTTTAGAATTCAACGCTTTAGATGCGTTTTACGCAAGCGTTATCACACTTATTCAGACTTATAAACTGCCTGTTTCAGAAAACACAGTCCAGTATATGCAGCATATCAGACAGCACCCATCGGTAAAAATGGCGTAAAGATGTAATTGAACGGGCAGTTTATCGCGACTTCGTAGAACCCTATCGGTTCAACTGAAAAGTTCTGCCTGATCCAGCATAGATTTTGTTTGAGAAAGTAAAAACCTGGCTTTTTGCGTGACCTCAAGATCGAAATACGCCGCTGCCATAAAAGAGCGGATAGAACTCTGTTTTGACTATTTTTGCCCTTCCCCTTGCCCTTAACCGCTTTATGTTGCACCAGAGCACTGGTTAAAGATGGTAAATAGAGGAAACGCAAGTATGGCTGACGGCGGCAATACTATGGATGTAAAACCGACTGAGGATATTTCAGTGCGTGAAATGTTCGGTCTTGATACAGATATGGTTGTGAAAGGCTTTGCAGATCGCTCTGAGCGGGTTCCCGAAATTGACATGACCTATAAATTTGACCCCGATACAACCATGGCCATTCTTGCGGGGTTTTCGCATAATCGCCGGGTGATGATCCAAGGGTATCACGGCACGGGCAAATCAACGCATATTGAGCAAGTGGCAGCCCGCCTGAACTGGCCCGCCGTGCGCGTCAATCTGGACAGCCATATCAGCCGTATCGATTTAATCGGAAAAGATGCGATCAAATTGCGCGATGGCGTTCAGGTGACCGAATTCCATGAGGGCATCTTGCCTTGGGCGCTGCGCAATCCGGTGGCAATCGTATTTGATGAATATGATGCCGGACGCGCAGATGTGATGTTTGTGATCCAGCGCGTGCTCGAGCATGATGGCAAACTTACCTTGATGGATCAAAACGAAATTATCACCCCCCATCCGCAGTTCCGGCTGTTTGCAACCGCCAATACCGTTGGTCTGGGCGATACCACCGGCCTCTATCACGGCACCCAACAAATAAACCAAGCCCAAATGGACCGTTGGTCGCTTGTAGCCACTTTGAATTATCTATCCATCGATGCCGAAACCGCAATTATTCTGGCAAAAGCACCGCATTATAATACGGAAAAAGGGCGTAAAACGGTGAAGCAAATGGTAACGGTTGCGGATCTGACCCGTACCGCTTTTATGAATGGTGATCTATCCACCGTGATGAGCCCGCGCACCGTGATCAATTGGGCGCAAAACGCGGAAATTTTCCGCAATATTGGCTACGCATTTCGTCTGTCTTTCCTGAACAAATGCGATGAGCTTGAGCGTCAGACCGTGGCAGAATTCTACCAGCGCTGTTTTGATGAAGAACTGCCAGAAAGCGCCGCCAGCGTCAGCTTGGGCTAAAGTTTCAAGCCGCAGCGCGCGCGGCTTTTTGACTTTTCCAACCCAACGGGAAAGCGAGCGCTAAAATTCAGGTTGCGGCACTGTAAACAGAGCTTGCATTATTCAAACGTTCAGCGAGACTTGCGCTATGGGACCAAATTCAGACAACCCAGCCGATCCCTTTAAAAAAGCTTTGGCCGAAGCCACCAAAGTGATGGCCAATGACGCCGATCTGTCGATCACCTTTTCCGTGGATCCGGCCGGCGTATCCGGCGATGTCATGCGCTTGCCCCAAATCAGCCGTAGGATGACCCGCGATGAAGTTTTGGTGGCAAGAGGGACAGCGGATGCTTTGGCCCTTCACCGCAAATATCACGATGATGGAACGCATATAAAATACGCCCCCCAGGGCAATATGGCACGCGAACTTTATGAGGCCATGGAAGTGGCCCGCTGCGAAGCCGTTGGCGCCCAAGATATGCCGGGTACAGCAGGAAATATTGATGCGAAAATTGGCGCGGATGCAGCCCGACTTGGCTATCTGAATATCACCGACCGCTCTGACGCACCTTTATCGACCGCCGCTGGATACCTCATCCGGCATTTGGCCACAGGGCGCGATATGCCGCCCGCCGCGCAAAACATTATGCAGCTTTGGCGGGGGTTCATCGAAGAGCAAGCCGGTGGCACTCTGGCAGATCTTCAGAGCAAATTGAAAGATCAAAGCGCCTTTGCGAAATTTGCCCGTCAAATCATATCCGATCTAGGCTATGGTGATCAACTGGGCGACGATCCTGATGATCTAGAAGATCAATCTGACGAAGATCAGGATGAAGGGACGGAAGAAGATCAAGATCCCGACAGCACGGGCCAAGATGACAGCAATGAAGATGAGACAGAAAGCACGCCTGAGCAAAGCCAGGAAGAGCAGCAAGATCCTTCAGCGGCGCAGGTCAGCAGCGATGAAAGCGCTGAAGATGAGATGTCGGAAGAGACTGAACTGCCCGATGGCGATGCTCCAATGGAGCCCCCTGCTCCGCAACCAATTTCGGATGCTGATCCGAATTACAACGTCTATGAAACCAAATATGATGAAGAGATCAAGGCAGAAGAGCTTGCCGATGCCGTTGAACTAGAGCGCCTGCGGGCCTATTTGGATCAGCAATTAGAGCCATTAAAGGGGGCCGTAAGCCGGCTGGCCAATAAGCTGCAACGCCGCCTGCAAGCCCAGCAAAACCGTTCTTGGCTGTTCGATCTAGAAGAAGGCATTTTGGACGCAGGGCGTTTGGCGCGCATCGTCGCGAACCCCACCACCCCGCTTAGCTTTAAAAGAGAAAAAGATACCGAATTTCGCGATACCGTGGTCACGCTCTTGCTTGACAATTCCGGCTCGATGCGCGGACGGCCCATTTCCATCGCGGCGATTTGTGCGGATGTTTTGGCGCGCACATTAGAGCGGTGTAACGTCAAAGTGGAAATTCTTGGGTTCACCACCCGCGCGTGGAAAGGCGGGCAAAGCCGGGAAGATTGGCTGAATGAAGGGCGCCCGCAACAGCCCGGGCGGCTCAACGATTTACGCCATATTATCTATAAGGGCGCCGATGCGCCTTGGCGGCGCGCAAGATCCAATTTAGGCTTGATGATGAAAGAGGGTTTGCTGAAAGAAAATATTGATGGCGAAGCGTTGGAATGGGCGCATCGCCGCATGGCTGGGCGCACCGAAGCGCGCAAAATCCTGATGGTGATCTCGGATGGCGCACCGGTGGATGACAGCACTTTATCGGTGAACCAAGCCAATTATCTCGAAAAGCATCTGCGGGATGTGATTGCGATGGTCGAAAAGCGCAAAGCGGTAGAATTACTGGCAATTGGCATTGGCCATGATGTCACCCGCTATTATGAACGCGCGGTCACGATCACGGATATCGAGCAGCTTGCGGGCGCCATGACCGAACAATTGGCGGCGTTATTTGACAATGATCCGCGCGCGCGCGCACGCGCGTCCGGTATGAGAAAAGTGAATTAAGCCCCATGAAAACAGCCCATTTCCAAAGCTTTATCGACGACTCTGAACCCGATGCGGGCCCTGCGCGCCTGAGCGCGCTTCGCAAGGCCATCTCGGGCGCACAGCTGAGCGGCTTTTTGGTCCCGCGCAGCGATGTGCATCAAGGGGAATACGTTGCCAAACGCGATGAACGCTTGGCTTGGTTAACCGGCTTTACAGGTTCGGCCGGGTTTTGCGCCGTTTTACCTGATGTCGCAGGTGTCTTCGTAGACGGGCGCTACCGGGTTCAAGTGAAAGTGCAAACAAACGCCGCTTTTACACCCGTTGACTGGCCCGAAACGAGCCTGCCCGATTGGCTGCAGAAAAACTTGCAAACGGGTACGATCGGTTTTGACCCGTGGTTGCACAGCTGGGGCGAGATAAAAGCCCATCGCGAGGCGCTGGGCGAAAACGTTATTCAGCTGCAGCCAAATGCCAATCTTATCGATCAAATCTGGACCGATAGGCCAGATCCCCCCAACGCGCAGGCCTATGCCTACCCCGATGATTATGCCGGTGAAACCCACAGTGATAAGCGCAAACGCCTTGCCGAAATGCTGCGCGACAACGCACAGGACACAGCAATCCTAACGCTGCCAGACAGCATCGTTTGGCTGCTGAATATGCGCGGCAGCGATGTCACCCATGTGCCCTTGGTTCATAGCTTTGCATTTTTGCACGCCGATGCCTCGGTGGATCTGTTCATCGCACCTGGAAAAGCCGAACACCTGTCAGGGCATTTTGGAGCCGGGATACGCATCTTCTCACAAGATCAATTCGACGCGCAACTGAAGCAATTACAAGGCAGGGTGCGCGTTGATGCCGGGCATATTCCCTATGCCGTTGTCGATATTCTTCAAAAGGCGCAGATTGAAATCGCGTTCGAGACAGACCCGGTTATCCTTCCAAAAGCCTGCAAAAACCTTGTAGAATTACAACACGCCCGCGTGTCGCATCAACGAGACGGCGCAGCAATGTGCGAGTTTTTGGCCTGGCTTGATAACGCGCCGATTGGCACCATAACAGAAATTGACGTGGTTATTGCGCTTGAGAGCTTTCGGCGCGCCAATTCAGAACTCTTGGACATCAGCTTTGATACGATTTCAGCCAGCGGCCCGAACGCCGCCCTACCCCATTATCGGGTGAATGAAGCGTCAAACCGGCTGCTTCAATCCGGAGAGGTCATGCTGGTGGATAGCGGTGGCCAATATCTGGATGGCACCACCGATATTACACGAACCATCGCGATTGGCACGCAACCGCACGAGGTTTGCGCTGCCTTCACGCGGGTTTTGCAAGGGATGATTGCGATTTCTCGCCTTAAATTCCCATATGGCATTGCTGGGCGCGATCTGGATGCGTTTGCTCGCGCGCCGCTTTGGGCTGCCGGGCAAGATTTCAATCATGGCACAGGCCATGGCGTTGGGCATTTTTTAAACGTGCATGAAGGCCCGCAGCGATTATCGCGTGCCTCTACGGTGGTGTTGGAACCAGGGATGATCCTATCGAACGAGCCCGGCTTTTACAAAGAAGGTGCGTTTGGAATTCGGATTGAAAACCTGCTCAGCGTTGGTGTGGCAGATCTGCCCGAGGCTGCAAATTTAACGCGACTTTTGGAGTTTGAAACGCTTACCTATGTGCCGATTGATCTTCGCATGGTCATCTCTGATTGGCTTGACCCATCAGAAAAAGCTTGGATAAACGCCTATCATCAAAAATGTTGGGATCTGCATCAGGATCAGCTGAGCAGCAGCGCCGCGCAATGGCTGGGCCACGCCACAAAAGCGCTCTAACAAGCGCCGCGACAGGGCGCGTTTAAGACGCCTAAAGGGGCGATCCACCCCTGAATACCTTAAGGTGCGCGGCTTTAAATTTGCGACTCACCGCCAAACTTGCCAGATATGGCGAAAAGCTGTACTATGTGCGCAGCTATTTTGGGTCATGCACAGCAAATGCCCCACAACAAAGCGAGGTCAACACATTGGGTAAAAACATTATTGTTCCGGCAATTATCTTCGTTTTCTTGGTTGGATTGCTGGGCTATTCGTTGATCTTTAAGCCCCGCAATGACCGCTTTGATGATAGCGCCAGACGCGTCTTATCCAAATAAAGATCACGCCCATTCACGCCCTGTTTTAAGGCGCAGAGACGCCGAAAGCAGCGCGCAAAAACCTGTTTTAAGGCGCGCATTCGCTGAAGTGAAGAAAAGGCATGCGACTTTCTTGGGGCAAATGCCCCCGGCCGCTTACCTTCCACACTCTCTATAATGAAACCGCGCTAGACCGCCTCAATATATCTAAATTCGCGCGTAGCCCCATCGCCCAACGCAGCAAGCGCCTCTTGATAGGCGGGGCTGTTATAGCCGGCTTGCGCTGCTTCAAGGCTTGCCCATTCAACCACCACTGTACGTGTCATCTGACCTTCTTCTGCCACCGCAACCGGCACGCCGCGCGCCAAAAACACCCCACCGGCGGCTTGCATCGCAGGCCCTGCAAGCTTGGCATAAGCCGCCAATTTCGCTTCATCTGAAATCGCGGTGTAAATAACCACCTGTAAAACCTTTGCCATCTTGAGCATCCTTTTCTAATTTTGCGTTTGGCAACAGCTTATCAAATCACGCCCGGCTGAACAGCGGCAATCGTGAGAAAATTACAAAATCCCAGCTGCACCGCGCAGGTCAACACGCTGTGATCTCTGACCCTTGGCAATAGACAAATCCAAAAACCGCTCTAGGCTTACATACGTCAGCCATAGAAAGGATTATTATGCCCCATATCACCCGTATCATCGCAGGCCTGCGCAGGTTTTTTTATCTTTTTCTGGCGCTAGGTGTAAGCGCGCCGCTTTCTGCGGCTGAACTGGGCATAGACATCACACAGGAAGGCAATGGAGCAACCGCGCAAAACGGTATGCAAGTCAGCGTGCATTATGAAGGGCGTCTGAGCGATGGCACCGTGTTTGATGCCTCGCGTCCACGCGGGCAAGCTTTTCGCTTTGTGCTTGGCGCCGGACAAGTCATCCAAGGATGGGAGCAGGGCATTTTGGGAATGAAAGAGGGCGAGCGCCGAATATTAACCATTCCACCACAATTGGGGTATGGCGCGCGCGGTGCTGGCGCGAAAATTCCACCAAACGCCACGTTGCGCTTTGAGGTTGAGCTGCTGAAAACGGCCTGGCCGCCAAAATTACAGCAAGCCAGCAATCAAGATCTGCAAGAGGCTCAGAAAAACGGCACGCTGATCATCGATATTCGCCGCCCCGAGGAATGGGCGCAAACGGGTATTATCGAAGGGGCCGAGTTGATCACAGCATTTACAAAATCGGGCCAGCTTCACCCAGAGTTTCAACAAAAATTCATGTCGGTGATCACCGATCGCGAGACCCCGATCATGCTCTATTGTCGCACCGGCAACCGAACCTCGAATTTGGGCAAGGCTTTGGTGGATCAACTGGGATTTTCCAATGTCAGCCATCTGTCACAAGGCATCACAGGCTGGCAGAAAGCCCAACAGCCGGTGCAATCTTATAAAGCTTCGCAATAAAAACCGGCGAAGATCGGAGTTTTCAATAAAAAAGCGCGCCGGGTTTAACCGCCGGAGCGCTTTTGCTGGTTTTATGACGTGGTGTTAACCGAGCAATTGCAGCACGTTTTGTTTCGCTGCATTGGCCTGCGCCATCATCGCAATCGAAGCTTGTTCCAAAATTCTGCTTGTGGTCATTCTTGATGTTTCTGCTGCAAAATCAGCATCCTGCAAGCGCCCAAGACTCATTTCTGAATTAGCAGCCACATTTGATAGGTTCGAAATCGACATGTCAAAGCGGTTGCTTAAGGCACCAAACATAGCACGGTCTGCACTTACCATCTGCATGGCGAGGTCGATCGAATTAATGGCTTTATGGGAATCTGTTGCAGAAGCGACGCTTAAATTGCCGCCCAAAACAATATCAAAAGTACCATCGATATTGTCAGTCAAATTTAAGCCGGTGATTCCTTCTGCTTGTAGCTTCGCTACAATCTGCTCAGCAGCCGCGGCAGGAGAATCATAGGTTACGAGCTTAGCGTTTGGGGAGATGTACAAGCCATTTGCTTTTTCAATTACCGAACCTGCTTCAAAATCCGAAGCTGTGCTGAAGACAGCAGTGGCCCCAGAAGCTGTTGCCATTGCAGTTGAAGAACCTACAAATGATTGGCCAGCAGTGTAAGTGGTTGATCCATAGGTCAAAGAACCCTCTGTAACTAAGTATGACTTTCCGCTTGTTATCGCAACATCTTCACCACTAGTGATATTATTGATACGGCTGTCGGTAGGCGCAGTTTCATCCGTATTAGAAACTGCAGTAATCTCTACCAAAGCACTAGAACCAGAAGCTGTAACGGTAGTTGTAGAAGCCGCCAAAAATGACTGGCCCGCTGTAAATGTATCGCTTCCGTATACAAATGCGCCCTCAGTGACGAGATAGGTTTTGGTCTCTGCAATAGCAGTCGTATCTCCACTAGCGACTGAAGTGGAGCCAAGGCTGGCATCGTAAAAAACAGATGAGTCATTTACCACCTTAAATTGCTTACCATCCGCAGCCGCGTTAACATCTGCATCGGTTTCGATGGCCTTCACACGTCCAGTACCTGTTAAAGATGTTGTGTTCGATGCAACCGTGATTATCGACCCAAGGCCAGTAGCCCCATTGTTAGT
>ERZ802822.2411-NODE-2411-length-10456-cov-5.633491_pt1 | contig 10456 bp, 8 predicted proteins | sample MGYA00345649_ERZ802822 | MGnify/ENA primary metagenome ERZ802822 (study PRJEB30503, sample SAMEA104212359) | marine metagenome | biome: Westerlies Biome; feature: [SRF] surface water layer (ENVO:00010504) within the epipelagic zone...; material: water... | reverse complement strand
CGAGCTAACGCTGCCAGGTATCGTAATGCTGGTCAGGCCAGAGCATGCATAGAATGCCTGCTCTCCAATCGAGTTTACGCTGTTGGGAATTGTAATACCGGTCAGGCCAGAGCAATTATAGAATGCGCCAGTCCCCATTGAGGTCACGCTGCTGGGGATGGTAATATTGCTTAGGCTTGTGCAGGCATAGAAAGCATAATCGCCAATCGAGGCTACGTTGGTGGGAATGCTAATGCTGGTTAGGCTTGAGCAGCCTTGGAATGCACTACTTCCAATCGAGGTCACAGGTTTGCCGTTGTAGTTATCGGGGATGTCTAAAATACCACTAGCGGATTGATTGCAGTCAGACACAATATACTCAGTGCTGTTGCCGTTCAGGGCAAATGTGAGGTCAGCCTCTGAGGCCGCCTGCAGCGTGGCTGCAAGCAACGTTAATATAAGAAGGCATTTAATATTCATAAAAACACCTAATGGAATTTTCACATTACCATCAACTGCAATACGCATGCTAAGTGCTTATTGATGAATTTTTTACATTACAATCAACTAGCAAATAATGGGCCCAGCAGCACCTAAGAGCGCCCGAAAGTGACACAAAAAAGCCCCTCCAGAAGTGAATCTAGAGAGGCTAAAAATGGTGGGAGCTACAGAATTCGAATCTGCGACCTCATCCATGTCAAGGATGCGCTCTAACCAACTGAGCTAAGCCCCCTTATCCCATACGAAAGGGCGGGAATAAAGGTCGTACGCGTGGCCAAAGCAAGAAAAAATTTGCGCTTTCCTGTGAGCTGGAGAGGGTGCCCACATATGGAAATTGTGCGCGTAGAAACTAGGGACGGCTCCATCCGCTACGGATGCGAGGCTGGCAATCAGGTCTATCGTCTTGAGGGCGATCTTTTCGGCGAGTTTTCGCAAAGCGAGGAATTGCTTGAGCCCGTGCGACGCCTGGCGCCTATTGAGCCGACCGCGATTTATGCGATCGGACTGAACTACCGCGAGCACGCGAGTGAGATGAATTCCGAACTCCCGGAATACCCAGTTGTTTTCATGAAGAGCGTGACGGCAGTGCTCGATCCCGAAAGCCCCATCGTATTACCTCGGCACTTGCATAGCGATCAGGTCGATTACGAATGCGAGCTAGCCGTGGTGATCGGCAAGACCTGTAAAAACGTCGCCGCTAAGGACGCACTCGATTACGTGCTCGGCTACACTTGCGCGAACGATGTGAGTGCGCGGGATTGGCAGAATTTCCACTGCGGTGGCCAGTGGACCAAAGGCAAAAGTTTTGATACCTTTTGCCCGCTAGGTCCCATACTTGTGACTGCAGATCGTATTCCCAACCCACAGATTCTTCCCATCCGGACGATTCTGAATACTGAGATTAGGCAAGAATCGTTTACGGGCGATATGATCTTCACTGTAGCTGAGCTGATCGAATTCCTTAGCGGCAGCACTACCTTGCTGCCGGGCACAGTCATTCTGACGGGTACGCCACCTGGTGTGGGGGTTGCGGCTGATCCGCCGCGTTTTCTTAAGGCAGGCGACGAAGTTGGGGTCGAGATCAGTGGCATCGGCATGCTGCGTAATCCTGTGCTTGCAGAAGCCTAGGCTAGAGCAATCGCCTTTCTGCTCGACGATCTCTACCCATCGTCTAATAACAAATACATGTCTGCCACCGTATTTACTATTGCGAATCAAAAGGGCGGCGTCGGTAAGACGACGACGGCCATTAACCTCAGCTATGCACTTGCCGCAAAGGGTGTGCGCACTGTGCTGGTCGACCTCGACCCGCAGGCAAATGCTACCAGCGGGCTCGGGCTTGAAAAGCTCGAAGGCGGCAGCCTCTATGGGCCTCTTTGCGGGGAGGGTAATGCCCTGGAAAAAGTGCAGCCCGTCGGCACTAACGATTGCCTCTTCATGATTCCTTCTGAAGTCGATATGGCCGCAATTGAGATCGAGCTTTTTCAGAGGGAAGACTACCTTATCCAACTGCGTGAAGTCATTTCCACCCTACGCGAGTCCGACGACTACGATGCCATTGTAATCGATTGCCCGCCTGCACTAGGCATGCTGTCGATGAATAGCCTGGCTGCCGCAGATTATCTCATCATCGCACTTCAATGCGAATACCTTGCGATGGAAGGTCTTGGGCAAATCCTAAAGGTCGTCGATAAGCTCCGCGATGCCGGTGTTAACGACGGCCTCGAGCTTGGCGGCATCCTCATGACGATGTTCGATCAGCGTACTAATCTCGGGCAACAAGTCATCGGCGAGGTGCGCAATCATTTCGAAGACCTTGTTTTCCGTAGTATGATCCCCCGTAGCGTCCGCTTGAGCGAAGCCCCAAGCTTTGGACAGTCTATTTTTGAATATGAACCTGATAGCAATGGCGCTCACGCCTACCGCTATTTTGCGGACGAAGTGATCGAACGCTTCAATTTGGGTAAGTAACAGTAGCATATGAGCAAAGGCCCTGCGAGCGAACACCCGTGCGCTAGGTTTTAAAAATGGCCACCTCTATCCCAAATCTAGAGAAGTTCTGCGACCACCTCGCGCACGAGCGTCGTGTCTCCGATTACACGGTGCGTAATTATCGTGCGGCAGTAGAAAACTTCGTTCGCTATCTCAATGATGCCGGCAAGTGGAAGGAGGACTTTGCTGCGGTGACTTCAATCCAAGTGCGCTCTTTCCTAATTGAAGATGGTCGTAACAAGGCTCGCCGCACTCTTCACAATCAAGTTTCCGGCTTGCGCGCTTTTTATCTCTACCTACGCAGGCAGGGCATTGTTGAGAATAATCCGTTCACTGGCCTGACTCTACCGAAACTGGATAAACCACTGCCAAAGTTTCTCACTGAAACTCAGATGCGAACTTTGCTCAACGCACCCATCTTGCTTTGGAAAGACGGCCAGATCAGCGAGTTTGAAGCCTTCCGTGACAGCCTCATCTTAGAGCTGCTCTACGGCGGCGGTTTGCGCGTGAGCGAACTCTGCGGGCTGAACCATGGGCAAGTCGACCTCGGACATGGGGTAGCCCGAGTGCTTGGTAAAGGCCGCAAAGAACGCCTCTGTCCACTAGGCCCCGTGGCGGTGCAATGCTTACGCACCTTCGTGCAGCGCTTCGATTTAGAAGCCGCGTTCAATGCCCCCTTGGTCTGCACGCACAAAGGTAAGCGGATGGAGCCACGACAGATTCAGAAGCTGCTCAAGACCCACCTCGCTGCTGCCGGTCTGCCCCTCGATATGACGCCTCACAAGCTGCGGCACTCTTTCGCCACCCATATGCTTGACGGGGGCGCTGACCTTCGCGCCGTGCAAGAGCTACTCGGTCACGCGAATCTGTCGACTACGCAAATTTATACCCACGTTTCTATCGCTCGGCTCAAAGAAGCCCATAAGCAAGCCCACCCAAGAGCGTAATACATTTCATAATCCTACGGTGATAGCTCATACTCTGGTGTTTAGAGCCCTGGCATGGGCGTCAGCTAAATTTATGCTTCGGCGTTTTCCGCAGCAATCAGGCTCCGCTTTTTCTCTTTACGATTATTAGCCTGCCCAAACTCGCTGCGCCAGAAGCGCCATGGCAGTAGTGCGGTCGCGGTCAAGACAAGTTGCACGATCACAAAGCCGATCAGCCATGCGTAAGCACTATCCATACGGCCATAACTGTGTAGCCCAACTGGTAGCATGTTCGTGCCGAACCAGGACCAGGCCGTAATGATGTTACCCCAAATCGCGAGCGCCATGAGGCCACGATCTTTACAGATGCCACCCCAGCGGGCGTGTAGATAAATGGCGCCCATGATCACGATCATCAAAGCGCCGTTCTCTTTAGGATCCCATCCCCAGAAACGACCCCAACTTTGGTCGGCCCAGATGCCTCCAAGGATCGTGCCGACTAGGCTAAACAGGGTGCCAAAGCAAATAATGCCGTAGACCATTGCGCTGAGTGAGCGTGCGGTGTCTTTATTAAAGCGACTACTGAAGACCCCAAGCAGGACGAAGAGTATTGCCAATGTACCCGCCAGGAAAATGGCCGAGTAGCCGAAAGTGATGATGACCACATGCGTCGCTAACCAGAAGTTCGAGTCGAGCACGGCACGCATCATTTCAAGTGTGTCGCCCGTCATGGCGAGATGATGCGCGATGATCAGCGTGCAAAAGCCGACTAAGGATGCCATGGCTGCTCCGATCCCATTTTTAAAGAACTTCTCTATGAATATACCGAGCAAAACGGCGCCCCAGCCAACAAAGACGGCGGATGAGTACAGATTGGTAACCGGCGGTCGCCCTTGAATATACATCCGCGAGAGCAGCCCAAAAGTGTGTATGAGAAAAGCCAATACAAGCACCCAGAAAGCGGCCTTAGCGAGTTCTTTTGGCCAACGTAGCCAAGAGATGCAGACGGCGAGAAAGATTAGCACGTAGAGCTGCATCGAAATGTAAAATGGTTGGAGGCCATTAAAGACGCGCTCGTAGTGCACGCGCGAAATATCGTCCGGGAAGTCGGCAATGAAGCGTTCGCGTAGCTCACTGACTTCGTGGTTGAATTGCTCCGCATCGCCCGAGCGGTAGGCCATGGTCAAGCTAGCGTAAGTGGTCACGTAGGGACTGAGCGGGTCATCCTTCATAACGTCGAGCAGCTCTAGGCCAATATTTTTCCAGTCTTCGAGAAGGTCAACGGGAGGCGGCGGCGGCACTACGCGCAAGTAAGCGGTGGTCGATAGTTTTAAATAGTCGTCGGCAAAGGTGATAAAGCGTTTGAGTAGAGCAGCGTCGAATTCTTCGCCCGCTTGTTGCTTCCGTAGCTCGATCATTCCCGGTTGGATCGTGGCCAAGTAGCTTTGATATTCGTCGACGAGGCGATCAAGCCTCTCGGGCCCACCGACTGGGTGAAGCGAGTGCATCACCTGGTGGTAGCGCAAGAGACCGTTGTTGATATCGGCGATTTGCTTTTCGTAGGGGCTACGCAGTTCGGGGGCAGGATTGATTTCTCCGTGGAGGCGGCGCAGCTCTTCGGAAAAGGGCAGTAGCTCGTTGAAGGAGTAGTAGCGCTGCCCTTGCTCCGCCAGGCCGACGAGCCCGAGATCGTCGGGGAACTCGATTTTAAAAATAGGATAAGTGTCCGCCACTTCGGGGCGCATGGTTAGATCTATGAACCACTGAATCGGCGAGAGAGTGAGGCCCTCGTCGGTCACGACCTTTTGCCGGCCAGAGAGAATCAGGAGTGTGTTACGCGCGACCGAATCGAGCGGCTTGATCCGTCCACCGACTTGAACGGGCAGCTCGGCGAAGGCTGCCAGATCAAAATCTGAATCGACTTTTGATGAGCGTAATCCACCCATTATCACGAGCGTCGCGATACCATATACGATAAGGTAGATTATTTTTTTCATCCGCGCTGTTTCCTAAGAAATTTAAAGAAGTGCATGCCAAATTGGACGCACATGCCGAGCCCCATCAGGAGTACACTCAGGTAGGGCAGCAACCACCCTGGGTTACGCACGACTTGGAAGATGGAGGTTTTGTCCTGATTCGCGAAGGAGGCCTGGAAAAAGGTGAGCCCTTCGTAGCGGAGTGGGTGGTTCATATAGATCAGCGCCTTTTGGTTTTTGGTGCTGTCTTGATGGGTAACTTTGACTTCGCTGGAGAAGTTGAAGGGCACCTCAGTGCCTGGATACTTTTCATGCTTAAAGTCGATCAGCTCTATCTCGAAGGGGTAGTAATGGCGTGTGAAACGTAGAGCGATCTCGAAGGAGCGGTCCCCAGCATCCACCATTTGCGGGGGGAATCGTTCGTCCATCACGTTTGAGACGAGCCATGTGCCGAGCGAGTCTTCGCCTTTGATTACTTCAACAAACGCGGTGACAGTATTGATCTCGTCCTCGGAGTAGGTCTCCGGCTTTGGATTTACAATGATGCCCATACGCACTGCTGCGCCGCGTGTCGCGATGGACTCGGCGGGCGAACCGCTGGTCGCTCGCCCTATTTCCGCATTCCCGTGATAGCGAACGGTGCGAATGCTCAGCGGCGTATTCGGAACGTCGATGCGCTTGCCAGGTTTGAGCAGGCTCGCAGGAATGGTGTGGACGCTGTCGTGCTCTGGGTGGCTACGGTCAATAAAGACGAGCTCGTTTTCACGGAAGCCTTGAGAGTAATTGCTGGTGCCTCCTTCATCGACAGGCATTTGACTTTCGACTGCGAGAATGTCCGTCATCAGCTCGCTGATGAGCAGCAAGATGAGACCTGAGTGAATGAGGAAGATGCCGCACTTCATCCAAGACATCTTGAAGCGGGTAAAGTGAGCGGCTAGGAGGTTGATTAACAGCATGCCTCCTAGCAGATAGCCACCTGGCATCGGGATACGAATCCAGTGTAGATGTTGACCAAGCGGAGCGTGCTCGGGAAATGTCCAGACCACTAAAAAACTCTCGAAGTAGAGTTCTTGCGTGTGCCAAATGCCATATTGCACTTGATCGAGCGTACCGAAAAAGATGAGTACCAGCGAGAAACTGAGTAATACCACCGTCAGCTTGAGCGAACTGAAAAACTGGAAGAGGAACTTCATCGATTAGTGATGACTGTCCTCTAGTTGCACGGAATCAAGGAAGGCTTTCATTTTGGCTTCGTTGCCCAGCACAGTGCCGCTGCTACCTAGGAACTTGAAAAACCAAGTACTGCCGTGGAAAGGGAGCAGGCCGCCGAGGATGCTTTGCGCCTCTCCTTCGAGGCGCACATAGAGACCAGGATGTTGTGAGATCGAATAACTTTCGGTGAATTTAGATAGGTCTTCGGGTGTGGCATCGTCGAGTCCAAGCTGTCCTCGCCAGCGATTTATGTTGGCAAGGCGTCCGCCCACGTCTCCTGGGAAGACGAGAACGGTCAGTTCGGCAGTGCCGTTTTCATCGCTTACCTTCAGATTCGCTTTACGGATACCGCTTGCAGGGAGATCTTCCCATCCTTCGGGCACCGTATAGGTGACCCCGCCAGCTTCGTCGGCGGCCGCTTGCATGCCAGGTAGAATGCGCATGGAACCATTGGTGGGCGCCGAAGCTTTTGTTTCTGCAGAATCAGCCACGGGCGTTGGCATCGTAACTGCGCGGTCTTCTTTAGGGATGAGATAGCTGGTGGGCTCGGCTTGCTCGCACCCGACCAATCCAAGCAGGCAAACCACACTCAAGCAGTAAACTCGCAGGCGACGTTCGAGAACTGTCGCAGAGTGGATGGATTTGACGATGGGTGCAGTCTGTCGCATAAGTACGATAGGGCTCTGTTAATAGAAAAGGTCAATCGATCTAGTTTCCGTATTCCTGCAACTTATGAAGCCGATTAGTTAGCGAAGCGGAAGAGGGCGACGTCGCCATCCTTAAACTCGTATTCTTTACCTTCGAGGCGGTATTTACCTGCGTCGCGGGCTTTGGCGACGTTGCCTGCAGCAATCAAATCATCATAGGCGACTACTTCTGCTTTAATAAAGCCGTGCTCGAAGTCGGTATGAATGACGCCTGCGCACTGCGGTGCTTTCATACCACTTTTAAATGTCCAAGCACGCACTTCTTGGACGCCGGCAGTGAAATAGGAGGCTAGCCCGAGCAGGTCATAAGTCGCACGGATGAGGAGCGATACGCCCGAGTCTTTGACCCCGAGTGATTCCAAATATTCGGCCGCTTCTTCGCCATCGAAATCAATCAGTTCGGCCTCAACGGCTGCGGAAACAATGCAGGTGCCTGCGCCGTGGTGTTCCTCGGCAAACTTTTCAACGAGGGCGACGTATTGATTGCCAGAAGTGTCGGCCAGATCGCTCTCGGCCACATTGCAGGCATAGAGTACGCGCTTAGCAGAGAGCAGACAAAGGCGCTTGAGCACGGCGTGCTCGTCCTCGTTCATGTTTAAAGTAATTGCCGGCTTCGTCTCGTTGAGGTGAGGCAATAGGCGTTCAATCAGCTCGAGATTCTCAGCGGCCTCTTTGTCGCCCCCGCGGGCCTTTTTGACTAGTTTTTCCTGCTGGCTTTCCAGCGAGCTGATGTCGGAGAGAATGAGCTCGGTATTGATCACATCGATGTCACGGATCGGGTCGATTGAGCCCATGCTGTGGATGATATCGTCATTATCGAAGCAGCGGACCACGTGCACGATGGCATCGACCTCGCGAATGTTGGCGAGGAATTTGTTGCCGAGCCCTTCGCCCTTACTCGCGCCTTCAACGAGGCCCGCGATATCTACAAATTCGATGGCGGCAGGGATGACCTTGTCCGTCTTTGCGATCTCTCGCAGAGGTTCCAATCGAGCGTCCGGCACTTGGACGACGCCCACGTTGGGATCGATCGTGCAAAACGGATAGTTTGCCGACTCCGCCTTACGCGTACGCGTGAGGGCGTTAAAGAGCGTGCTTTTGCCCACATTGGGGAGACCTACAATACCAGCTTGAAGCATAGCCGCGAAAAGATGCCCTCCTAGCCCCACAGTGCAATGAAAAATGGAAGTAGCGAAAGGAGGCTTGGCCACTCGATCTCCGGACGAGTGCCATGGCTGAAAGTCTTGCGAAGTCCTTGCCTCAGAAAATACTGACAAAAACACTTCCTAGAATTGCGATTTCAAGATCGAGTGGCTTTTTCTTTTCTATCGCGAGTAGAAAGCTATGGTGCAGTAAATGAAGGCTAAGATGCAGAACAAGATAAACAAGGCAGCCAATGCTATGAGACAGCTACGCAAGCATTTGGCAGGTTGTGTGCTAGAGGATGACGCTAGCTGTTTTCGTGCTTCTTTGGATAACCTGAGGCTTTCGTCGCTGCCACGTGCTGTCATTGCGATTAAAGACACCGCTGACGTAGGAGTCGTGCTCAAGATCGCCAACAAGTATGGCGTCCCAGTCACCTCGCGAGGTGCGGGCTCTTCCGCTACGGGCTCTGCTGTCCCGATTCAAGGCGGCTGGGTGCTCGACCTCTCTGCGCTCGATCAGATCGAAATTGATCCCGTCGCACGTATCGCCACGGTTGGCGCGGGCGCTGTTACGGCCAATCTTCAAGAACAAGCTGAAGCACTCGGCCTCTTTTATCCACCCGACCCTTCCTCAAAAAACTATTCCACTCTCGGGGGCAACATCGCTTGCAACGCTGGAGGTATGCGCTGTGTCAAATATGGCGTCACCCGCGACTATGTGTTAGGCCTGAACGGCTTCCTGGCGGATGGCAGCCCATTTAAATTTGGACTGCCCATTAAGAAGTATGTATCAGGCCTCAATCTTCGCGACCTTTTGATCGGATCCGAGGGCACACTCGGTGTCATCACTTCGGCCAATCTCAAGCTCATTCCCAAGCCAGAAAAACGCTGGACAGGCATGTTCGCTTTCAAAAGCGAAGCGGCCGCGCTTAAAGCCGTGGTCGGACTTTTCAAAGTCGGCGTGAGTCCTTCCATCCTAGAGTTTCTTGATCGCCAGTCTGTGAGCTGTGCAGAAAAATTGACAGGCAAAGCGATTTTTGAAGGTCAGCCTCGCAGCTCGATCCTCCTAGTCGAACTTGACGGTTGTCCTGCCGAAGTCCGCCGGCAGCGTAAGTGCCTGCTCGACTACATGACAGACCTTGCCGCTTCCCACCGCGAAGCCCGCACTGAGGCGCAAGCCGAAAAACTATGGCAAGTCCGCCGTACCTGCTCACAGTCGATGTTTTCGCTCGCGGATACGAAGCTCAATGAAGATGTCGTCGTGCCGCTTAATAAGCAGGCCGCATTGATTCGCTACACAATAGCGCTCAAAAAAGAAATCGGCCTCGCCACGCCCACCTTTGGCCACGCTGGGGATGGTAATCTCCACGTGCATATTATGTACAATCGCGCTAGCAAAGCTGACGCTAAAAAAGCCAAAGCGGGCATCCATAAGCTAATGCAAAAAGTCATTGATCTGGGCGGCGTTATTACTGGTGAACACGGCATCGGCTTGGCCAAGGCTCCCTTCATGGGGATGCAGCATAGCCAGGCGGAGATCGCCGCGATGCACTCTGTCAAAAAAGCCCTCGACCCACTCGGGATATTGAACCCTGGTAAAATCTTTGATACATTCGAAGTCTGGGATCATGAATTAGTCGACGTGCAACTTCCTTGGGATCACCGATAGGGTATTAGCGCAGAGATACCGATGCTTGTCGCGATCGATTCGCGACAACACCCTTCAAAGACGATCTGAGTTAACTCCTTCTTCGCAAAAAAAGCCCACGAAGATAAACCCCATGAGCTTTTTAAAAAGTCAGCTTCCACCATTGCTCCCAATGATTGGGAGCAATGGTGTGCTGTCTAGGCGTTAAGATTTGTTTAAACGCCCTGAGTTTTATGGATTCAAGGATCCGGTAACCCGGCCGAAGAATTCAGTCGCACCACCATGTGGGATCGATGCAGTGACACTGTCATCGCCCTCGCCGTTCTCGACGATGGTGAAGGTAACGCTACCGGCTGTGCCACTAACTGCA
>ERZ802822.2410-NODE-2410-length-10456-cov-12.645631_pt1 | contig 10456 bp, 10 predicted proteins | sample MGYA00345649_ERZ802822 | MGnify/ENA primary metagenome ERZ802822 (study PRJEB30503, sample SAMEA104212359) | marine metagenome | biome: Westerlies Biome; feature: [SRF] surface water layer (ENVO:00010504) within the epipelagic zone...; material: water... | reverse complement strand
CCTTCCGGCAGTGTCACACTTCGACGCACTACCTCTCCTGCTGCCAATTTCTCTATGAACTCGCCAGCGGTCAGCGGGGCATTGAGGGCAAACTCACCCGCCTGAATGTGCTCATCCAAGCCCTGCCATCGGGCGACGACACCTACCCAGTTGCCCTGGCTTAACCATTCATTATGCTCGGCTCGCGCGAGCACCTTGCTCAAGCTTTCACCCTTAGCCACAGTAATAATGGTCCCCTCCGCGGGGATCGCGAGCGCCTGGTTCCAGACTGCGGCCAAGCGCAGCGCACTGGCAGCAACTGCAACGGCACACAGCAGCAAGGCAGCGAGGGTGACACGTTTTGTCATGTCAGCTGATCTTCCATGGCGCGTTGCAGTGCCGTGACCCACTCTCTACCGCCCTCTGAGACCAGCATGGACTCACAGACCTGCGTGACCGGGGTGACCCCGAATACCGAATTCGTTGCGATCAATGCGTCTGCAGACAAACATTCCGCCAGCGAGATAGGTCTAATCTCCACGGCGTAATCCGTCGCGGGCAGGATCTCAGTAAGCAATAGCTCTCGTCGTGTGCCCGCGATACCACATTGAGCAAGGCAAGGTGTCACGACCTGTTTACCAAAGAGCATGAACAAATTCGCGCGACTGCTGGAAATCACATGATCATCGCTGTCTAGCATGACCATGTCATCCCAGCCGTCAGCTGCTCCTTCACCGGCGGCCAGCACCTGTTCAGTCCGCGCCAGCAACTTAAGCCCTGCAAGTTGAGGCTGTGTTGCCCAACGAGTAGCGGCGACACCGCAACGCAACTCGGCGTGCGGAGACTCGGGTCGTGGGTAGGCGCGCAGAATAGACCTTAACCGAGGGGTTTCTGGCGGCGTGTACCCACGAGGCCCCGAGCCCCGTGTTACGGTCAAGCGGGCAATACCTGTGTGCCGGGCAGTCTCGAGACACTGCCCAGCTTCTGCAAAGAGGCGCGCGCCCTGTTCGGCGGCGCCTGTTACCCGTAACGCCGCGAGCGCTCGAGTCAGCCGGCTCCGATGAAGGTCCTCATGCTGAATGCGCCCCTCGTGACAGGACAGCGTTTCGAAGGCGCCGTCGGCGTAATGTAGCCCTCGATCGTCTGCGGGCACCGTTTCGGCAGCCACACCATCGACCCAGGTCAGTGACATGCGGTGTCGGGCGCTCAGCCCAGCTCACTGAAAATCAGAGAGCCGTTGGTGCCACCAAATCCGAATGAGTTGGACAGCGCGTGACGAATAGTTCGCTCCTGCGCTTGATGTGGCACGTAGTTGAGATCGCATCCCTCGCCGGGGTTATCGAGATTAATCGTCGGCGGAGCCACGTTATCCCGTAGCGCCAGAATCGTCAGAATCGCTTCTACCGATCCCGCCGCGCCCAGCAGATGCCCGATCATGGATTTTGTCGAACTGACCGCCAGGTCTGACGCATGGGCGCCGAAAACACTCTTCACTGCCAGCGACTCTGCCAGGTCCCCCGCTTCCGTCGAGGTGCCGTGAGCATTGACATAATCGATGTCCTCTTTCGATAGACCCGCATCGTTCAGGGCCTGCTGCATCGATGCGGCAGCGCCACGGCCATCCTCCGGCGGTGACGTCATGTGGTACGCGTCCCCGCTCATACCGAAGCCTGTCAGCTCACAATAAATATGAGCGCTACGGGATTTTGCGCTATCCAAAGATTCAAGCATAAGCATGCCCGCCCCATCACCCAGCACGAACCCATCACGGTCCGCATCCCATGGTCGCGAGGCGCGCTGCGGGTCATCGTTACGGGTGGACAAGGCGCGCGCGGCAGCAAAGCCGCCAATACCGACTGGGGTTGTTGCCATCTCGGCGCCGCCGACCAGCATCGCGTCGACGTCGCCTGCAGCAATCATGCGCGCACCAAGGCCGATGTTGTGAGTGCCGGTAGTGCAGGCGGTGACTACCGCGATATTTGGGCCCTGCAGGTTATAGAGAATCGACAGATTCCCAGCGATCATGTTGATAATGGCGCCAGGGACGAAAAACGGCGATATCCGCCTGGGGCCCTTTTGGTCAACCAGCATGGCGGTATCTTCAATGGAGCCAATGCCGCCAATGCCCGAGCCGATGGCGCAGCCGATTCGCGCCGCGTTCGCCTCGGTGACCTCAACCCCGGAGTCTCTGAAGGCCTGGATACCCGCCACCATGCCGTACTGAATGAACGGGTCCATTCGTCTCGCATCGCGCGGCTCGAGGTATCCGTCAACGCTGAAGTTTTTAACGCTGGCGCTAAAGCGCGTACTAAAGGCGGCCGCATCGAACTGCTCAATCATCGCGGCACCGCTTCGGCCATCGCAGATGGCCGACCAGCTCGAATCTACGTCCATACCCAATGGCGTAACGGCACCCATGCCGGTAACGACCACTCTGTTGCCTTTCATGATGCGCCCCTTCTGCCCCGTGAGGTTTGCCAATGCCTTGTTATTCTAGCGTTCGGCTTCATGGCCGAGGCGCCAGACGAGATTAAGTCGATGCGTTCGTCGATTCAATAAAACGAAAAAGGCCGCGCTGCATGAGCAGAGCGGCCCCGATATTCAGTTGCTGAGACCCGCTCAGGAGAGGTTGGTGTTGATGTAGTCGATCGCCAGCTGAACGGTGGTGATCTTTTCTGCCTCTTCGTCAGGGATTTCAGTCTCGAATTCTTCCTCGAGCGCCATGACCAGCTCTACTGTGTCGAGGGAATCCGCACCCAGATCATCAACGAATGACGCCTCTGCCTTGACTTCCTCTTCTTTGACGCCCAATTGCTCGGCGACAATTTTTCTCACTCGATCTTCAATATTGCTCATGACGTGCTCTTTGCTCCCGGTTGTCGTCGGGCACAAGACCCAAACGCGGTGGATTTTACAAGCTTTTGACGCAAGTAAAACCCTTTTTGACGGATATTCGACCCTTGATAGCGCGGCTTAGCCCATGTAAAGGCCGCCATTCACATGGAGCGTCTCACCGGTGATGTATTGGGCGGCATCACTGGCCAGAAAGGCCACCGCAGCAGCCACATCGTCTGGTGAGCCGAGTCGCCCCAAAGGAATCTGGTTCTGTAGGACCTCTCGCTGCTCATCAGCGAGCGCGCGAGTCATGTCAGTGTCGATGAACCCGGGCGCAATGCAGTTCACGGTCACCGAGCGTGAGCCGAGCTCTCTGGCGAGGGAGCGCGCCATCCCCTCTGCGCCGGCTTTGGTGGCAGCATAATTGCTCTGCCCCGCGTTACCCATGGATCCGACAACGGAGGTGACATTGATAATGCGCCCCCAACGGGCTTTAGTCATGCCGCGCAAACAGGCCTTGCTGAGACGGTACAGCGCCGTGAGGTTCGTATCGATAACCGACTGCCACTCGTCCTCCTTCATGCGCATCAGTATGTTGTCTTGTGTGATGCCCGCGTTGTTGATCAGCACGAGCGGATGTCCCAACTCTTCGCGAATACCAGCAATCAGCGCCTCAACACTGTCGGGATCCGTGACATTCAGGACCTTGCCAATACCACCCAGTCCGCTAAGCGCTTCACTGATGCCGGCCGCGCCAGCTTCGCTGGTGGCAGTACCCACTACGGTCATGTGCTGCTCGGCTAACATCCGCGCAATGGCAGCGCCGATCCCTCTGCTTGCGCCGGTGACAAGCGCAACTCTTTGCTCACCTTCGCTCATCGTGCAGCCTCCGTTGCAGTAACTTTGAGCGCCTCAGGGTCTTCCAACGTGGCGCACTGAATAGACCGATCAATCCGCTTGAGCAGACCGGCTAACACCTTGCCTGGGCCGCACTCTGCAAAGCGCGTACACCCCGCCTCGAGAAGCGTAATCACGCATTGCGTCCACAGCACCGGCTCCGAAACCTGACGGACCAGAAGTCGTCTGATTTCCATCGCCTTACGGTGCGGCTGCGCATCAACATTGCTGATCACAGGAACTGTTGCATCGCTGAGCTCTACCGTTTGGAATGCCTCGGCCATCACGGCCGCAGCAGGCTGCATCAGAGGGGTATGAAAAGGCGCGCTTACAGGTAGCGGCAACACGCGCTTGGCACCTGCCTCTTTCATAAAGGCACCCGCGGATTCCACCGCACCGGCATGGCCTGCTATGACGACCTGCCCGGGGGAGTTGTAGTTGACCGCGCCAACATAGGCAGTGTCATCGCAATGCGTGACGCAGATTTCATCAATAACCGCATCGCTCAAACCCAGTACGGCGGCCATGGCGCCCTCTCCTGCCGGCACCGCGGATTGCATGGCGCGCCCACGAGTCTGCACTAGCCGAGCCCCGTCATTTAGCGACAATGCGCCCGCGATCACCAATGCGGAGTACTCGCCTAAGCTGTGCCCCGCCACAAACTCGGGGCTCGGCCCGCCTTCTTGCTGCCAGCAGCGATAAAGCGCCACGCTGGCAGTCAGAATAGCGGGCTGGGTGAACTCAGTGAGGGTGAGCTGGTCTTCAGGGCCTTGACTGACGAGCGCCCACAGGTCATAACCCAGGGCATCACTGGCCTCGGCGAAAGTGTCTCCGACCACTGCGTAGTGTTCCGCTGCCTGCGAGAGCATGCCAACGGACTGTGACCCCTGGCCAGGGAAAAGAAAGGCGTATCCTGACAAAAACGATTACTCGTCGTCGCCGGTATCCACTACCTTCTTACCGCGATAAAAACCGTCAGCACTCACGTGGTGACGACGACGGGTCTCCCCAGAGGTCTCATCAACGGTGAGCGTGGGCCCACCAATGGCGTCGTGTGCACGACGCATGCCCCTCTTGGAACGAGTCTTACGATTCTGCTGTACAGCCATGACTGGCCTCCTAGTTGAAACTACTCGACGCGAAACCCAATCCGCGCCGCGTTAAACATTGAGAGCGTGTAGCCTATACGCGCCCCCGGGGTATCAGGACTTGAGGCGCTCTAGCACCGCAAATGGGCTCTCGCGCTCGCCTGCATCCTCGACCTTTTCCAGCCCTTCAACTTCGACGCCAAGCGCCGCCTCTTGCAGCGCTGACTTACATTCCGTCTCATGTATCGGTGAGACCGGAATAGCCAACAGTATTTCCTCTTCTACGATGTCGCTCAAATCGGCGGCATCTTCCACAAGCAACGGCTCGTAAGTTGCTGGCAATGATGCGGCCTCTTCGTCGGTCCAGACGCAAGCCATGAGCGAGGCAGTCGTGATAGGCACTTCCATGTCGCTAAGGCATCTCTGGCACTGCATAACTACCTTCGCCTCGACAGACACCGCAACCACGTAACGCGCTTCCTCGTCCCGCCGAAAATCAAAGGCTGCTGAGCCTAAATCGGCAACACCAATCCCCGACTCAGCGAGCCGCGGCAGATCATCAGGTGATACAGTGCCACTGATCTGCACTCCGCGGGCCGCCAAGCCCCGCAGATCCAACTGTTTTGGCAACGCCCCGGTTTTCATGGCCGCGGATCATACGGACGGCGGTATAGGCTGTCAAAGTGATCTGGGTCCTTGCAGTCAGCCGGTTGTCAAAGAGTGACTTTTCACCATATTTGTCGCCCACTTTGAGGTGCCTCGCATGAATCTGATCCTTGCCTCGACCTCGCCCTATCGCCGCAGGCTGCTCGAGAGGCTATGTCTACCCTTTACTTGCATGGACCCGGCGATCGAGGAATCCATGTGGGAGGGAGAATCGCCGCCTGAGCGCGCCTCCCGCCTGTCGACAGAGAAAGCGTCTGCAGCTGCACAAACATTGCAGGGTAATGCGATTGTCATTGGCTCGGATCAGGTCGCCTGTTTAGGTGCCCAGATACTGCACAAACCCGGTACCGCGGAAGCCGCTGAGCGACAACTCGCCGCCTCGAGCGGCCAGACCGTTCATTTTTGGACCGCCGTCTCGGTATGGGCGAAACCCGACCAGGCCCCAACACAGCGAGTGGTCCCCTGCGAGGTCAAGATGCGGGCACTCAGTGCCGATGAAATCACCCGCTACGTGGCGCTTGACCAACCCCTGGATTGCGCTGGCAGCTTTAAGTGGGAATCGCTTGGTATCACCCTATTTGAGGCCATACGGACCGACGACCCTACGGCGCTAGAGGGGTTACCGCTAATAGCGCTTGGCGAACTTCTGCGCGAGGCAGGAATACCGTTACCGCTGGCCGCGCAATCGGCTCAACACGGCCTCTAGCTCAGCATCGAGCGGGCATTCCAACTCATAGCGCTCGCCGCCCAGCTCAAACGAGATGGCTTTAGCGTGCAAAAATAAACGCTTGAGGCCGGCAGTCGCACTGACCGCCTGGGACTGTTCGTTTTGGTACTTGGTGTCGCCCAAAATGGGGTGGCCAATATGTTGCGTGTGGACACGGATCTGATGGGTCCGCCCTGAAATGGGCTTGACCTGGATCAGGGTAGCGCCGGCAAACCGCTCTACTACCTGCATCTCGGTTTTAGCGGCTTTGCCCTCTGCGGCCACCTTAACGATGCGCTCCCCTGTGGGTGTATGCCGCTTGGCGAGCGGCGCTGAAACGCTTTTTTGATACGCTGGCCATTTACCCGCTACCAAGGCCAAGTACTGTTTATCTACAGAGTCTTTCCTAAGTTGCTCGTGTAATGCCCTGAGCGTGCGTGCATTTTTGGCCACAAGTACAAGCCCGGATGTGTCCCGGTCCAGCCGGTGCACTAACTCCAGATAGCGGGCCTCTGGAAACAGGCTGCGCAGCGACTCAATGAGCCCCAGCCGCACACCACTGCCCCCGTGAACCGCGAGTCCCGTAGGCTTGTTGATCACCAGTAGATCGGCATTATCGAGGACAATCGCGGCACGAATCCGACGGCCCCAAGCGTCAGACGGGCGGCCAGTGGGTGCCGATTCGGCCATTTTGAGTGGTGGAATTCGCACTGTGTCGCCCGCCTGCACGCGATACTCGGGCTTAGACCGGCCTTTATTAACTCTAACCTCTCCCTTTCGAATGGCCCGGTAGACGCGGGTCTTGGGAACACCCGATGCATGGCGCAGTAGATAGTTGTCCAGACGCTGCCCCGCCTCTTCAGCGGCAACATCCAACAATCGGACCTTCAAATTGGCGTCATGACTCATAAAAAACCTGATTTCTGCACATCATCTATTGATTGAAACCACACCCTCATGGTGCTACCGTGCGCGCGTCGGAGGAGATGTGCTCCGGCGGCGACGCCCTTAAAACCGCTATAGCGGCAGGCCCGCCCCCAAGCCTCTCCCGCACCTTTTTTATCAGTGCGACAAGCCCAGCTCTTTCTGTTGCGGCCATACCGACAAGAGAATTGCGAGTCTACCGCGCCAAGCCCTCCAGCCCCAATGGCTGTTCGAGCGCCACGCGGCAGACAAAGAGAAACCCGCGACACAAGATGGCGCGGTGCAGATTGCGAGTCAGGCCGCCACAAACGCGTGGCAGGCAGTGTAACCAGCACACCGGAACGCCCTAAAGCGCCCCGGCATGATATCTCTCCACTGGTGGCGAGATCGCAAGTACAGGAGGCAAAAACCCCCTCCGCACCGCCCAGTTGCGTCGCCAACTGGATATTGTCATGAAAAAGATGCTGATTAACGCAACCCAGCCTGAAGAGGTCCGGGTTGCCATGGTCGATGGCCAACGGCTTTACGACCTGGACATCGAAAACCGCCAACGCATTCAAACCAAAGCCAACGTTTACAAAGCGAAAGTCACCCGGGTTGAACCCAGCCTCGAGGCAGCGTTCGTCGACTTTGGTGCGGACCGCCACGGTTTTCTGCCCCTTAAAGAGATCTCTCCCGAGTACTACCGCAGCCGGGCCCCTGAAGGCGAGGGCAAGGTGCGCATCAAGGATGTGCTGAAAGAAGGCACAGAAGTGATCGTGCAAGTGGACAAGGAAGAGCGCGGCACCAAAGGCGCCGCCCTGACCACTTATATCAGCCTTGCCGGGCGCTACATGGTGCTGATGCCGAATAACCCCAAGGCCGGCGGTATCTCGCGCCGCATCGAAGGGGAAGACCGCAGCGACCTCAAGGACTCCCTCTCGCAGCTCAACCTGCCCGATGGCATGGGTGTGATCATTCGCACCGCGGGCGTCGGACGCAGTACCGAGGAGCTTCAGTGGGACCTGAACTACTTGCTACAACTCTGGGAATCTATCGCCGAGGCGAACAAGGAAAGTAAGGCACCCGTTCTGATTTATCAGGAGAGCGACGTCATTATTCGCGCAGTGCGCGACTACCTCCGCGACGACATCGATCAGGTACTGATCGATGACCCTACCGCCTACCAGCGCGCGGCAGAGTTTGTCGGCATGGTCATGCCGAAATATAAGAACCGACTCAAGCAGTACGAGGACGACCTCGCCCTGTTTAACCGCTTTCAGATCGAAGGCCAGATTGAGACCGCCTTCCAGCGCGAAGTGCGACTCCCCTCGGGCGGCTCTATCGTGCTGGACCCTACCGAGGCACTGATCTCGATCGACATCAACTCGGCTCGAGCCACCAAAGGCGGTGACATTGAGCAGACCGCACTCCAGACCAACCTCGAGGCGGCGGAAGAAATCGCGCGTCAACTGAGGCTCCGAGATCTGGGCGGGCTGGTTGTGATTGATTTCATCGATATGTCCTCAAACCGCAACCAACGCGCGGTGGAGAACCGCATCCGCGAGGCGCTTGAGGTGGATCGGGCCCGCATACAGGTGGGCCGTATTTCTCGCTTTGGCCTGCTGGAGATGTCCCGGCAACGTCTTCGCCCCTCTCTGGGCGAGACCAGTGGCATTGTGTGCCCGCGTTGCACCGGTCAGGGCACGATCCGCACCACCAAGTCGCTGGCGCTGGCGATTCTGCGCCTGATTCAGGAAGAAGCGGTTAAAGAGCGCACCGGCGAGGTGCAAGCGATTGTTCCCGTAGATGTGTCGGCGTTTTTGCTGAATGAAAAGCGTGGTGAGATCAACGACATCCAATCCCGTAGCGGCGTGCGCATTGTCGTGGTCGCAAGCCCCTACCTTGATACCCCTCACTTTGAAGTGCGGCGCTTAAGAGACGACGAGGTCGACGAGTCTAGAAAGCTCAGCATTGACATCGAGCTCCCCTCGCCCAACGAGCCGGCTGTTGATGCCGCCAACGAACCCGCGGTAGCGGCGCCCGAGGCACTGGTCAGAGGCGTGACGCCCGATGCGCCTGCGCCCGAGGTCAGCTCCAAAGAAAAGCCTGCCGAAAAGAGCCAACGCCAATCCCGCGGCGGTCAGCAGCAACGAAACCAAACACCGGCAAAACCCGGACTGCTCGCGCGGCTCTGGGCAATGCTGTTTGGCGGTGACTCACAGCCTAAATCGAAACAGCGCCAGAGAAATCGCGGCGGCAAGGGTGCGCAAAACCGAAATCGGTCCCGTAACCGATCCGGTGACCGACAGCGCGACGACCGCAAGGACGGCGACAACAACCGTCAGCGCAACCGCGGCGGCAGAAACGACCGCGACAATCGACGCAATGGTAGAAACCGCAAGCCCGAGGGTGACGAGGCGACGAACACACAGCAGCAGGCCGCCCAGGTCGACACAGACAACACCGGTGGCGAGCAAAACGGAGAGCAACCCAAGCGCTCACGGCGCCGACGCGGGCGTCGCGGCGGCCAACGCCACAACGATCGGCCGGCCAATGAAGCGACGGAGAACGCAACCGAGAGCAACACAGACAATGCAGCGGCCGAAGCGGCTGCAGAGCCTAGCGGTGAGTCGCATCGACGACGGCCTGCTGACAGGCGCAACGAGGGACGGCGCCGACGTCAGCGTCAGACCGTTGAGTCAGAAGCCGCCGCAACCGAGGTAACGGAAAGCGCCCCTGCAATAGCCAGCGCAGAAGAAGCCCCGGCGTCTGCGGAGCAAGCGGCGCCTGCGGTTGAGGTGGCCTCCTCGGAAGCACTTAGCGCCGCTTTTGCAGAGCCAGAGACCGAGGCCTCTGAACCTATAGAAGCAGTGAACGAAGCGGTCGCAGAAGACGCTCCGGCAGCGGAAACGGTCGAGGCCCCTGCGCAGGAGCAAGCTGAGCCGACGGTTTCTGAGCCTGCTGTTATGGAAGAGCCGACAGCGGTCATCGCAACGGCACAAACGCCCGTTGAGGAAGCGCCTGAACAACATAGTGACTCGACAGCGGGCGCAACTGGCGCGGGACGTGCCGTAAACGATCCGCGCATTGCGCCAAAGCCTGTCACGGACACCTCTGTCAGCACCGAACTGGGTGAGCTTTTTGCCACCCCGGAGGCGCCGCCGGTGACGGTCGTGCACCAGGAAGTGTCACGAGCCAGCAACGATCCGCGAGGACCCAGAGCGGCCTGATCGGCACCAAGAAACTTGATCGCAGAGAGCGCGGCGATATAATGCGCGCTTTTCGCCGGGAGCCTTCCCGGCAAACAGTTTAGGTGGGCTGGCTGAGTGGTCGAAAGCGGCGGTCTTGAAAACCGTTGAACCGAGAGGTTCCCGGGGTT
>ERZ802822.2409-NODE-2409-length-10457-cov-6.956551_pt1 | contig 10457 bp, 8 predicted proteins | sample MGYA00345649_ERZ802822 | MGnify/ENA primary metagenome ERZ802822 (study PRJEB30503, sample SAMEA104212359) | marine metagenome | biome: Westerlies Biome; feature: [SRF] surface water layer (ENVO:00010504) within the epipelagic zone...; material: water... | reverse complement strand
TGTATTGCGCAAGTTGCCTCAAAAGACGAAAGTGCATCATGGCAACCGAATTAGAGTTCTCCATTGCTGCGCTGACCCTTGCGGCTAGACGGCACATCCGGGTGTTTCAGATACACCAGTTTCTTGATCGTTTTGCGATGGGTTTGACAGTTGCCGTTGTTCCACTGGCGTTGACCGATCGAGGCATGGACCTCTTCCAGATTTCCCTACTTTTTGGGGTCTATTCACTGACGACCATGACGATGGAACTGCCGTTCGGTGGATTGGCCGATACCATTGGACGCAAACCAGTCTTTCTGGCTGCGGTCGTCGCCAGCGTGGTCTCACTCGCACTCTTTCTTTCGACAAGCGATTTCCATGTTCTCGCGCTCTCATTTGCCTTCATCGGTTTTGGACGTGCACTCCGGTCGGGCACACTCGACGCTTGGTTCGTTGAAAATTTTAAAGCCGCTGCGCCGAATGTGGATATCCAACCAGCTCTTGCAAAAGCCCAATGGGCCAATGCCATGGGCTTGGCCATGGGGGCTGTTTGGGGGGGGCTTCTGCCTGATCTTTTAGGCTCGGTGACAGAAAGAGTGGGTTTCAGTGTCTATGATGTTTCTTATGCGGCTAGTTTGGCAGTGATGCTCGGAGTGTTCATCTACACCTTGTTTGTCATTGCAGAGAAACCGCGCCCGCTGAACCCCCAAGCTCTTAAACAGGGCTTTACAACTGTGCCTCTGGTGATCAGGGACGCAAGTCTTATCGCCCTGAGAAATCCGGCGTTATCGATGCTTTTGGTAGCTTTGGTGTTTTTCCTTATGGCGACCAATCCAGTCGAGGTAATCTGGCCGACCCATGCAAAGCCAATGCTGGTGGAAGGCTATGCAAACGCAGTCATAGGTATCCTGACCGCTGCCTATTTTTTCTCAATCGCGTTCGGCGCATCGCTGTCTCCTCGCATCAGTCGGATTTTCAGACGGCGGCATACAATGACACTTGCGGCGGCGTTTGCATGTTTGGCCGGTTTTCAGATCGCACTGGCTTTACAAGGCAGCATCGTCGGCTTTGTAACGGTTTTCATCCTGTATTCTGTTTTCCTCGGAGTTTCAGAGACGCCAGCCAGCAGTATTCTACATAGATGCGTTGAAGACCGTCAGCGATCCACAATGCTGTCTCTGAGGTCGCTGGTGCAGCAACTCGGAGCAGCTTTGGGCCTGATTTTGGCCGGCTTTATCGCTGAGGTCTACTCCACACCCACGGCTTGGGTGATCAGTTCCGTGTTTCTTGTCTTAGCCGTGCTCCTGATCAGCATCCTCGCCAAACGGCTCACTTCAGAGAATGACTAGCGGCAATTCGTCCGGCATGCAGCCTTCCGCTTTTTCTTCTATGCAGAAATGCGCTGTGACCACCGCCGGTTCGTATACCAATTGACCCAAAACGACAAAGTGGCTGCAACGTTGTATAATAATTATTTTGGAATGTACGTGAACAAATCGGAAGCAACTTCATGCAATGGGAATCAGCATGTCAAAACTTGGAAAAATGAAAGCCATCGGCACCTTTTGCACCTCTTGTTGGATGACGACAGCATAGATTGAAGAGATCAAAACCCAGAAAGTTTTTTCAGTAATCTGGACTGATTGATTTCAATCTCTTTCTTTCCGCGACTCACAACCCATTGGGATGCGTGAAACCTGAGTGGTCCAATTTCAATAATTTTTCTCTTCTCGATAAAATCAGCGCAGCGAAACTGCATAATGCAAATTTTGGGTCAGGTAATAACTCAAACGAAACTCCGTTACGCCGCCGGAAATGCCAATAGCGCGTCGCTCGACCTCCATAACCGGCGTGTTAACGGCCAAAGCCAGAAGACTTGCCACTGCCTCTGGGACCGCCACAGCGCGCAGTTGTTCATCGGCGCGTGCGATGGTGATGCCATAGTTGCGTTGATATAAAGGATACAGTGCATTAGGCAGACCGCCGCGATCTTTCAATCCGGGAAACTTCACTACATCCAGCACTGATTGCTCGGCGCAGACTACGGCGTCATTGATTGATCGCACACGCATCACCTCGAACACTGATGCCCGTGCCGCCAGTCCCAAAGCCGCCGCCTCGCGGGCATTTGCGGGACGTTTACGCACAGTCTCGGAGACCAGCTGTGGAATCACCTGCGCGCCATCGCTTTGACGCAGGCGGAAAAAATGAAACAGCGAGGTCTCGTCGGTGGTGGTGGCCACAAAAGTGCCCTTACCTTGGTGGCGCTCTACCAAACCGGACAGCTCAAGCTTGCTGAGCGCTTTGCGCGCCGTGCCCTGACTGACCGCGTATTGCGCTGCCAAATCAAATTCACTTGGCAACATCACCCCAGGCGCAAGTTCCCCGGAGATAATCCGCGCCATCACCGCGTCATAGACCTGTTGATACAGCGGCCCTGCCGGCCCAGAAAGATCATCCATCACATTTGCCTCTTTAACAATCCAAAACCCATCAAAACACACAGAAATCACACAGATCAATTATTATGTAATTACTCTTGTATAAGACTAACACACCGTGGTAGAAAAACAAACCATTCATTCAAGATGCTTTAAGGAGTGACGTTTTGACAATTCCACAATTGCTGGTCCACGACCACAAAGACAATGTCGGTGTCGTGGTCGTAGAGGACCTGACCGCCGGTACAGAAATGCTCTGTGTCGTGACCCACGACAATTCCGATTTCACCCTGACAGCCAATGCCGATATTCCGATCGGTCACAAAGTCGCTTTAAAACCCCTGAGCGAGGGCGACACCGTGATCAAATACGGTGAAGACATCGGTCGCATGATCGGATCTGCGGGCATCGGCGATCACTTACATACCCACAACTGCAAAACGAAACGGTGGTGAGCACAATGGCATTAGACTTTTCAAATCAACCCATCACAGCCTGGCGTCGCGAAAACGGACGCGTTGGTGTCCGCAACCACGTTCTTATCCTGCCCGTCGATGATATCTCGAACGCCGCATGCGAAGCCGTGGCCAACAATGTCAAGGGCACCATGGCCATACCCCATTCTTATGGCCGCTTGCAGTTTGGTGAAGACCTGAATCTGCATTTCCGCACCATCATTGGCACCGGAGCCAACCCAAATGTCGCCGCCGTTGTGGTAATCGGGATCGAGCCGGAATGGACCAAAACCATCGTCGATGGTATCGCCAAAACCGGCAAGCCAGTCGAAGGGTTTTCGATCGAGCAAAAAGGCGATTTCGAAACCATCCGTCAAGCCAGCTGGAAAGCCAAAGAATTTATGCATTGGGCCTCTGAGCAACAAAAAGAAGAATGCGGTTTGACCGAACTTTGGGTTTCGACCAAATGTGGCGAAAGCGATACCACCACTGGTCTGTCATCCTGCCCTACGGTTGGCAATATGTATGACAAATTGCTGCCACATGGGCTTTACGGATGTTTTGGCGAAACCTCAGAAATCACCGGTGCAGAGCATATCTGCGAAAAGCGCGCCGCCAATCCAGAAACAGCTGCAAAGTTCCGTAAAATCTGGCAGGCTTACCAGGATGATGTGATCTTTGCCCACCAAACCGATGATCTTTCTGACAGTCAACCGACCAAAGGCAACATCTTGGGTGGGTTGACCACCATCGAAGAAAAAGCCATGGGCAATCTCGAAAAAATTGGCCGTACATCAAGCTATATTGACGCGATGGGTCCAGCCGAAGCCTCAACCAAAGGTCCGGGTCTGTATTTCATGGATTCATCTTCAGCGGCTGCCGAATGTGTCACACTGATGGCGGCGGGAGGATATGTTGTGCATACCTTCCCAACCGGTCAGGGAAACGTTGTGGGCAATCCGATTGTGCCCGTGATCAAAATTTCTGGCAACCCGCGCACCCTGCGTACGATGTCCGAGCATATCGACGTGGATGTGACCGGAGTTCTGACCCGCGAGATGACCATTGACCAGGCCGGCGACAACCTGATTGAGATGATCAGACGTACGGCAAACGGCCGGATGACCGCAGCTGAAGCCTTGGGCCATCGCGAGTTTTCGATGACCAAACTTTACCGTTCAGCCTAAGCGCACACTGCACGGACCGATGCATATTGTGGTGTCTGAATTTATCGACGAAGCGGTTCTGAGCCAGATTGGTTCAGGCGCCACTTTCGATTATAATCCGCGGCTGGTTGAAAACCGGCCGAGGCTTTTGCACAGCATCCACAAAGCAACTGGTTTGATCGTGCGCAATCGCACACAGGTCAATGCCGAATTACTTGCCGCCGCCCCGCAGCTGAAAGTTGTGGGGCGGCTCGGTGTCGGGCTCGATAACATTGATCTCGATGCCTGCGCTGCCCGCGCTATCGCAGTGCATCCCGCAACTGGTGCCAACACGTTGCCAGTGGCCGAATATGTCATCACAGCCAGCATGATGTTGCTGCGTGGGGCCTTTCAGTCACGCCGTGCCATGATTGCAGGTGACTGGCCACGCAGTGCCCTTATCGGCGGGGAAATCTCGGGACGGGTGATGGGCCTGCTGGGGTTTGGTAACATTGCCCGAGCCGTGGCAGACCGCGCCCGCAGTCTGGGAATGACAATTCTCGCCCATGATCCGTTTCTTGCGCCTGATGATCCCGCATGGCAACAATCCCAAAACTGCAGCTTTAGCACGCTTTTGGCGAACGCAGATGTGCTCAGCCTGCATGTTCCACTGACCCAAGCCACCCGTAACTTGATAGATGCAGATGCTCTGGCGCAGATGAAACCAAGCGCGATTGTGATCAACACAGCCCGGGGCGGTATTGCCGATGAAACAGCCCTTGCCTATGCATTGCGCCACAGTAAACTTGCGGGCGCTGCGTTGGACGTGTTTGAACAAGAGCCTCTCACGGCTGGGGCTGCGGCAAAATTTGAGGGATTGGATAATATCCTGCTCACGCCGCACATCGCCGGGGTCTCAACAGAGGCAAACATCCGGGTTAGTGCGGTCACCGTAACGAATGTTTTAAACGAATTGAGGTCATTAAATGGATGATGCGCCAACGTCTGAGCGCCACTTTTCGCACGCCGAAGCGGTGAAGTATATCACGAATGCGCTGGCTCGCGAAAACGTCTCGCAGTCAAACGCCCTGTCTGTGGCCACCGCTCTGGTCAACGCTGAGATTGACGGCCAAAAGGGACACGGCTTTTCACGCGTGGCCAGCTATGCGCTGCAGGCTCGCTCGGGCAAGGTAGCAGGAGATGCCACGCCGCAGGCCCGCCTAAACGGCACATCGATGTTACATATTGATGCCGCCAACGGCTTTGCATTTCCAGCAATTGACCTGGCAATTCAACGGTTGGTTCCGCTGTGCGCCGAGACAGGAATAGCCGCAGCAGGCCTCACCCGGTCCCATCACTGCGGGCAGCTTGGTGCCCATGTGGAACGTTTGGCCCAGGCCGGCTGCGTCGCGGTGATGTTTGCCAATTCACCCAAAGCGATGGCGCCTTGGGGCGGTAACGCGCCTCTATTTGGCACCAATCCAATTGCCTTTGCCACCCCGCGCCAAGAGGGTCAGCCGCCTCTGGTTATCGACCTGTCACTGTCGAAAGTTGCACGCGGCAAGGTTATGGCGGCGGCCAAAGCCGGCAACGACATACCCGAAGGTTGGGCCCTGAATGCCTCGGGCGATCCGACCACAGACCCCAAGGCTGCGCTTGCCGGCTCTATGGTGCCTGCCGGTGACGCCAAGGGGGCCGCTTTGGCACTGATGGTGGAAATCCTGTCGGCAACATTGACCGGTGCCAACCACAGCTATGATGCCACCTCATTTTTTGACGCCGAAGGCGACCCGCCCGGCGTTGGGCAATTTATCATTGCAATCAACACAAGCCATATCGGCGGGCCCAGCTTTACCAACCGGCTCGAGACATTGATCGAGGCCATATTGGGCCAAGATGGCACCCGGTTGCCGGGCGAAAAACGCCTCAGAAACCGCGCGCACTGCCGCGCGAACGGATTTGCGGTCGCACCACATCTGATCACAGAGATCGACGGATTGGAGCAATGAACGCAAAACGGTTTGGTGCCGTGCGCAGAACGCATAGCATTGAACACACGACCATCATGAACTGGGAGGAAAACTTCATGAAACGTACTTTCTTAACCGCTGCAGCTGCAGCATTTACTCTGGCAACAGCCACGGCAACATTGGCGGGCGATTTCCCGTCGGGCAAGGTTGACTATGTCATTCCATTTGGTCCAGGCGGAGAATCCGACGTGACCGCACGGTTCCAGCAGCCCTTCTTTAAGAAGCTGTTTGGCGAAGATCTTGTGGTCTCGTACAAACCCGGCGGCGGCGGTGCGGTCGGTTGGTCACAACTGAATTCGATGGCTGGTGACGGCACAAAGATCATGGGCATCAACCTGCCACATATCGTGATCAAGCCCGAAACCGGCGACGTGGGCTTTAAAACCGATGATATCACTTCCGTCTATATGTTCCATTACACACCCGATGCCATCGTCGTGCGGGCCGACAGCGATATGAACTCGCTGCAAGACGTGATTGACTACGCCAAGGCGAACCCCAAGAAATTGACATTTTCGGGGTCGGGTAAAGGCACGGCCAACCATCTGGCACAAGTGAAATTTGACCAGATGGCCGGCACCACAACAACCTATGTCTCGTTCAAAGGAACCGGCGCTGCGGTCACCGCACTGCTTGGTGGCCAGGTCAAGGCCGAATGGGGGTATACCACCGTTGGTGCCAAACAGGGCGACAAAGTGCGCATGTTGGCCGTGGCGATGGAAAACCGTCACCCCGCCTTCCCCGATGTGCCAACCTTCAAAGAACTTGGCTTTGATATCGTATCCGGGGCGTACCGCGGCATTGCGGTTCCCAGCTCTGCGTCAGAAGACACCCGCAAGGCAGTGTCTGACGCGATTGCGGCCATCAACGCCAATGCCGAGTTCCAAAAGCAGATGATCGATGGGGGCTTTGCCTTGGTCGACGTGGCATATGGCGCCGAAATGGATGCCTTTATTGCGGAAAAATCAAGCGGTTATATCGCGGCTGCCAAAGCCGCTGGTGTGATAAAGTAAACCAGTTTTGATCGTTTAGCACGCCCTCAGAAACGGGGGCGTGCAACCCTCAGGGCGCGCGGCTGCCCGTGACGTTTTTCTCATTTTAAATTCAATGGTGACCCATGATAGAATATCTGTTCTCTGCGCTTACCCCGCTGAATATTCTGCTCGCCCTTGTGGGCGTTGCCGCAGGCACCATCATTGGGTCGATACCGGGGCTGACTGCCACGATGGCAGTGGCCGTACTAGTCCCTGTGACCTTTTCCATGCAGCCCGACAGTGCCCTGATTTTAATGGGCGCGATCTATACCGGCGCAATTTACGGCGGGGCTTATGCTGCAATTTTGCTCAACACACCTGGCACTCCGTCGGCGATTGCCACTACCTTTGACGGCTATCCCATTGCCAAACGTGGCGATGGTGACCTTGCAGTTTCTGTGGCCTGTCTGTCATCGGTGTTTGGCGGGTTGGTCGGTGCTATTGCCCTTTTGTTGCTAGCCCCACCACTGGCCGAAGCGGCACTCGCGTTCGGACCGGTCGAATATTTCTGGCTGGCAATCTTCGGCTTGTCCCTAATTGCCGCCCTGTCGACGGGCGATTTTCTCAAGGGCATTATTGCCGCTTGTTTTGGGCTCTTACTGTCGATGATTGGCATCTCAGAAACCAGCGCAGAAGTACGCTTTACCTTTGGGTCAAACACAATGCTGGGTGGAATTGAAACTGTGTCAGCGCTGATCGGACTCTATTGTATTCCGGTGCTGATCGATCTTGTCGCCACGCCTGACAGGCACCTGAAAGAACCGGAACAGACACGGGGCTTCCGCCTGCCCGAAGCCATGCAGGAAATGTTGCGCAATAAGATCAACGTGGTCCGCAGTTCATTGATTGGCACCATGGTCGGCGCCCTGCCCGGTGCCGGTGGATCAATTGCAGGCCTTGTGGCCTATTCCGAGGCGCGGCGCTCTGGCAAGGGCGATGTGCCCTACGGCGAAGGCAATCCTGGCGGTATCGTTGCCACGGAATCAGCGAATAACGCCACCGTTGGCGGTGGGTTCATCCCGACGCTGGTTCTGGGCATTCCCGGCACACCGCCGGATGCGGTCATCTTGGGGGCGCTTTTGGTGCAAGGTGTGCGCACTGGACCGACACTTTTTGCCGATGGAGCCAACATCGTCTATACGTTCATTTTCGGGCTTTTGCTCGCAACCGTCCTGATGCTGCCGGTTGGTTTGATCATAGGACGCTTTGCTTACCGGGCGATTGTGCGAGCACCAAAAGCCGGCTTGGTGCCGATTGTGGCATTTATGACCGTGATCGGGTCTTTTGCAATCCGCAATAACATCTCGGATATTGGCATCATGATCGTATTGGGGGTCATTGGCTGGATCGCCTCAAAACGCGGTTTCTCGGTGTCGCCGATTGTGCTTGGTTTGATCTTGGGCCGCATTGCCGAACAGGGGTTTGTGCAAAGCTGGACCATTGGCGATGCCATGGATGACTTGTGGGGGCAATTTTTTGGCCGTCCCTTGTCTCTGGCAATCATCGCCATGACCCTTGTCAGTTTTATCTATCCGTTTGCCCCCCAAATCCGCCACTTCTTTCACTCTGAATCTGCGGGACCAGCCCCCACGCCAGCACGAGCCAGTCCTCAAAAATTCTGGGCAGACCTTGTAACTTTTGCCGTATTTGGCGCGATTGGACTTGTGGTGTTGATACAGGCGGCAGGGCTCAATCCCGAGGCTGCGGTGTTCCCGCGTACAATCGCAATGGGCATGCTGGTGATTGTGGCAATTGCAGTGGCGCGCCTTTTCCTCATTTGTCAGGTCACCGATGAACCGATCACCGGCTCATCGATCCGCCGGGTATCGGTTCCAGCGATCATGCTTCTGGCAGTGTTGGCGATGTCCACTGTTGGTTTTGCTCTGGCCGGACTGATGATGGCATTGGCCTTAATCATCCCCGCCCAGCACGGTCGGCTCTCCGGGACAGTTGCGGCCACGTTGACGCTTGGAGTGGCAGGCATCATTTTGATTTTCACATTCGGGTTCTCAGAAATCCTCAGCGTTCCCCTCCCACCGGGACAGCTATTTTAGCCGGACACAGCCCACTGGTATCCAGCGGCTTACCTTGAATATTTCGGGCGTTGAGTGCTGATTTAGGTGCATATCACCGAAAGTGTGAGATGGGCAGACGCCGGCTTTACTCGAAGGGGTGTCTGTGCGCCCTCTCCGAACCCTTTTTGCCCCAGAGAGCTGATATATCAGCTTTGGATATGGCGGTTCTGACGCAACTCGAACATCACGCGACACAGAACCGACCCAACAACCAAAGACCCGCCGGCGACGGTCCAGCGCGCAGGAATTTCGTTGATGAACAGCCAAACCCAAACCGGCCCCAAAGCAAATTCCAGCAACATAAACAAAGTAAGCTCGGCCGCAACCAGATGCCGCGAGGCGATGATAAACAGAACATATTAAAACCAATAAGGAAAAAACGCGCATTATGATCATTCTCTACTTCCTGACATCACTATTTGGCGCAACAATGTTATTATTATATGCAGTGCGCATGGTGCAAACGGGGATTGAGCGCGCTTACGGTCCGTCTTTCAAACGCTTGATCACCCGCAATCAAAGCGCGCTGAGGGCGATGGTCACCGGCGTTGTTCTGGCGATTGTTTTGCAAAGCGCCACCGCCGCAACCCTATTGACAGCTGGCTTTTCCAGCAGCGGTTTGCTGCCTTTTGGCATAGGACTTGTGCTTATTTTAGGCGCTGATCTGGGATCGGTTATCGTGGTTCAGGTGCTGTCGTTAAATATCGACTGGCTGGTGCCGCTTTTGATCGGCGTCGGTGGCTGGGTTTTTCTCAAAGCTGAGCTGCGCAAAAACAAACAACTCGGGCGCATAATGTTGGGAGTCGCCTTTATTTTGCTCGCCCTGCGTTTTCTAAGAGAAACCGTTGAGCCAATACGCGACAGTAATTTCCTGCCTGCGATGGTAGTCTATCTCGAAAACGACGCTGTCACCGCATTTTTAATCGGCGCGGTGCTGGCGTTGGTGATGCATTCTAGTGTCGCTACAGTGTTGATGTGCGTGGTTTTAGTAGCAATCGATGCGCTCCCGCTTGCGGTTGGTATCACGCTGGTACTGGGCGCAAATCTCGGAGGGGCTTTGGTGGCCGTTTGGCTGACCCACAGCATGAAGGCTTCTGCCCGCAGGCTGGCAGCCGCCAATCTGGCCGCGCGGGGTGTCACCGCAATATTCTGCACAATTGCGTTACAATTTTTCGATGTTTCTGTTGCGTCCGGGTGGGTTTCAGATGCGTAGGCTCTGGTGCTGGCACAACTGGGCTTTAATACGCTGCTGTTACTCTTTGTGCCGTTCGCAAGCCGACTTGAGACGCCTTTAACGC
>ERZ802822.2402-NODE-2402-length-10483-cov-8.179704_pt1 | contig 10483 bp, 8 predicted proteins | sample MGYA00345649_ERZ802822 | MGnify/ENA primary metagenome ERZ802822 (study PRJEB30503, sample SAMEA104212359) | marine metagenome | biome: Westerlies Biome; feature: [SRF] surface water layer (ENVO:00010504) within the epipelagic zone...; material: water... | reverse complement strand
TTAAGGTTGGGGTATATAAATTAGAGGTATAGAACTTTACCTCGCACCTTAACGCAGAAGCTCCGGATTCAATCAAAGAAGACATAATGAATGAAGGACTGGCCGCGGATCTTCAGGCCGACTTTAATATTGCATATGTTCATTGGGGTGGCGAATACACACCACAAGAAATCAAAGAGCAAGTTACTCTTGCAAACTCATTATCAACTCGAGGTTATGAATTTGTGATTGGTTCAGGACCATCACTTTCAACTGCAATAACTGAACCTTTTGCAATTTCTCCAGTTGTCCCGATTGGTTGATTCTCTTCTAATGCTGCTAAGAATTCGTCTTCATCAAAATCAAATTCATCAACTGTTCTACTTTTTTGTTCGAAAATATTTTGATCATCGAAAGCTTCAATATTATTTTTATAGTTAGTATTATTCTCAGATCTCAGAAGATCTTCCATTGTCGCTGACTGGAAATCATCGCTAGAGTCTTTCCCGATTGATTTTTGTTGTTCAGGTGCTTTCTTTAAGTAAGAAATTTCTTTTGGAGCTAGAACCTTTTCATCAAATCTTCTATCCTTAGGTTGCTCGGAGAATTCTTTCTCAGATGATCCTTCATTGATTATTTCTCCTTCAGACTTTCGACTGATATGCATAACCTGCAATGGCTTGCGAGGTGCATTTATTGCCGGCCTTGGGGGAGTTGCTTTTTTAGGCTGAGGATCTGACCCGGCCATAATACCCTTGGTAATAAGTGAAACATTCTTACAGCCAAGGGTAAGTTGTTTTTTAATTATTAGGAGATTTCTATCATTTTTCAAACTCGCCGATTTGAGCATTTGACATGGCCTGAGGCCTCTAAAGCCGCTTCAGAGAATGGATCTACATTGGTTTGGCCCTTTGGTGCATGTGAACAACATGGACCACATTTACCTTTGATTACTGATACTTTTTTTGCTGAAAATATTTTAATCAAGACTCTTGATAGGTTGCCAGAAAATATGCCGATATGGATGATGCCATCTCAATCAATTGGTTTTTCTCCTTTTTCCAAAGTACCAGCTGGAATTTCTAGAATGTATCCATGAGGAAATCTATGTTGTTTAACTAAAAGCACTTTACCTTTTTCATCAAATGCAAGCATAGCTGCAGCACCTGGATGTTCTATTACTTCTCTTCTAACTTTTCTATGTTCTACTTGCATATTGTATGCATTTACTTCAAACAATCTTCCTTTGTATGAGGTTCAACACCTGCAACCGAGTCAAAAACTGCAACAGCACCATCAAGAACTCTAAGCGATCTCTCTACCTCAATAGTGAAATCAACATGACCAGGTGTATCAATTATATTTATTCTTTTATCGTTCCAAAAACAGGTTGTTGCAGCTGAGGTAATTGTTATTCCTCGCTCTTGCTCTTGCTCCATCCAATCCATTGTTGCAGCGCCATCATGAACTTCACCAATTTTATAACTTTTACCTGTATAATATAGAATACGTTCCGTCGTAGTTGTTTTACCAGCATCAATGTGAGCCATAATCCCTATATTTCTATAATCTGATAACTGTGTTGCGCGTGCCATAATAAACCTTTAAAAATTACCAACGATAATGAGAGAAAGCTCTGTTTGCTTCAGCCATTTTATGAGTATCTTCTCTTTTTTTAACAGATGAACCTCTGTTATTTGAAGCATCAATTAATTCGGAAGATAGTTTTTCCCCCATAGTATCTTCGCTTCTTGATCTTGCTGCAGCAATTATCCATCTAATAGCTAGAGCTTTTCTTCTTTCAGATCTAACTTCTACAGGAACTTGATAAGTTGCACCGCCAACTCTTCGAGATCTAACTTCTACAGAAGGCATAACATTATCAATAGCATCATGAAAAACTTTAATTGGATCGGTTTTTAATTTTCCTTCGATTTGATCAAATGCACCATAAACAATTTTTTCTGCAACAGATTTTTTACCATCCACCATAAGATTATTCATGAATTTAGATACAACCTCATCTCTGTACTTTGGATCAGGGAAAATTTCTCTTTTTTCTGCTTTATGTCTTCTGGACATTGTATTCCTCTATAAATTAATTACTTAGGCCTTTTTGTACCGTATTTTGATCTTCTCTGTTTACGATCAGATACCCCTTGGGTATCTAGAACACCTCTTAAAACATGATATCTTACACCAGGTAAATCTTTTACCCTTCCACCTCTAATCAGAACAACTGAGTGTTCTTGAAGATTATGTCCTTCACCAGGAATATAACTAGTGACTTCAAATCCATTGGTCAGCCTCACACGAGCAACTTTACGTAAAGCGGAATTTGGTTTTTTTGGAGTTGTTGTATAGACGCGTGTACAAACGCCCCTCTTTTGAGGGCAAGCTTCCATAGCAGGAACTTTATTTCTTTTTGCTATATTAGCTCTTCCGCGTCTTTGCACTAATTGATTAATAGTAGGCATATTATATTTTCCCAATATAAAAAATTCATTCATAATAGAATGAACAATAAATTAAAATTTTGCGAATGGCGCGGCAGCGTTTAGGAAAATCCTACGACCTGTCATAAGCGTTGTCTTAGTAGCTTTCTATTCGTTTTCAGTCAAGAAAAAAACACTATTTTTTAATATTTGTTATGCCGATTCAATTTCGACTGATTCAACATCTTTCACTCTCTCAGCAATTAAAGCTTCATCCTTAGCTGCAGCATCGCTTTCAAGTCGTCTAATAGAGCTTCCAGTACCTGCAGGAATTAGTCTTCCAACTATTACATTTTCTTTAAGACCCACTAAATGATCAGATTTTCGGTAAACAGCAGCATCCGTCAATACTCTTGTAGTTTCCTGGAAAGATGCAGCTGATATAAATGACCTAGTTTGAAGAGAGGCTTTTGTAATACCAAGAAGAATTGGTTTATACTCCATAGGCTCTTGTTTTTTTGCAATTAACTTTTCGTTAATCTCCTCAGCCTCTAATTTATCAAGCTGTTCTCCAGAAATAAAAGCACTATCACCTGGATTAGAGATCTCAACTTTTTGAAGCATTTGACGAGTAATCACTTCGATATGTTTGTCATTAATAGTAACGCCCTGTAGTCGATAAACACTCTGAATTTCATTAACTAAGTAGCTTGCTAGGGCCTCTAAGCCGAGAATAGATAAAATATCATGTGGGGCAGGGTTTCCATCAATTAAATATTCCCCTTTTTCAATAGTATCTCCATCTTGGACAGATATATGCTTACCTTTAGCTATAAGATAACTAACTTCAGATTCAGAATCATCCAGAGGGTGTATAACTATTTTCTTTTTATTTTTATAATCCCTAGCAAATTCAACCCTACCTGTAACTTCTGCAATTATAGCATGGTCTTTAGGTTTCCTTGCCTCAAATAACTCAGCTACTCTTGGAAGACCACCTGTAATATCCTTTGTTTTGGCACCTTCTGTTGGTATTCGTGCTATAACATCGCCAGCTCCAACCTTAGTTCCATCGCTAGAAGAAATAATAGCATCAACCGACATTAGGTATCTTGCCTCTCTATTATTTTCGAGAGAAACTATTTCGCCATCATCCCCTTTGATTACCATTGAAGGTTTGAAATCAGATGATTTAGCAGAGTTTTTCCAATCGATTACTACTTTCTGACTAATTCCAGTAGATTCATCAGAAACTTCACCAATACTAACCCCATCTACAAGATCTTCAAAACCTACAGTACCTGCGGTTTCAGTGATAATTGGAATAGTATAAGGATCCCATTGAGCTAATCTTTGGTTTTTCTTTACAGTCTCACCGTCTTTTACCATCAATTGAGAGCCGTATGGTAACTTATGACTTGCTCTTTCAGTTCCATTTTCATCAAGAACATTAATAATGGTTGTTCTTCCTATAACTATATTACGCTTGTCAGAATCTTCTAGTGTATTAAGGTTTTCAATTTTAACCGAACCATCGCTATTAGATTCTACATAAGAATTATCCATCACCTGGGCTGTTCCACCTATATGAAAAGTTCTCATTGTTAATTGAGTACCAGGCTCGCCAATTGATTGTGCAGCTATAACTCCCACGGCTTCACCAATATTAACAGGGGTACCTCTCGCTAAATCACGACCATAACATTTTGCACAAACACCTCGCTTAGTACTACAGGTTAAAACTGATCTTAACTTAACAGATACAAGATTAGCCTTATCTAAAAGAGGAACTTGGAATTCTTCAATTATCTCACCCTTCTTCGCAATAACCTCATTTGTTCCAGGGTCAATAATATCCTCACAAGGAACTCTTCCAAGTAATCGTTGAGAAAGAGGAACAATTTCTTCACCAGAGTCTATAACAGCAGTCATAATAATACCTTCATCGGTTCCGCAATCATCCTCTGTAATAATACAGTCTTGGGCAACATCAACTAATCGACGAGTTAAGTATCCAGAGTTAGCTGTTTTTAAAGCTGTATCAGCAAGACCTTTTCTAGCTCCATGAGTAGAGTTAAAATATTCTAAAACATTTAAACCCTCTTTAAAGTTTGAAATAATTGGAGTTTCAATAATTTCACCAGAAGGTTTTGCCATTAAACCTCTCATACCAGCTAATTGTTTCATTTGAGCGGCTGATCCTCTAGCTCCAGAATGTGCCATCATATAAATAGAATTAACATCATTTTCTCTATTAGTACCTTCGTTCATAGAAGTTGTTGAAATTTTTTCCATCATCTTATTTTCAACTCTGTCAGTACATTTTGCCCAAGCATCGACAACCTTATTATACTTTTCACCTCTGGTAATAAAACCATCAATATATTGTTGCTCAAATTCTGTTGCCAATGAATGAGTATCTTCAATCATTTTTTCTTTTTCCTCAGGAATAATCATATCATCTTTACCGAAAGAAATTCCTGCCTTAAAGGCATTTTGAAAACCTAGCTTCATTATATGATCGCAAAATATAACAGTATCTTTTTGACCACAATGTCTATAAACATCGTCAATAATTCTTGATATTTCTTTTTTGGTTAAAAGCTTATTAACAATATCAAACTTTACGTTTTCATTATCAGGTAATTCTTTTGAAATTAGAACTCTACCCGGGGTAGTTTCCACAATAGACCTTTCACCATCATCTGTAGAAAATCTATAATTTATTTTTGAATGAAGTGTAATAGATTCATTTTCAAGAGAAAAATTTAATTCATTAACACTATCAAAGGTTTTACCTTCTCCAGGTTCGCCTTGTTTCATTTGAGACAGATAGTATAAACCAAGAACAATATCTTGACTTGGAACAATAATTGGCTCTCCGCTAGCAGGGTGTAGAATATTATTAGTTGACATCATTAAAACTCTAGCTTCGAGCTGAGCCTCAAGAGATAGAGGAACATGAACTGCCATTTGATCACCGTCAAAATCAGCATTAAAAGCTGCACAAACTAGAGGGTGAAGCTGAATTGCCTTACCTTCAATAAGAACGGGTTCAAAAGCTTGAATACCTAACCTATGAAGAGTTGGAGCTCTATTCAATAAAACTGGATGCTCTCTAATGACTTCTTCTAAAATATCCCAGACTTCTGGAGTTTGTTTTTCAACCATTCTTCTTGATTGTTTGACTGTTGAAGAAAAACCTAAAGATTCAAGTTTAGAGTAAATAAAAGGCTTAAATAGCTCAAGAGCTAATTTTTTAGGAAGGCCGCACTGATGCAACTTTAGTTCAGGGCCAACAACAATGACGGAACGACCAGAATAATCTACTCGTTTACCTAATAAATTTTGCCTAAAACGACCTTGCTTTCCTTTAAGCATGTCTGAAAGGGATTTTAATGGTCTTTTATTAGACCCTGTAATTATCCTTCCCCTCCTTCCATTATCAAAGAGGGCATCAACAGATTCCTGAAGCATTCTTTTTTCATTTCTAATAATAATATCAGGAGCACGAAGATCCATTAACCTTCTTAACCTATTATTTCTATTAATAACTCTTCTGTATAAATCATTTAAATCTGAGGTAGCAAATCTACCTCCATCCAATGGCACAAGAGGTCTTAGTTCAGGTGGGATAACAGGAATAACTTTCATAATCATCCACTCTGGTTTATTTCCTGATTCTTTAAATGCTTCTATTAGCTTAAGTCTTTTTGCCAATTTAATTGGCTTAAGTTCACTTTTGGTTTCTTTTATTTCTTTCCTAATTTCTTCGCTTATTTGCTCTAAATCAATATTCTCTAAAAGAAATCTAATTGCCTCCGCCCCTATTTCAGCTCTAAAATTATCTACACCATACTCGTCTTGTGCATCTAAATACTCTTCTTCTGTAAGAAGTTGAAGGTTTTCCAGCGGGGTAAGCCCTGGGTCTAGGACTAAATAACTCTCGAAATAAAGAACTTTTTCTAGGTCTTTTAACATCATATCAAGCATAAGGCCTATTCGGCTTGGCAAAGATTTTAGAAACCAAATATGTGCAACAGGAGAGGCCAATTCAATATGACCCATCCTTTCCCTTCTAACTTTAGATAAAGTTACTTCAACACCGCATTTTTCGCATACAATACCTTTGAACTTCATTCTTTTGTACTTACCGCATAGACATTCATAATCTTTAACTGGTCCAAAAATTCTAGCACAAAAAAGTCCATCTCTTTCTGGCTTAAAAGTTCGATAGTTAATTGTTTCTGGTTTCTTGATTTCGCCAAAGGACCATGAAAGAATCTTTTCAGGGCTAGCTATACCTATTCGAATATGATCAAAAGATTGATTAGATTTAGGCTGATTAAATAGATTTAAAACTTCTTTATTCATTATATCCTCATATTTTAATACAATTAAATGTTGCTATAAATTTGCAATCAATTAATCAACAGAATCTTGTAATTCCACATTTAAGCCTAGAGACCTCATTTCTTTAACTAAAACATTAAAGCTTTCGGGGACACCAGACTCAAAGTTTTCCTCACCTCTAACGATTGACTCATAAACTTTTGTTCTTCCAGCAACATCATCAGATTTCACTGTTAGCATTTCTTGAAGCGTATAAGCAGCACCATAAGCTTCAAGAGCCCAAACCTCCATTTCACCAAACCTTTGGCCACCAAACTGAGCTTTACCACCAAGAGGTTGTTGTGTCACGAGACTGTAAGGCCCAACAGATCTTCCATGAATCTTATCATCCACTAAATGATGGAGTTTTAGCATGTAGATATAACCAACAGTAACAGGTCTATCAAACTTCTGACCGGTCCTACCATCGTAAAGTGTTATTTGGCCACTTGAACTTAAATTAGCTTTTTCAAGTAAATTATTAATATCAACTTCTTGAGCACCATCAAAAACGGGAGTTGCAATTGGAACACCTTTTGTTAACGAATGACTTAGCTCAATAAGATCACCATCTTCATATTTTTTTATTTCTGAAGGCTGATATATATCCTCTAGAGTTGAACGAATATTTTTAATATCACCACTATTCTCGTATTCCTTAATTGCATTATTAATTTGTCGTCCAAGACCTGCGCATGCTGCGCCAAGATGTGTTTCAAGTATTTGTCCAACATTCATTCTACTTGGAACACCAAGTGGGTTGAGAACTATATCAACATGCCTTCCATCGCTAGAATAGGGCATATCCTCAACAGGAACAATCCTTGAGATAACACCTTTATTGCCATGCCTACCCGCCATTTTATCTCCTGGCTGTAGTTTTCTTTTAATAGCAACATAAACTTTTATACTCTTCATGACACCAGGTAGTAACTCATCTCCACGACTTACTTTTTCAACTTTTTCAGCAAATCTATCTTCAATCTGTTTTTTATTTTCATCATACTGATCTCGAAGGTTTTCCATATCCTTTTGAATGCTATTATTTTGCATTACAAAATCCCACCAAGAAGATTTTGGTACTTCATTCAATAAAGCTTCATCGATTTTCTTACTAGAACCTACTGAAGGTCCTGAAGAGGCCATTTTATTCAATAGTGCCGACTTTAATCTAGAATAAATATTTCTATCAAGGATAGATAACTCATCATCTCTATCAATAGATAATCTTTCAACTTCTTCTCTTTCAACAGCTAGAGCTCTTTCGTCTTTTTCAATGCCATGCCTGTTGAAAACCCTAACATCAACAACAGATCCATTTGTTCCAGGAGGAAGCTTTAATGAAGAATCTCTTACATCAGAAGCTTTTTCACCAAAAATAGCCCTCAGAAGCTTCTCTTCTGGGGTAATTGGACTTTCCCCTTTTGGTGTAACCTTGCCTACAAGAATATCACCAGGTCTCACTTCCGCACCTATATAAACAATTCCTGATTCGTCTAAGTTTCTTAAGGCTTCTTCACCTACGTTTGGTATATCTCGAGTAATCTCTTCTGATCCAAGCTTTGTATCTCTTGCCATAACTTCAAATTCCTCAACGTGAATTGAAGTAAAGACATCGTCTTTCACAATTTTTTCCGAAATTAGGATTGAATCCTCAAAATTATATCCATTCCAAGGCATAAATGCTACCAAAACATTTTTTCCTAGAGCTAGCTCACCAAAATCAGTAGAGGGTCCATCAGCAATAATATCGCCTTTAAAAACCTTATCCCCTATTCTAACAAGCGGTCTTTGATTCATACATGTAGATTGATTTGATCTTTGGAATTTTTTTAAATTATATATATCAACACCAAGATCGCCTGCCTCAAGATCTCCATCAGATGTAATAACGATTCTTTGAGCGTCAACCTGATCAACAATACCATCTCTTTTTGCAACAACAGCAGAGCCCGAGTCCCTTGCCACAGTGGCTTCCATTCCTGTTCCCACAAATGGGGCTTCATTTGTAACAAGTGGAACAGCTTGCCTCATCATATTTGATCCCATTAAAGCTCTATTAGCATCATCATTTTCTAAAAATGGAATAAGAGCTGCTGCAACAGACACAGTTTGCTGAGGGCTAACATCGACAAAGTCTACTGATGATGGAGGAACAAGATCAAAGTCACCATCATGTCTACAATTTAATAATTCAGAAAGAAGATTCCCTTTGCTATCAGCAGGTTCATCTGCTTGAGCAATTCTATATCTACTTTCCTCTACTGCAGAAAGATAAGAAATTTCATTTGTCTTTTTTCCATCTACTACCTTTAAATATGGACTTTCAATAAATCCATATTTATTAATTCTTGAATAAGTTGCCAATGAATTAATTAATCCAATATTTGGTCCCTCAGGTGTCTCAATAGGACAAATTCTTCCGTAATGAGTATGATGAACATCTCTTACCTCGAAACCAGCTCTTTCTCTTGTAAGGCCACCAGGACCTAAAGCAGAAACTCTTCTTTTGTGAGTAATTTCTGAAAGTGGGTTAGTTTGGTCCATAAACTGAGATAATTGAGATGAGCCAAAAAACTCTCTTATTGTGGCTGCTATTGGTTTTGCATTAATAATATCCTGTGGCATTACAGCATCAATATCAACAGAACTCATTCTCTCCCTTATGGCTCTTTCCATTCTCAAAAGGCCTATACGGAATTGATTTTCCATTAACTCACCTACGGATCTAACACGTCTATTGCCTAGATTATCGATATCGTCAATATCCCCTTTTCCGTCTCGAAGATTAACTAGAGTCTTTAAAACAGAACATATATCCTCCTTGGTAAGAACTCTTACAGTGTCCGGAGTATCTAAATTTAATCTCATATTTAGTTTAACTCTGCCCACATCGGACAGGTCGTAACGATCAGAATCAAAAAATAAGCTATTAAATAGAGCTGTAGCACTTTCCACAGTAGGTGGTTCACCAGGTCTTAAAATTTTATATATTTCGGTTATTGCTTCATCTTTAGTCTCATTCTTATCATTTAATAAAGTGATTAATAAATATGGGCCTTTATTTATTGAGTTTGTAACTGATATTTTTAAAGAATAGATTTTTGCCTCTAATATTTTCTTAATTATTGTATCATTTAATTCTGTACCAATTTTAAATATACCATCTTCTTCCTCATTTACCTTAATGTCTCTATGTAAAAATTTTCCAAATAACGATTCTTGCGACACTAAAATATCTTTAAGTCCATCATTTGCTAATTTTTTGGCGTTTAAAAAGTTAATTTTATCTCCTAACTTAATAACTACTTCACCAGTTTTTGCATCAATAACTTCTTCTGAAAAGTTTTTAGCTTTATAATTTTCTGGATTAAATTTTGTTTTCCATTTTTCAGTTTTTGGGTCAAAAGTATATTGTTCATTTGCATAAAACTCATCAGCAATTTCAGGTTTTGAATATCCAAGAGCTAACAATAATGTTGAGGCAAAAATTTTCTTTTTTCTATCAATTTTAAAATATAAAAAATCTTTAACATCATATTCAAAATCTAACCAAGATCCCCTATTTGGAATTACTCTACAGTTAAATAAAAGTTTACCACTTGCATGAGTTTTTCCCTTATCATGATCAAAAAATACACCTGGACTTCTGTGCATTTGGTTTACTACAACTCTTT
>ERZ802822.2400-NODE-2400-length-10484-cov-4.724320_pt1 | contig 10484 bp, 8 predicted proteins | sample MGYA00345649_ERZ802822 | MGnify/ENA primary metagenome ERZ802822 (study PRJEB30503, sample SAMEA104212359) | marine metagenome | biome: Westerlies Biome; feature: [SRF] surface water layer (ENVO:00010504) within the epipelagic zone...; material: water... | reverse complement strand
TTTATCATGGATACTTCTTGCATTTCTAAGTGCTGTACCTTTTGTTTATACACAAGTAAACTTCAGTGTTGTAGATGCTCTTTTTGAGTCTATGAGTGGTATTACAACCACAGGAGCAACTGTTCTAGACAATCTAGATGAATTACCAAAAGGTATCCTTTTGTGGAGAGCGCTATTACAATGGATGGGTGGAATTGGAATTGTTGTAATCGCCTTAGTAATTTTACCCTTTCTTCGAATTGGAGGAATGCAACTTTTTCATCTAGAGGGCGATGATCCTTATGATAAATTTCTCCCCAAAATATCTTCAGTAGTTAAAAAAATTGTAATTGTTTATGCATTTCTAACTGCACTCTTATTTATCCTATATTACTTAAATGATATGACGTTATTTGATGCTTTAGCTCATAGCCTAACGACTATTTCTACAGGAGGTTTTTCAACACACAATGAATCTTTTGCTTATTTTCAAAGTAACACTATTTTAAATATAGCTATTATTTTTATGATTTTAGGGAGCCTTCCTTTTTTAATTCTGGCACAAATAAGTTTTAAAAACCTCACATCAATTTTTAAAGATCATCAAATAAGACTTTTTATATCAATTCTAATTGTTGCAATTATCTTAATTTTTTATTTTGCTAACCCTTATGTTGATGGCAATTATTTTCAACAACTTACGACGATAAGCTTTAACACCATCTCTATTATTTCAGGAACTGGCTATGTAAGTAGTAATTTTGAACAATGGGGAAACTATGCTTCGGTTTTATTTTTATTACTTATGTTTATCGGTGGTTGTGCAGGTTCAACAACTGGTGGTTTGAAAATTTTTCGCTTCCAAATCCTTTTTAAATACATTCACTTACATTTAAAAAAAATGCTCCAAATTCTAAAGATTGTTTTGGGGGAGGTAGGAAGGCCAAAAAAATTGCGAAATTCCAGAACATTATTTGTAATAATAATGGCATATTTCTGAAGATCTCAACGTAGACCAGGGCAACTTTTTTTGCAAGCCAGTTATTGGAAGATCTTAAAATACCGATAAAAAAACCTAAAAATGTGGCTGCAATAATACCCAATACAGCAACAAGTAATGTATTTAGAACACCTATATAAAAGACTTTAATATAAGTTGTTGTACCAAGATCAAAGTCCAAGAAAGGACTAAATCCAACCTTAAATGGTGCGACCTGATCAAAGAATGAAGTGCTTGTCTTTATACCTCTCTCTTCAAGGTTAAAAACTGTTGTTTGGTAGAGGGAGTAAAACGCATAAAACACTAAGAATACAAGAGCAGCTTGAACGATTGCAGCCCTAAACTTTGGGTTTCGATGTAAAGTTAAAGGGTATTTACTCACGATTACTTCCAAAAAAAATGCTTCAGCCCCAGCAATGCTCTTCTTTTTTGGTGGCGGTTGGCATAGCGGCTCCCCTACGCAATTTGTAAAATATTGCGAACGTTTAAGTGAACGCGGTATGGTAGGTATCGTCGCAGACTATCGGGTCAAATCTCGTCAAGGAGTCCAAGCAAAGACTTGCGTCGAAGATGCCCTAGATGCCCTACGATATATCACGGAAAATGCCACTACCTTGGGGATTGACCCTATGAGAATTGGCGTTGGTGGAGCCAGTGCAGGTGGACACTTAGCCGCAAGCTTGGGGACTATTCATGCAAGCGACCCTGCAGCGCCGAAAGTGATGGCCCTATTTAATCCAACGACTGTCCTAGCACCGATAGCTGATGATCTTTCAGACGCGACCCTAGGAGAATTCGAAAAAATGAATGCGCGTTATCAAGCAAAAGAAGAGCACTTACGCGCTCTAATAGGTCTCGAACCCGTTGAGCTTTCACCCTTTCATCATGTAGCATCTAACAGTCCACCCACTATAATCTTCCATGGCACAAACGATAAAACGGTGCCTTATGAATCTGCGAAGCTATTTGCGTCGCAGCTAAGAAAAAATGGTGTTTTTGTCGATCTTAAGACTTACGAAGGGGCAGGCCATGGATTCTTTAATCGAGAACCCTATTTTAGTCAGACCGCGGGAGAATTGGAAGCATTTCTCATAGGCTTAGGCTGGCTTGAGTAGAGGAAAAAAATTTGTAAACAGCAAGAGCGGAAGAGTCTTACGCCCCAGAAATAAAGGCTAAGCAAAGCAGCGCATTTTATCCTAGCAGATAGTCTGGATTCAGCTTCTTAAGCTCTTCTTTTACAAAAATCCCATCTTTTCGAATGAGTTCGCCATCGAACCAGATCTCGCCACCTCCGTATTCAGGGCGCTGGATCTGCACCATGTCCCAATGCACTTGCGAGCGGTTGCCGTTGTCAGCTTCCTCGTAGGCTTGACCTGGAGTAAAGTGGAAGGAACCCGCGATCTTTTCATCGAACAGGATGTCGCGCATCGGCTCTAGTATGTGGGGATTAAAGGCAATGGCGAACTCGCCGATATAACGCGCCCCCGCGTCGGAATCTAGAATTTCGTTGAGGCGGACTGAGTTGGTCCCGTCGGCGTGGACGATCTTGCCCTTTTCAAATTTAAGGTGAATACGGTCGAAAGAAGTGCCTTGGTAAACAGTCGGCGCATTGTAGGTAATCTCGCCCTCTACGGATTCTTTAACTGGGCAAGAAAAGACCTCGCCGTCGGGGATATTATGGCTGCCGCCACAGGCTACGGCGCTGATGCCCTTAATCGAAAAATGCAAATCACAATCTGGCCCCTTCAGTTCCACTCGGTCAGTCTCAGCCATAAGTAATTCGAGTGCGGCCATACCCTCAGCCATACGGCTGTAATCTTGCGTACATACGCGGAAGAAAAAGTCCTCGAAACTCTCGGTGCTCATCATAGCTTGCTGCGCCATAGCGGAGGTTGGCCAACGGAGGATGACCCACTTAGTCTTGTTCACACGGTAATCAAGAACGCCCTTCATCGCCTTCATAACCTGTCCCAGTTTGGACGGGTCGACATCCGACATTTCAAAGATATTGTCTGAACCACGCACCGCAATGTAGGCGTCCATCTTCTGCATACGGGAGAGTTCCCACGTGGCCTGGGTCTCAAATTGCTCGGCATCGAGATCGTTAATTAACTCGCGACTGATCCGCGCACGCTGGATATTGACAAAAGGCATCGCACCCCTACCACGGGCGGCACGCACCAAGGCCACGACCATGTCTTCGGGAATGTCAAAGGCATCGATGAGCACGCGCTCCCCTTTTTGCAGGTTCGTAGAAAAGCCGGTCAAAACGCCAGCGAGTTTCGTAAAATTTACATCCATACTGATAATGCGAACGATTTCGGCCAAGAGGTCAAAGCCGCAGATCGAAAATTACAGCTCCTTCTCGAAGAGGTGCACCGACATGGCAAGCATGGCAAGATTGGGGATCCATGCAGCGAGCATGGCAGGTATGATCTGGCGCTCACCGAAAATTGAAGCGATGCTGATTAAAACGAAGAAGATAGCGAAGAAACCCATCGCCTTAGAAACACCAACCATGGGATTGGTGCGCACGCCAGTAAGGGCAAAAGGCACAGCAATGCCCACCACAACAAGGCAGCTAAAAGGTGCGGCAAAGAGCGAATAGAAGCGAACAAGGTAAGCGTGAGTAGCTGGATTTTCCTCAGGGGGAAGCGTATCGATGATACGACTTAGTTCGTTGATCGATAGCTCCTTAGGCTCTTTATAGAGTGCAAGCATTAAGCTGGGATCTTCATCGAAGTCTTCATATTTCTTCTCTTCAAATGGCAGTGCGCGTAGGATGTCGCCCGTTTCGTGGTCGATCAGTAACTCGCGTCCATCAAGAAAGACCCAGTGCCCATGGGTATCGTCGAAGTAAGCCTCGGCAGCTGAGATACGACTGAGCTCTTGCCCCGAGGTATCGCGGGTATGCACATTCACACCAAGCCCTAACCACGCGCGTTCGCTGAAACGGTTCATAAACCACAGTCGGCCATCTTTGCGGTTATCGAAGCCTAGATTATAAAGCAGGCCAATTTCGCGGGCTCCGAGCTGAGTCTCATCGGCAGCGAACTCGAGGTTATCAAAAAAAGTGCGCGATTGCTCAACGGCTTTTGGAATGACGGATGAGGTCAAATAGACCAGCAGTAAAGAGAGTAACAGTCCGGCCACCCAAAGCGAGCGGCTGATGTGGATGAGACTGACACCGGATGCACGCATAGCGATGATCTCGTTATTACGGTGTAAGGTGCCGAGTGCAAAAAGTAGCGAGACGAGCAGCGCGATGGGTAAAATTGCGGGCAAATAAGTGGGCAGGGCGAGGCTGTAGTAGAGAACTATCTGTTTAAAACCGGCATCCGTCTGGAGGAGATCGGGCAATGAGTCATACATGTTTTGCAAAATGAGGATACCAATGATTACCCCCAGCGTGAGAGCGAAAGCGATAAGCCATTCCTTCAAAACATAGCGATCAATCAAAGACATCTCACAATCTAAAAGGCGCGAGGGCAGAAAGTCACTCCGATAGCTACTTTTTTTTATCCTCTCTCCCCGAAACAACTATTCGATTTCACAGTACTCCTCAGGAGATTTCCGAGGCCATACTATTGGTATTTTGCATTGCTCCGATGGCGAATGCTTACACGATTTTGGCAATCTACCAAAGAGCACATGCGACATTCTAAACTATTTTTTCCTCTATTAGCTGGTCTGCTTATGCAGATTTTTTGCCAACAGTCTTGGGCAGTCGAGCAATCGCTCGATCAAACCATTAACGAGGTCGTGGGTCCTTGGACGGAGCGGATTTTCCAAGTTATTTTCTTCACTCCCATTACCATTGGGGGGCAAGCAGTTCCCTTTATTCTAATCTGGCTAGCTGGGGCTGGTATTTTCCTAACGATTTATTTCCGCTTCATTAATCTACGATCCTTCGCCCTCGCCATTAATACCGTGCGGGGAAAATACTCTAGCCCAGATGATCCGGGCGAGATCACCCACTTTCAAGCACTTACCGCGGCGCTCTCTGCCACGGTTGGCTTAGGTAACATTGCAGGTGTAGCCATTGCGATCTCGAAGGGTGGTCCAGGGGCGGCGTTTTGGATGGTCATGATCGGCTTCTTAGGAATGACTACGAAATTTGCCGAATGCACACTGGGAGTGCGCTATCGCGAGATTGACGGAAATGGAAAAGTACATGGTGGGCCCATGAAGTATCTGACTAAAGGTTTAGCCGAGCAGGGATGGGCTAAGCTGGGTAAATTCCTTGGCGTGAGCTTTGCTTTTCTTTGCATCGGCGCGTCACTCGGAGGCGGCAACATGTTCCAAATTAACCAAGCTTGTTCTCAGTTTATTGAGATCAGCGGAGGAGCGAATAGCCTACTAGCAGATTATCGCTGGGTCTTTGGCGCGGTCATTGCAGTGCTGGTTGCTGTGGTGATCATCGGAGGTATTCGCAGAATCGCTAATGTGACTGCGCGCCTCGTACCGCTGATGTGCCTGACTTATATATTGGGCGCGCTTACGATCCTAGCGCTGCACATCGGGGAGATCCCCAGCGCAATTGGACTAATTATCAGCCAAGCCTTTACGCCTGATGCCTACGTAGGCGGCTTGATCGGCGCCTTGATTGTGGGCATCCAACGCGGCACTTTTTCTAATGAAGCAGGCATCGGTTCCGCGCCAATCGCCCACTCTGCAGTCAAGACCACGAAGCCGGCAAGTGAGGGGATCGTCGCGCTACTGGAACCTTTTATCGATACGATCGTTGTATGTTCACTTACAGCCCTTGTCATCGTAATCACTGGTAGCTTCGGCGAGAATCTAGCAGGTGCGAACGGTATTGCGGTGACCTCGAAGGCATTCGCGTCCGTTATCACGTGGTTCCCCTTTGTATTATTTATAGCAGTCACTCTTTTTGCGATCTCGACTATGATCTCCTGGTCCTATTATGGGCAACAGGCATGGACGACGATTTTCGGCACAAGTCGCGCTTCTGAACTATTCTATCAGTTGCTCTTCTGCGCCTGCATCGTAGTCGGATCAGCTCTTTCACTAGGGGCAGTGACCGACTTCTCCGACGGTATGTTACTAGCAATGTGTTTTCCGAATTTGATCGGTGTGTATTTTCTGTTGCCAGTGGTGAAGCACGAATTGATTGCTTTCCAATCACACGCGGCTGCCATCGACGCGAAAGAGCTCTCTAAAGATTAAAATCCGCGCGGAAAGCATCACGAGCAAGTTCAAACTCACGCCGAATGGGTGCTTCGACTTCTGTGATGTCAGTCAGCTGCTGCTCATCAACCGCACGCTCGATGGCGCGATAAAAGGCAGCTAGACGGACGAGACCAAGATGACACGCGCTACCAACTATGAAATGTACGATACTGCGGAGCTCTTGGACATCACCTTGTGCGCAAACTGTTGGCAGCGCTTCGAGCTTAGTGGCACCTTCATTCACAAAAAGGTCGAACAACTCACGCACGAGCTTAGTATCCGCATTACCTTCGTCACCCAAAATCAGCGTATCGATCTGATTGCGATCCATGATGGGGCAGGTTCCGTCGTAATGGACGTGTTTAATCTTAGGAGCTGTCGACATATGATATAATAATATATTCGCTAAATGAAGGACATGCAACTTTTGAAATAAGCCTTTAGCTAAAGATTGTTCGCCATCAACTATCAGTAAATAAGCAGCCATTGTGCCCCTACCAACACTTGAACACCACCATAAATCCAGTATGGCTCTGGCATTTTTTTGCCCACATGCGATAAAATGACTTCGAGAGAGTGTAACCAATAGGTTGACAGAGGACTAAGGGAACCTAACCTTCACCGCTTTTTCATACCTCATGATCTCTTGGATTCAACATCACCTCATTCGTCACGGACGCTGGATTTTCCTGACCCTGCTGACTCTTATAATCGTCGCTTTTGTCTTCACAATTGGAGCCACACCTGGATGCACGACCGACCGTAGTGGCTACGAAGAGAATCTCTTCTACGGCATCGACTTAAACTCACCTCGTGAGAGCGAGGTCATCATCGAGAAAGTGCAGCTTAGCGCCATTCTCAATGGACAAGAGATTCGCAGTGACGAGCAGTTTCAAAACCAGCTGACCAGCCGCATCGCCCTACTCCATCTCGCTGAAGAAATCGGCGTGCCCTCCCCCAACCAAGAGACACTTTCTAACTACATTACCACCAAAGCTGCATTTCTTGGTGCCGACGGCAAATTTAGTACCGATGCTTACACCAGCTTTGTCGACAGCATGGAGTCCAACCCACGCACGTCCCAAGGCCTTGTCTTAGTCGTGCTAGAGGAAGATTACCGCATCAACCAAATCGGCTCCGTCCTATCGGGCCCCGGCTACCTCCTGCCAGCTGAAGCAATCTCACAGACCCAACGCAGAGCAACCAAGCTGAGCTTGACCACTGCCGAACTCAATTACGCCGATTTTTCACCCGAGATCAACGTAGAGGAAACTGCACTCCGCGAGTATTATGAAGCCAACAAACTTCGCTACGAAATTCCCGAACGCATCAAGGCTAGCTACGTATACTTTAGCCTCGAAACTTACGTAGAAAAAGTTCCAGAACCAAGCGAGGCTGAACTCCGCGAACACTTTATATCCAACCAAGATGGTTTTGTAGCCGACTACGAATTGACTAAGCCTAAGCCTGCTGAGTCGCTCGCAGACGGAGAAGTAGAAACGCCAAAGGAGTCAAATACGGTCACTTTCAGCGATGTCCGCGAAGCCGTCACCCAAAGCTACCTGATCGAACAAGAAACTCGCATGGCCAACGAAGCCGCACAGGGCTTCGCTTACACCCTCTACCGCGATGAGATCAAGCGCGACTCTGCTGCCTTTAACGAACTACTCAACGAGGCAAACCTCAGCCTGACCGAGATCGAGCCCTACACGCTTGCTGGTGCGAAGCAGCGTGCACTCTCCTCAGATCTCTTGGAGTCTGCTTTCAAACTTGGAGGCAACCGCTACTATTCCGATGCCTATGCCGTCGATGGTGGCTTTGCCGTGCTCCTCTACGAAGGCCGGATCGACCCCGAAATCCCTGAGTTCGAAGCCGTCCAACCCGAGCTTACCATCGACTACAAGACGGACGAAAAGCGCCGCCTCTTCAACGAAAGGGGCGAAAGCCTTCAAGCAAAACTTAAAGCTAAGATCGCCGAAGGCATTGATTTTATCGAAGCAGCCGAAGCCCTTGGACTTGGCACTGCCTCCTTCGATACCTTCTCCGTGCAAGAAGCTCCGCGCGATCTAAACCGCAGTGCGCTCCAACTAGCCCAAAGTATGCAATCCGGGGATATCTCGCCCATGCTCACCTCAGATGGCACAGGCATCTTCGTATATGTTGCAAATAAGACTGTGCCCGAGATCGCTAGCGACAACGAGGACCTGACACAAGCTGAAGACTTCCTTGCTCGTTACGCCGCCTATACCAGTGGCTCCGCCTTAACTAACGAACTGGTCTTCCTTGGTTTGCCCAAAGAAGCCGCTGAAAAACTTACCGAGTAAACAAACGATGGATTGGAGTCAGTTCCAGCGTATCGACCCTCACCTCTTACTTGGCCTCATCAACACCGAGCTGCGAAACCATGCCGACTCACTTGAAGACCTTTGTCGCAGGCACGACATCGATCAAGCGAAAGTCTGCGCCCATCTCGCAACCGCCAACTATCACTTTCAAGCGGAACAAAACCAATTCCGCTGATGTATTAATTTAAGTTCTTAATTCCAATTTCTAGCACCAATAAATTATGACAAGCACACCTGCTCCTGAACGCCACGAATTCCAAGCCGAGGTTAAACAAGTCCTCGATATTGTAGTTCATTCTCTCTACACCGACAAAGAGATCTTTGTTCGTGAACTCGTCTCAAATGCATCCGATGCGACCGAGAAACTACGACACAACCAAGTCGCGCAAAAGGATGCCGACATCTTCGATGCTGACCTCGACCTTGAAATTCAAGTCACCTCCGACGAGGAAACTGGAGAAATTACTATTCGCGACTTCGGTATAGGCATGACTCGTGATGAGTTGATCGAAAACCTTGGCACGATCGCTCACTCTGGTTCAAAAGCCTTTCTCACCGCACTCAAGGAAAGCGGTGAGCGTAATGATAATCTCATCGGCCAATTCGGCGTCGGTTTTTACTCCGTCTTCATGGTGGCCGATTCGGTCAAGGTCTACACCCGCACCTGGCAGGCCGAAGGTGAAGGCTACTGCTGGTCGAGCGATGGATCTGGCGCTTACGAGATCGAGCAAGTCGAGGGCGAACGTCGAGGCACTCGTATCGTAATTTCACTCAAGGATGAGTATAAAGACTTTGCGAAGAAGGCTCGTATCGAAGAAATCATCAAAAAATATTCCGCCTTCGTGCAATTCCCTGTTTTGGTGGACGGCGAGAAACTCAACACCATCGGCGCGATCTGGCTCAAAAGTAAAAGCGAAGTCTCTGAAGAAGAATACAAAGAGTTCTATAAATTTCAGGCCAAGGCCTTCGACGAGCCTCGCTTCTGGCTTCACTTCAACGCCGACGCGCCACTCGAAATCAACACCGTCCTCTACGCGCCAACTGAGAATATGGAAGGCTTCGGTTTTGGTCGTATGGAGCCTGGTGTAGGTCTCTATTGCCGTAAAGTGCTCATCGACAGTGAACCGAAGAATCTTCTCCCCGACTGGCTGCGCTTCGTTCGTGGCGTCGTTGATAGCGCCGACCTACCGCTGAACATCTCCCGCGAGTCGATGCAAGACAGCACCTTAGTTCAAAAGCTGAACAAGGTCATCACCAAGCGCTTCCTCAAAACACTCGAAGAAAAGGCCAAAAAAGAACCCGAGGTGTATAACGATTTCTGGAGTAGTTTCGGTCTCTTCCTGAAAGAAGGTGTGACCACTGATTTCACTCACCGCGATCAGCTACTCGGGCTACTTCGCTACGAATCCTCCTACACCGAAGAGGGCGTCAACACCAGCCTAGCTGACTACCTCTCTCGGGCTCCCGAAGGCCAAAAGGAGATCTACTACTTATTTGGCCCTAGTCGCGCAGCAATTGAGAGTGGGCCCTACATCGAGGCATTTAAAGCACGTAAGATCGAGGTACTTTACCTCTACGAGCCGATTGACGAGTTTGTCATGAACCACGCGCGCGCTTTTGAGGAGAAAAACTTCGTTTCCGCAGATAATGATGAGATCGATCTTGACGCTATCGCACCCGAGACTGAAACGGACAAAGAAGAAGCGCTCGAAGCCAGCGAGTCCAAAGCGCTTTGTGCCTTCATAAAAGAAAAGCTTGGCGACGAGGTGAGTGAAGTTTCGGCTAGCGAGCGCCTCGTTGGTAGCCCAGCCATGATCGTCAACGCCGACAAGCAGATGACCGCTCAAATGCGCAAGATGATGAAAGCTATGCAGCAAAAAGCAGGTGGCGCAGAAATGCCAGGCATGGGCGGTGAGCCTCCCGTAAAGTTGCAAGTCAATCCACGCCACCCGCTAGTCAAGAATCTA
>ERZ802822.2396-NODE-2396-length-10493-cov-30.071429_pt1 | contig 10493 bp, 12 predicted proteins | sample MGYA00345649_ERZ802822 | MGnify/ENA primary metagenome ERZ802822 (study PRJEB30503, sample SAMEA104212359) | marine metagenome | biome: Westerlies Biome; feature: [SRF] surface water layer (ENVO:00010504) within the epipelagic zone...; material: water... | reverse complement strand
CATTATCATTACACTTTCCTTCATTGAAACTTTAACAATATTCCATATTTTTTTTGGTTGATAAATTTTGTAAACAAATGCAATTAAAACAAAAACTAAAAAAGCTCCTACCCCTGATGCCTCTGAAGGGGTTGCTACACCACCATATAACACATACAAAACACCAGCTATGATTGCTAAGAATGGAAGTATTCTTGGAAGGACTTCAAGTTTTTCTTTCAAAGTAGGAGGTGTTCTATTTCTTAGAGCTTTTGCAGCCTCTTTATCTATAAAATAACTGTGAATGAGAGCCCATATGGCAAACATACCTGCTAGCATAAATCCTGGAACTAAACCACATAAGAACAATCTACCAATTGAAGTACCTGTTGCAATTCCATAAACTATTAGAACTATACTTGGAGGAATTAAAACTCCCAACGTACCACCAGCAGCAATCGTGCCTGTAGCAATTTGATCTGAGTAACCTCTTTTTCTCATCTCAGGTATTCCCATTGTTCCAATTGCAGCACATGTAGCTGGACTAGATCCACTTAGAGCTGCAAAAATAGAACAAGCACCTATGTTAGAAATAACTAGGCCTCCTGGAAGCCTCCAAAGCCACCTATCTAAGCCAGTGTATAAATCTTTTCCTGCTGGAGAATTAGCAACAGCCATCCCCATTAAGATAAACATCGGGATCGAAAGTAAAACAAATGAATTAAGGCCTGCATAAAATGTTTCTGCAAAAACGTCTAGCATTTGAAAACCTTCAAATGATACTAAGAGAACAATTGATACAAAACTTAAACCAAATGCAATTGGAATTCCTGAAAATAATACAATTAAAGTAAAAATTGCTACGATTATTGCTATTATTAGAGGGTCCATTATTTTTGATCAGCCTCGTCGGTTAACTTGATGATTTCTGCAATGTACTGAAGTATCATTAAAGCTGCCCCTATCATCATAGATGAATATGGTATCCAAAGAGGTGGATCCCAAACTGTGCCAGTTGAGTAATTTTTAGTAAATGCTTCCTCAACCATTAGGAAACCAAAATAAAATAGAATTAAAAAAAATAATAAACTTAATAAAGATGTAAAAATTTTTAATCTTAGAATATTTTTTGAGGACAAAAAGTCATAAATCCACTCCATACTTACATGTGCTTTTTCACTCAAAACATAAGCACTACCAATAAAGGTAGATGCAACTAATAACATTGTTACTAGCTCAGTTTGCCATGTAATTGCTCTTTGAAAAAAATACCTTTCGAATACTAATTCGACAATTACAAGAATTGATAGAAGTAAAGCCAGAACAGCAAATGCTCCGCAAGCTTTGGCTGTAAAATCACAGAATTTTAAATATTTATTTTTCATAAAAAAAAACCCCTACTTATTTTTGATAAATAGGGGTTCTTTATATATTAATTTATTTAACTGCCAAAGCCATTTCCATTAGCTTATCACCACCTGGAACTTTCTCAGCAAAAGCTTTATGAGAAGATTTCTTTGCAATTTCAACCCATGCCGCATGATCTTTTTCATCCATGTAGACTAATTTAACGCCTGCAGCTTTATATGCGTCTTCAAACTTTTTGTCTAAGTTCTCAACTTGAGCTGTCATATATTTTTCAGCTACTTTACCAGCAGCCATTAGTGCTTTTTGTTGTTTAGAATTTAAAGCATCATATGATTTTTTAGACATTAGAATTGGCTCATACATAAACCATAATCCAAATTTTCCTGGAGGTGTTGCACAAGTTACTTGCTCGTAAATTTTATAACTCACAAAACTTCCTGAACTTGTATTTGCACCTGTTAATACACCTGTTTGTAATCCAGTATAAATTTCAGATGATGGCATACTTTGAATACCTGCACCCGCTGCTTCTAACATTTGGTTAAAAGCTTTTCCTGCAGCTCTCATAACCTGTCCTTTTGCATCGCTTGGATTTTTGATACATTGAGACTTAGAGGCAAATCCACCTCCTAACCAAGCATCAGATAAAACAACAACACCTGCATCATTTATAATTCTTTTAATTTCAGTCATCATAGGACCTTTATTAAATCTTAATGCGTGATCATGATTTTTTACAGTTCCCGGCATTAAAGTTGCGTCAAATTCTGGATGGAATTTAGATGCATACGCTAAAGGAAATGCAGAAATATCCAATTGACCAGTAGTCATTGGTTTCCACTGTTCTTTTGGTTTGTATAAAGATTTCGCTGGGTAGATTCTTATATCTATTCCAACATTAGCTTTTTTAACCTCATCCGCAATTATTTGAACCATTTCGTGTCTTGGATCAAATGAACCGTCAGCTCTTGGAGTTCCTGGCCATTGGTGACTTGCTTTTAAAGTTACGGCATAAGCAGAACCAATTAAAGTGAACGCAAGAACAAATGAAGTTAAACATAAAGATATTTTTTTTAACATTTAATTCTCCCTCTATTGTTATTTATGATAGTTGTATTAAAATGAAGATATCGCTAAGAGTCAAGTTAACAAAAAATACAATTAATTTTTAATACTAATTATGGACGGACCACTTAAAAACTTATTAGTTGTTGATTTAACAAGAGTTTTAGTCGGACCGTATTGCACAATGATTTTATCAGATTTAGGTGCAAGAGTAATAAAGGTTGAGGCTCCTGAAATAGGAGATGACTCTAGAAAATTTGGTCCTTTCGTTGAAGATTACTCAGCTTATTTTATGTCTCTTAATAGAGGTAAAGAAAGTATAGCTCTAAATTTAAAAAACTCCGATGACAAAAAAATATTTGATAAAATTTTATCAAAAGCAGATATCTTAGTTGAAAATTTTAAACCGGGAACTTTAAAAAAATGGGGATACGGCTGGAAAGAAGTTAGTAAAAAATTTCCTAAATTAATTTATGCTTCAGCATCTGGTTTTGGACAAACAGGTCCCCTAAAAGAATTACCTGCTTATGATATGGTGGTTCAAGGAATGGGTGGATTGATGAGTGTAACCGGTCAACCAAATTCAGAACCTACAAGAGTTGGCACTTCAATTGGTGATATCACAGCTGGCTTGTTCACAGCAATAGGTATCAATGCAGCTTTATATGATAGACAAAAAACTGGTAAAGGAATGTATATAGATGTTTCAATGCTTGACTGTCAAATTGCAATTCTTGAAAATGCAATTGCAAGATATTTATCTAAAAATGAAATACCTAAACCAATGGGCTCAAGGCACCCTTCTATAGCACCGTTTGAAGCATTTAAAACTAAAGACAGTTATATAATTATTGCTGCTGGCAATGATAAGTTATTTGAAAAGCTTTGTGGTATTTTAGAAGTTCCTGAAATGATTAGTGATGAAAAATTTAACTCTAATTCTTCCAGGGCAAAAAATATGGATGAACTTAAAACAATTATTGAAAATAAACTTTCTGCTAAATCAACCAATGAATGGGTTAGTCAAATGGAGAAAGATAAAATTCCTTGTGGTCCTATATTTAATATTAAAGAAGCCGTTGAAAATCCACAAGTTGAAGCAAGAAACATGATTGTAAAAGCTTATCATAAAGTAATAGGAGATTTTAGATTAGCAGGAAACCCTATTAAAATGTCTACATATGATGATCCTGATAAAAGAGGTGACATCCCTGATCTAGATGAGCACCGAGAAAAAATAATAAAAGAATTTGTAAATTAAAATTTATTGATCTTCCTGAGTATCTTCTTGAGCTGGCTCTTCACTATTTGAAACTTCGTCTAAAGATACTTCACCCTCTTCATTCATAGTTTCTTCACCAACTGAACTATCAACATCAGCTTTAGCAGTTTCAGATAATTCTGCTAAATCTTCTTTTGTAACTTGAATTTTTTCAGGAGTTTTTCTTGCTCTTTTTGATGGAAGAATTGGGGTTCCACTTTTAGAAATTTCACCTTTATATAAATTTTCAAAATCATCACCTATATCTTCATCATCTTCTGCAGTGTCATCAACTTGTTCAACATGTTTTCTAAGTTTATAAACTGCACTATCTGTTAAATCAGATACTTGAATTTTCTCCTCTGCAATTTCTCTTAATGAAATAACTGTATTTTTATCATTATCTCTATCGATTGTTGGTTCTATACCAGCATTTAATTGTGTAGCTCTCTCTTTAGCTACTAATACTAATTCATAGGGGCTATCTACTTTATCGATGCAGTCTTCTACGGTAACTCTTGCCATGCGCAGTATCTATACAGTGAGACCTATAAAATCAAGGAATTTTTTATATATATTGTGGATTTAGCTTACTTCTAACTAAATAAAGCAGAATTATTGAGGTCAAAATATATGCCCCTGAAACAATAGCTATTTGCTCAATTGAGAATTTAATATCTATAAGTATACCAAATAATGCTGTTCCAAAAGCAGTAGCAAATACCATTAAAGCTGTCGTGAGAGCTTTAATAGATCCAATATGCTTAACCCCGTAAATTTCAGCCCATGTAGATGATCCTAAAACATTAGCTAGGCCATTAGTAATACCTAATAAGCCAAAGAAAAAAAATGATGAAATCTCAACATCAAAATAGAATAGGACTACAGTTGAAAAAAAAAGAGGAACATTCATATAAATTAATAATTTTCTACTGGTAAATTTATCAATCAAGAAACCTGAAATAAATAATGTTACCACAGATAATATTGAGTAGACCATGAAGGATTGTGCAATTACATATGGCCCCCAATCTTTTGAAGTCGTTATAAAAGATTGGTAAACAAATGTACCTGTTGCAATCCATGGCATAGCTAGCATAGTCATACAAACAATATAAAATCTATAATCTTTTAAAACTTCTATTCTTTTCCATTGTTTTATTGGTTTGGTGATAATCTCATTATTGCTTTCTTCTCTGGTATCAAGTTTAACTTCTTTGACTAAAAAATATGTAGCAATTGGTAAAACTATAATTACTAAAATAGAAATAGAAATCCAAATATCTCTCCAGTGAATAAATGTAAGTAAAAAAACAATTAAAACAGGCAATATAAATTCTGCTAAAGATAAACCTAACCAGCCTGTGCTTAAAGCTCTACCTCTATTTTTTTCAAAAAACCGAGAAATTGTTGTTGTTGCAGTATGGCTTGATAAACCTTGGCCTGATAATCGCATTAAAAAAATTCCAATAAACAAAAAAATGACAGAAGAAATTTTAGAAAATATGAAACAAGAAATTGACAGAAATATAATTACATATGATGCAAATTTTAAAATATTAACGTCATCTATTTTTTTTCCAATCCAAACTAAAACAATACTACTTAATAGTGTTGCGGATGCATAGATTGAGCCAAATTGTCCGTGTGTAATAGATAAAGCTTCCCTAATACTTTGATTAAATAAACCAAGAAAAAAACTCTGTCCAAAACTTGAAAAAAATGTAAAGATAAATCCAAATAGAATTACTTTTAAACTTAAACTTTTAAACATAGATAAAAATTATGACTTTTAATGTTGCTTTCATAGGTCTTGGAGTTATGGGCTACCCAATGGCTGGATATATATCAAAAGCCGGACACAATGTAACTGTTTTTAATCGAACTAAATCAAAAGCAGAAAAATGGATTGGTGAATACAAAGGTAAAATGGCTGATACTCCAGCTAAGGCTGCAGATGGTGCTGACTTTATTTTTACTTGCGTTGGAAATGATAATGATCTTAGAGAAGTATCATTAGGGGATAATGGATTATTTAATACAGCTAAAAAGGGTTCTGTTTATATTGATAATTCAACTGTATCTGCAGAAATTTCTAGAGAACTTTACAAAGCAGCAAAAGACAAAGGTTTTGATTTTTTAGACGCACCTATTTCTGGTGGTCAAGCAGGAGCTGAGGGTGGAATATTAACAGTTATGGTTGGTGGTGATGAAGGCACATTTAAAAATGCACAACCGGTTATCGATTGTTACAGTCAAAAAGTTAAATTAATTGGACCTTCAGGTAGTGGACAGCTAACTAAAATGATGAACCAAATGTGTATAGCTGGAACTGTTCAAGGATTGTCTGAAGCTATTAACTTTGGAATTAATGCTGGATTAGATATGGATAAAGTTATGGAAACTATTTCAAAGGGTGCAGCTCAGTCTTGGCAAATGGAAAACAGATATAGAACAATGACAGATGATAAGTTTGATTATGGTTTTGCTGTTGATTGGATGAGAAAAGATTTAGCAATTGTTATTGAGGAAGCTAAAAGAAATGGTTCACCTGTACCCATCACAGAAATTGTAGATGGTTATTATTCTAAAGTTCAAGAAATGGGTGGTAATCGTTGGGATAGCTCAAGCTTGATAGCCCTTTTAAAAAAGAAAAAATAATTTGTGACTGATACTGTTCCTTATTATGAGGACTTTGTAGAGATCAAAAAGAAAATTTGGTCAATGTTAAATAATGCCGTCAAAGACAGAAATTCTCAATTTAGGATACCAGTTTTTTCATGTGGGAACAATGACAACATTGAAAGTAGAATTGTAGTTTTAAGAAAATCAGATGAAAATAATAATATAGTTCAATTTCATAGTGATATTAGATCTGATAAAATAGATATTTTAAAAAAAAATCCTAAAGCATCTTTTCTGTTTTACGATAAAGAATTAAAAATCCAAGTTAGATTAAAAGTGGAAGCAATTATTAATCACAAAAATGATGTTACAAAACAATCCTGGGAAAAAACTCAACATATAAGTAGAAAATGTTATTTAGTTGACAATGGTCCTGGCACTATTTCAGATGAACCAACTTCTGGTCTAAAACCTGAGCTTGATAATTTTGATTATACAAAAGAGGAAAGTGAGGAAGGTTATAAAAACTTTACTGTTATACAGTGTAAAATCAAGTCTATTGAATGGTTATATTTGGCAGCTAAAGGTCATCGAAGAGCCAGATTTGATTTGGAAAATGGAAGAGAAAATTGGCTTATACCTTAATATTAAAATAATTTTTTTATTATAAAATTGAGACAATTTGTTAAACAAAATTGTAACATGATCATGCTAACTTATTAATATAGAAGGAGGAAATAATGAAATCATATATACTTGGGAACTACACTGAAAAAGCATTTCAAGGTTTTTTAAAAGATCCAAAAACTGATAGAAAAGCAGTTGTAGAACAATTAACAAAAGCTATGGGTGGTACAATGCATAGTATGGATATTGTAAGAGGTCCATATGACTTTGTTGTTGTAAATGAACTAACTAGTTTTGAAGATTTTGCGGCGGTTAAGCTTGTTGTGGAAGCTTCAGGTGCAGTTAAAAATCTAACTATGTTAGAGGCGATAGACTTTAATAAAGCTACAACTAGAGCAAGCGAAGTTGCTTCAAGTGCATACAAAGCACCAGGTCAATAAATAAGATCGATTAATTTTTTTTGTCGTTATCGACAACTAAGCAGATTTCTGACTTCGTCAGGAATCTGCGACCTCGCCCATTATCTAGAGAGAACATCCCACCAATTCCATTAACTGCATCAATAGTTAAATCAGTATGTTTCCATGCTTCATATTGATCTACATTCATGTAAAACGGCACACCATCAATATCTCCAAGTTTAACATCGCTGTCACCAACTAAATATTCTTTAGCAGGATAACACATAGGCGCACTCCCATCACAACATCCTCCTGATTGATGGAAAATTAATTCTTCTCCGTGATCTTTTTTAATATCATTGAGAAGTTTTTTTGCAGATAATGTTGCGCTTACTTTCATAATTTATTCTGGCCTGTGAATCACAGGCCAGTATAACACTTAATTATAGATAAAATCCATCAGGTTCTTCTTTGTAAGAAACTAACAAATTCTTAGTTTGCCTGTAATGATTTAACATCATTTTATGAGTTTCTCTTCCTATACCTGATTGTTTGTATCCACCAAAAGCCGCATGAGCTGGATAAGCATGGAAACAGTTAGTCCATACCCTTCCTGCTTCAATTGATCTTCCAAACTTATAGGCTGTATTTATGTTTCTTGTCCAAACACCAGCACCTAATCCGTAAAGAGTATCATTAGCAATTTCTAATGCTTCAGCTTTATCTTTAAAAGTAGTAACAGAAACGACTGGTCCAAAAATTTCTTCTTGGAAAATTCGCATTTTGTTATGTCCTTTAAAAACAGTAGGTTGGATATAGTTTCCTTTTTCAAGACCACTATTTAAATTAGCAATATCACCTCCAGCTAAAACCTCTGCACCTTCTTTTTTACCCAAATCAAGATAAGATTTAATCTTCTCCATTTGTTCAACTGATGCTTGAGCTCCAAGAGCTGTATCACTAATAAGTGGATTATCTTGCTTTATATTTTTTACTCTTTCCAAGGCTTTTTCCATAAATTTTTCATAAATGGACTCTTGAACAAGAGCTCTACTAGGACAAGTACATACCTCGCCCTGGTTGAAAGCAAACATTGCAAAACCTTCAAAACATTTTGAAAGATAAGCATCATCCTCAAGCATGATATCTTCAAAGAAAATATTAGGAGATTTTCCACCCAACTCTAAAGTAATAGGTATTAGGTTTTGGGAAGCGTACTGCATGATTAGTCTACCCGTTGTAGTTTCACCAGTGAAAGCAACTTTCTTTACTCTTTTAGATGATGCTAATGGTTTACCAGCTTCTAAACCGAAACCACTAACTACATTTAAAACTCCTGGTGGAATTAAATCACCAATCAGATCCATCATCACCATTATTGATGCTGGAGTCTGTTCTGCTGGTTTAAGAACTACACAGTTTCCAGCTGCTAAAGCTGGAGCTACTTTCCACGCTGCCATTAGAAGTGGAAAGTTCCAAGGTATAATCTGTGCAACTACTCCAAGAGGTTCTGGTATATGATAAGCATACATGTCATTGCTTATCTCAGCCACTGAACCTTCCTCTGCTCTAATTACACTAGCAAAGTATCTAAAGTGATCTATTGTTAATGGGATATCAGCACCCGCAGTCTCTCTAATCGGTTTACCATTATCCATAGTTTCCGCTGTAGCCAATAACTGGGCATTTGCCTCTAAGACATCAGCAATCTTATTAAGCATTATTGATCTTTCAGTTATTGATGTTTTTCCCCATTTAGGAAAAGCAGCATGTGCTGCATCTAAAGCAGCTTCAACATCTTGTTCGTTCGAACGTGCTACAGAACAGATAGTTTCATTAGTAATCGGACTTGGATTATCAAAATACTTACCCGACTTAGGTTCAACAAATTTTCCATTTATAAAGTTTCCATACTTTGGTTTAAATGGGTATTTAACCTTTAAATGAGACGTATCTAGTGCTGATGACACTTTCATTTCTTCTGCACTCATTTTCTCTCCTTTGTTATTTATTTATGGATTAAAGACAATTTGGCTTTTAAATAAGAACTAATTTATTTAATTTTAATTTGTATTCTTTTTTTTAGACACAATTGTTTTTAACCATTTATATAATTTGTATTAAAGTGGGTTTTGATAAGCATGTAAATGGGACAATTGTTGTTACAATTATAAGTTGTAATTGTAATTTTTATTTTTCTATTTTCGAAAGTTTTTTTTTTAATTTTTCAGATAATCCAGAAAACCATTCTTTCTCTTTACCTGACTCGGGTAATACAGCGCCATACTCAATCATTTGTGATGGTGGTAAGTCAACAATATAAACCCAAACTTGAGTTTCATCTAATTTAGAATTCTTAGTGATAACATCTCTTAAATCAGAAATTAATTTATCTTTTGTCTCTTTTGGTCTTCCAGCTCGAATTTGACCAAGCAAAAAAATTGAAGGCTCTTTAACTTTTTTGCCTCCCATAAAGTGATTATTTTTTTTCGTTTTATTAAATATCACTTGAGCAAAATAAGTATTAGCTCCTGTTACAACATTATGAACTTTGGTAATTCCTTCTGCTAAATTTTTTTGTTGTTTTGAACTTAGATTAAAATTTGAATTAGTGACAGTATAAGTTGGCATAATGATTAGAATATAGATTTTGAATATTTTTTCCAGTTATCTTGATAGTGCTTTGTATTTTCAACTATTGCTTCTTTTTCATCCTTAGTTACTTCTCTTATAACTTTACCGGGTGAACCAACTACTAATGAGTTGTCAGGTATTTCTTTATTTTCTGTAATTAAAGCTTTAGCACCAATGATGCAATTTTTTCCAATTTTAGCATTATTTAAAATTACTGCACCAATACCAATCAAACTATTATCGCCAATAGTGCACCCATGAAGCATGACCATATGGCCTATGGTTACATCTTTTCCAACTTTTAGAGGACAACCAGGGTCGGTATGTAAAACACTCCCATCTTGAACATTTGACCCCTCTCCAATAAATATGTTTTCAACATCCCCTCTTAAAACTGCATTAAACCATATGCTTGTATTTTTCTCTAATGTTACATCACCTATTATAGTTGCATTAGGTGCTACCCAATTTTCGCCAGAGTTTTTTGGTTTTTTATCTTTTAAATCGTAAAACATAATTTATATATTATTACA
>ERZ802822.2393-NODE-2393-length-10508-cov-6.267088_pt1 | contig 10508 bp, 9 predicted proteins | sample MGYA00345649_ERZ802822 | MGnify/ENA primary metagenome ERZ802822 (study PRJEB30503, sample SAMEA104212359) | marine metagenome | biome: Westerlies Biome; feature: [SRF] surface water layer (ENVO:00010504) within the epipelagic zone...; material: water... | reverse complement strand
ATTATATCCTATCTTATTAATTACGTCTCTAGCTATTGATTGAATATTTAAATAAACTTTTGAATTGACTTCACCAGCTAAAATAACTTGACCAGTAGTAACCAAAGTCTCACATGCTACTTTAGAGTTTTTATCAAAAGCTAAAAAATTATCAATTAATGCATCACTAATTTGATCAGCAATTTTGTCTGGATGTCCCTCAGAGACACTCTCTGATGTAAATAAGTAGGGCATACTATTTAATATTATAATTATTATCTAATATATCTTTTCTTGCTAATTCCTTAAACGTTGTATGATTACCTATTGAACTCCGATCCCACATATATAAATACTTATAATCTATACGTAAATCATCCAACATATTCATAGTTCCTTGTCTATTAGCCTGCGAATCTGGCCTAGCTGTTATAATAAATATACTAATTCCTCTAGTTTGAAGATATAATAAAAACTCATATACATCCGTCACAATATCATCATTACTACTTGGTGCATAATTACCATCTACTAAAATTGTACCATCTATATCAAAAACTACACACGGATTTCTATTATATTTTGATAACTCATTATTAAAAATTACAATATCATTTTCAATTAAACCAGATTCAGAAAATTTTGATGTATTTTTAAATAATTTTGAATAAAGTTCTGGTCCATAAAATAATTGATCAAATATTTGATATAAAATATTGTCTTTATGCGAACCAGGATAAGATAATTGTTCAATGATTTCAGATATATCAGTTTGATCTTTTATGAAAGTCTCAACAGATTTGATTCCTGTTGAATCAGAATTATCTATTACAAGATTAATAAATTCAGTTTGATCTTTTTTTAATTTTTTTGCAGCAACAATTGAAAGAATTGCAGCATAAGTTAAATCAACTTCGTCATTAAAACCACCAGTGGATTTAAAACCATCAATAATTTTGAAGTCTATTTGAATTGAATCATTAATTTTTACTAAAGTTTCTAGAACATATTTTGTTGTTTTAACTATTGTTTGATCATAAGAATTTGTAATATCTACTAATACACCATCACAATCAAAAATTATACTGTCAAATTTAGTAGGATCAAATGAATCATCAACATAGATACCTTTTGATTTTTGTGTTAAAGTCATCCCAAATAATCACGAATAGCCAGTAAGAATTTTGAATTCATTTCCTTTGTTCCAATTGTAACTCTAAGACATCCATCATGATTTCCTATTTTACCCAATTTTCTAATAGAAATTCCTTGTTCAGATAATGCTGAATATACTCGCTTGTAGGAACTATGTGCGTCAAATAATACAAAATTAGCCTTGGAATCAAAGACTTCAAAGGCATCAAATTTTTGTAATGTTTCAATAATTCTTTGTCTTTCAGCTTTGATGGTTTTTACTGCATTTTCCATCAAATTTACTTTTTCTAAGGCTAAAATTCCAGATTCAATTGTTATTGTACTAAGAGGATATGGGTATTGTAAGACATTTAGAAATGCATCAGTGAATTTTTTGTTTGCAACAAAATAACCCAAGCGTAGACCAGCCATTCCAAAAGATTTTGACAAGGTTCTAACTACAATTAAGTTATTTTGAGTTTTAACTAAACTAGAAAGAGAATAGTCAGAAAATTCACCATATGCTTCATCAATGATGATCATACCTTCAAAAGATTTGATTAATTTTTTAATCTCTATTTTAGAAAATTGAAAGCCAGTTGGATTATTTGGTGAATCAAGATATAGAATATCAGCGTTTTTTGATTCTTTAATAAATTCTTCAACATCTAATTTCATTTCATTAGAAAATGGAATTCTGATTAGTGGAATTGAATATAATTTACATCGTTCTTCAAAAAAACCAAAAGTTGGATTTGATGTAAGAACTTTGGTTTGTTTTGATGCAAAATTTGATAAAATTAAATCTAAAATTTGATCAGAACCATTTCCAATCCCAATCATAGATGAAGGTACTTTTACAAACTTGGAAATCATTTGAATTAGTCTTTCAACCCCGCCAAGAGGATATTCTCTTACATCAGAATTTTTTCTAGCTCCTGATACAATATCATTTTGAAATTGTTTTGATAAAACATAATTTTCATTTGAATCAAGTTTTAGAGAATTTTCATTTAATTCTGGTTTTTGGTATCCTCCAATTGAAGAAAATTCCTGTACTTTAGAATCAAACCAGTTTTTCTTCATCATAATCTACCTCTCACTGCCTGATAGTGATTAGGTAATCCTTCTGCAGAAGTTAATGTATCAAGGTGTTTTGAAATTTTAGACAATGATGTTTTTGAAGCAATTACCTCTGTATTGATTTTAATAAAATCGATTACAGATAGTGAACCACGAATTTTTCCAAAGCCATTTGTAGGAAGTATGTGATTTGAGCCTAGCAAGTAATCACTTGCAGAAGATGGAGAATAATTACCAAGTAAAACTAATCCAGAAGAAGTGATTTTTGAGGACATTGATTTTGCATTTTTAGTCATAATTTGTAGGTGTTCAGGAGCCAAATAATTAATTAATTTTATCATATCAGAATTATTTTTACAAACAGCAATAAATCCATTTTTAGATAAACTAGATTTAACCAAATCCTGTCTTTGAATTGTTGGCAATAGTTTTGAAATTGTTTGATTTACAAGTTTTGCAGTTTTTTCAGAATTTGTAATTAAATAACAAAAAGTATCACTACTATGTTCTGCTTGTGAAATTAAATCAAGAGCTATGTATTCAGGATTAGCTGAATTATCGGCAATAATTCCTAATTCAGTAGGACCTGCAAGCATATCAATTCCAGTATTATCACTAACTGATGATTTTGCTAATGTTACAAATGCACCACCAGGTCCAACAATTTTATCTACTTTTGAAATTGATTTTGTACCAAACGATAAAGCAGCAATTGCCTGTACACCACCAGTCTTATAGATTTCAGTAGCACCACAAATATCTGCAGCTACAATTGTTAGTGGATCAATTTTACCATTAGAATTTGGAGGAGATACAACAACTATTCTTTTAACACCAGCAACTTTTGCTGGAATTACAGACATAATGACAGAGCTTGGGTATCTAGCAAGACCACCTGGGATATAACATCCAGTACTTTGAATCGGAATAAATTTTTTTAAGATTTGAACTCCATCTTGATTAATTTTTTTATCCTTGAAAATATTTTTAATTACAGATTCAGTTTTTTCAACCTTATTTTTTGATAACTTTAATGCAGTAATTTCGTTTTTTGATACCTTAGAGTATGCATTTTTGATTTCACTTTTAGAAACTCGTAAATTAGAAATAGCTGCACCAGTAAATTTTTTTTCATATTTTTTTACTGAAGAATCACCGTTTTTTTGAACATTTTTTATTATAGTTTCAACTATGGTTTTATTATTTTGAGCCTGTTTTGGAATGATCTTTGCAACAAATTGTTCAATATTTGTTACTTTATGGATTTTCATCAATTTTCTTCGTCGCGTTTAATTTCTTCTAGTTCTAATATTTGACGAGGTTCATGAACAACTAATCCTTGAGCAATTTTTCTTAATTTAGGAACAAGTTTGTGAAATTCTTCTTTTTTAATTACAGTGTTAACTCCAAACCAACCGTCTTCACTAAGAGGACTAATAGTAGGTCTCTTTAAAGAAGGCATTTGAGATAAAAGTTTTTTCAGATTTTTTTCTTCAACGTTAAGATAGATGTGTAAATATTTTCTTCCATTAACTGCACCTCGCATTAATGTAATAATATCAAAAATCTTTTCACGTTTTTTTGGATCTTTTAATGATTTTTTGTTAATTATTAAATGTGCAGTTGAAGTTAACACTTCATCAACAATTTTTAATTTATTTTGTTTTAGAGTTGTTCCAGTTTCAGTTACATCCATAATTGCATCCACATCTTCAGGAGGTTTTGCTTCAGTTGCTCCAAATGATAAATGAATTTGAACATCTTTATTATTTCCTAATCTCATCCAAGGAGTAACAATTAGTGGATCCTTTTTACCGTAATATTTTTGATAGGATTTTAAACTTTTGATAAATTTTGAAGCTGTTGTCAAATATTCAGAGGATATTCTTAGAGTTTTTTTCTTTTTACCGTAATCAGCAATCATAGCATCCAGGTTTTTGTAACTATATTTGTCAGGAAATGCAATTACAAGTCTAATTTTTCCATATTCTAAATCAAGAATAGGTTCAACATCAGAATTTGTTTCACCGACCCAATCTTTTCCAGTTATTCCAACATCATACAATCCTTCAGAAACTAGAGTTGGGATTTCTTGTGGACGTAGCATTTTCATAATAATTGTAGGATCATCTAGATAAACACGATAAGTTCTACTTTTTCTGTTTACTTTTGTCCAAGACTTTTCAAGAAGCTTGAATGTAGCATCTTCTAAACTTCCTTTAGGTATTGCAAATTTCACATCAGACATTTTCATTAGTTTTCACTTTTTAGCTATATAATAGGATGTTTAAATTTGATGAAGCAATTCTTTAGCTTTATCAAGTGAAATTGAATTAGCTTGAACCATTTTTTCAACAATAAGATCAATTTGTTCAGGAGTGGCACCTGCTGCTGCTGCTAGATTTCGTGCATGTAGTCTCATGTGACCCTTTTGAATTCCTTCTGTAGATAGAGCTCTAATTGCACTGTAATTTTGTGCCAATCCTGTTGCAGTCATAACACATGCAAGTTCTTGAGCAGATTCCACATTGAGTATTTTTGCACAAATTTTAGCTACTGGATGTACATTAGCAATTCCACCAACAATTCCAACAGAAAGAGGAATTTCTAAAATACCAACCAAATTACCATCATCATCTTTACTCCATTTACTTAATGAACGGTATTTTCCTGAAATTGCAGCATATGCATTTGCAGCAGCTTCAATTGCTCTACTATCTTGACCAACAGCATTTGCAACTGAAATAATTCCATTCATAATTCCTTTATTATGAGTAACTGCACGATAGACATCATTATCTGCAAATTCGTATGCTAAAATGATATTATCTACAACATTTTCACCACCTACAGATTCTTTTTCAAAAATAGCTTTTGCTTTTACCATACGTCTAGTAGAATAATTTGATAAAATTCTAAGTAATGCTTTTCCACCAGTAATTTTTTCTATAAGAGGTGAAACTGCTTCACACATTGTATTTGTAACATTTGCGCCCATTGCATCTCCAACATCAATTAATAATTCTACAATTAACATACTACCAGATGGCGTATCAATTTCTTTACACATGATTTCTTTTGCACCCTTATTCATTTTTGATAAAGTGTTACTCTTTGAATTTGCTAATTTTAAAATTTCATCAGTTTGTTCATTAATTTTTTTGATTGCAATATTTGTATCAGTATTCAAAATTTGGATTTGACCAATACTATACGATTCATCTGCAGTCACTTCAAAACCTCCTTTAATTCGTGCAATTTTAGCACCTTTTGATGCAGCTGCAATTACAGAGGGTTCCTCAATAACCATTGGAACCACATAATCTTTGTTGTTAATTTTAAAATTTGTTGCGATACCTAAAGGCAATGAAAAAGTTCCAATTGCATTTTCTATCATTTTATCAGCTTTATCAAAAGAAATTCCACCATTCATGTTTTCTAATGTATTTAATTCATCTTCAGAAAGATTTGCAAAATTTCCAATGATTTCTAATCTATCTTTTCTAGATTTTTCAAAAAATTTGGAAATAGATGAGTCAGGCATTTTATTTCAATATCCTCAATAATCTATCATCCAATCTATCTGGAAAACCTTTTCCATCAGTATTTGAAGTAATTACATAGATACTACCATCGGCACCCTCAACCACATCACGAATTCTTCCATTTCCACTAAGAATTGATTTTTGAGAGCTTAATCCTTCCTCAAAATCAACTTGATAAAGATTAGAAGCGCGCATTGAAGCCAAAATAAATTTGGATTCAAAATTTATTTTATCTCCAGAATAAAATAAAATTCCTCCAGGCTCTATGCTAGGATCATAACATAAGATTGCATTTTCAAAATCATCACTTCCAGTACATTGTTGTTCAGGCCATCCATAATTTTTTCCAGATTTAATTAGATTTATTTCATCATTTTTTTCAGGTCCAAATTCTGCTACATACAAATTATTTTGATCATCCCAAGTCATTCCTTGTGTATGTCTATGTCCTAATGAATAAACTGGTGAATTTGTAAATGGATTATCACTTGGAATTGTACCATCATCATTTAATCTTAAGATTTTTCCTGCTAAGGAATTGATATCTTGAGGTAAATGTGAATCATCTGAAACAGTACCTGTTCCAACATATAATTTTCCGTCAGGTCCAAATTTTAGAAAACCACCATTATAGAAAGAGGAACCAGGAATTTTATCAATTATTATTTCAACATCTTTTAACTTATTGTTTTCTTCAGTAATTCTTAAAACTTTATTCCATAAATTTCCATTTTCTTCATATGTCAAGAAGACATATAGAAAATTATTATTAGAAAAATTTGGATGTACTGTAATTCCCAATAATCCTCCATCAAATACATTAGGTGTACGAAATGTAGCTAAAGGTGATTCTAATAATTGATCATTTTCAATTACTCGAATTGTGCCACCTTTTTCAGTAACAAAAATTCTATTATCGTAAACAGCTATTGCACGAGGCTTATCAAGATTTTCAGCTAAAATCATTACAGCATCATTTTCTGAATATGAGTTTGGTTTTGGTAATGGAATTGATGTTTCGTTATCTGAAGAAGTTAAAACAAATATTGAAAATAAAATGGCACCACTAATTGCAGCGACTTGAATTTTTTTATTCATAAAAAATTATCTTTTAAAATCCTATTAATTACTTTCAAAGATTGGATAAAGCGTATATACCGTTGAACTTTATTTAGGTTCAGCGGGGTGGGGAAGCCAGGTCATCCCGGCGGGCTCATAACCCGCAGTTCAGTAGTTCAAATCTACTCCCCGCTACTTATTTTTCATAAACACAAAACCAAGATTGAGAGTTATCAAAGGCAATAGTTTTGTTGGTTTTTCCAGTTCTCTGTAAAGGTCGTGTTAGGTGTCTATGAGCAGAAATTTTAGGAATATACAGCTGTTTTTTGATTTTTCTAGGAATTTCCATGGTTGTTTTTTTCAAATTTTTAGCACCACATTTTATACATTGAAATCCTTGATTACGTCCTTTAGATTTCATTTTTTTATTACATTTTTTACAAATGGGATTAGTTTTTGATAGATTTTTTTCAAGAGAGATGATTTTAATAAATTCAAGATTTATTATTCGTGGAAAATTTTTTGATGCTTTTCTAACTCCTCCACCAACTGAAATTTTATCACCAATTATTAGATTAGAAGCAATTGTAGAAATTCCTGTTTCCTTATACACAGCACACCAAAATTCATGATTTTTAGAAGTGACTGTAAAAAATACATGTCCACCTTTTACGATTTTTGGGGCATTGGAAACAATTCCAATTAGGGTCCCAGAAGCATAAGGTTTCATAGTTTCAGAATTTAATTCATTTTTTAAATGATCACCAGTGCCTTGATTAGATTTAAAAATCATGTATCCATCTAATTTTTCATTACTTTTTAGAATTTTAGTTGCAGTGACCAACGAATCTACATTCTCACCTCTTACTCCATAAAAAACAGGATCAGGTCCATGGGGTGTAATTAAAACTCGACTTTTTTTTGTATCAAAACTATTGAATGTATATGGAAAAGTATTTTCTTGCATTTTTTTTACACTCTCTGCAGAAATAATTCTTTCTTTTCCAAATTTACTTTTTTTTCTATAGCTTAATAATTCTAAAGTATGATCAGAAAAATCATATCCAATTGCACTAATTGCACCAATTAATCCCTAACCATTACCCTCATAGTAAAAATCAAGATTATTTTTTTTAACAAATTTTTTAGCATTGTTTCGATTAATTAATTGCCATAAAGCTAAATTACTAAATTTTGTAAATTCAGGAGGAATTAGATCATTTTCAAAAAATACCAAACCAGGATTAGCACCATTTTTAGTATCAGAATATTTTGAAACTAAATTTTTAATTTGTTTTTTAATTTTTGAAGGCTGATTGGTCTTAATTTTTAAAGAAACAGCTCCATTTCCACGGGTTTTCCATGGAATATTAGGATTAAATCTAATTAATTTTGGAAAATCAAGAAATTCTGTTTTCTGCTTTTGTAGTAAATCAACAATTTTGTAGGCTAGAAAAGTGGTACACATTCCAGTAGGAGAATCAGTATCATCAAATCCAATATTTAAAACAGATTCTTTATTCACAACTTATCTAATTAATTCATACATTTTTAGTTGTTGAAAATTACAGTTGGTTTAAATTAATAACATAATATTCGAAGCTAAATTGATTATAATTGATGAAGCAAGAATTTTCAAAGAAATAGAAGAAAAGCAACCAGCTTCAGTTTCATTAAATGGTCCAGATGGAATGTTACCACAAGTACAAGATATGGCTATGAAAATTACAAAAAAATATGAAATTCCAGCATATGTTCTAGCAGATACTACATGGGGAACTTGTGATTTGAATACTACAGGATCAAAAATATTGGGGGCAGATATTCAATTCAATATAGGACATACGATTAACACAGAATCACTAGAAAATAATTTAGTTTTAATTGATGCATTTGATGATGTGGGATTTGAAAGCGTTGCAGAAAAATGTACAAAATTATTGAAAGGAAAATTAATTTCACTTGTCACAGATAGTCAACATCTTCATCAAATGGATAAAGTTGAAAAAATTCTAACAAAAAATGGAATTAATGTTAAAATTGGAAAAAGTAAAGGACAGTTAAACGATGGTCAGGTATTTGGTTGTGAATTCTATCCAGCAACAGAATTAAAAAAAGAAGTAGATGCCTATGTATTTTTAGGTCAGAGTAATTTTCATGCAGCAGGTATTGCATTATCAACAAATTTACCAACTTTTGTATTAGATCCATATTTTAATGAAGTAAGAGAGGTAACTGATTTTGCACGTTCTCTAAAAAAGAAAGCAACACTTGCAATTTTTAAAGCAGCTGAAGCAAAATCTTTTGGAATAATAATTGGATTAAAAGAAGGACAATTATCAAAAGTATTTGGATTAAAATTTAAAAAAGAATTAGAAAAGGAAGGTAAAAAGGTTCAGTTATTTGCATTGACTGATATTACAAATGAACGATTGAATAACCTTAGAGGAATAGATGCATTTATCCAAGTTGCGTGCCCCAGAATTTCTACAGATAATCAATTTGATAAACCAGTATTGTCAACACCACAAGCAAATGCACTTTTGAAAGTTTTACGAAAAGAGAATATTGACGAATATCTAGAAATTCCACATTGGCTATAATCAAGAAATTAAATTTTGAAATTTAGGATTTTCAGATAAATTTGCAAATGATTTTGATTTTTTGGCTATGGGAAGAAAAGTTTTGGCTGATCCTGGACTTCCAAACAAAGTTATCTCTGGGCAAGAGCATCTTATTCGACCCTGCATTTATTGTTATGTCTGTGTGAGTCAAATTTTTATTAATAAACCAATGATGTGTGCAGTAAATTCCCAACTTGGCAATGAGCATCGTAGTGAAAATATCATTCATTCAACAGCTGACCAAAAGAAAATCTTGGTAATTGGTGCTGGTCCAAGCGGTATGGAATCAGCAAGACTTCTTGCTATGCGAGGCCACCATGTTGAGGTTTGGGAAAAAGATAAAGATATTGGGGGGACTGTCAGAGTTGCTGCATTAGCCTATGAACCTAATGGACATCTAATAAACTATCTAAAGAATTCTTTAGACGCACTTGGTGTCAAAATAAAATTACGTACCATGGCAACGGCAGAGTCTGTTCAAGCCTTCAACCCTGATCATGTAATTGTAGCGGTAGGCGCAAATAGAAATGCGCCAACAATAAAAGGAAAAAATAGTAGAAATGTTTTTGATGGAGAGCAGTTAAGAGGTTTATTATTCGGCTCAGATATTAATGCTGCAAAGAAACTATCACTCTTGCAACAATTAATTTTAAAAATTGGAAGAGCATCTCAACTTTTAAGAAATATCTCCGCGTTAAGGTTTCTAAGCAAAATCTGGATGCCTATTTCAAAAAATATTGTTGTAATCGGAGGAGATTTGATTGACGGAGTAGGTGTTTTCCCAGGTCAAGACAAGGTGTTAGATCAGCTAACAACTGAAGACCAGCTACAAAAGACATTTGAGGTTTTAGATAAGATACCAAAACACATCAAGGTCTTTCTCATATCCGGAAACCACGATGCAGGAAGAAAGGCACTTCCACAACCAGCAATCCCAAAGATGTACAATTCAGAATTATGGGATAGGGAAAACTTCTTCATGTTAGGAAATCCATCAATGGTTTCACTAAATGGAGTTAAGGTTTTGATGTATCATGGTCAATCGATTGATGATGTGGTCAGAACCACACCAGGAGTGAGTGAT
>ERZ802822.2392-NODE-2392-length-10508-cov-7.168632_pt1 | contig 10508 bp, 10 predicted proteins | sample MGYA00345649_ERZ802822 | MGnify/ENA primary metagenome ERZ802822 (study PRJEB30503, sample SAMEA104212359) | marine metagenome | biome: Westerlies Biome; feature: [SRF] surface water layer (ENVO:00010504) within the epipelagic zone...; material: water... | reverse complement strand
GATGTGATAAATGTTGTTCGAAACTCTTATTGGAATTTTGAGCTTCCTTTAAAACTGTATCTTTCGAAATTACAATATCCCCCAATATCTCAAACGCTTCTGGATGAATAGAGTCATTTAGAGAAGGGAAGGATAAAACATTTGTAGAAATATTTTTATCTCGATATTGTTTATTTAATGACTTTATTTCTTCATCGCCAGTTAATCTAACGCTTATCTCTATACACTTTTCATCCGATAAGGAATTAAATGAAAATAATAGAATTTTCTTTACCAAAGAAACCTCCTCCTTATTCCATTCATTGCTGGCTGAGATATCAATTAAAATATTAGACACTATTTTTTTGTCTCTCTTTTATTATTCTCATATGCTTTAACGATTTTTGATACAAGACGATGTCTTGTTATATCCTTATTTTTAAAATGAACCTGTCCAATATCATTGGTCTTTGGCATAATTTCCAAAATCTCTGATAATCCAGATCTCTCGCCTCTTGGTAAATCAATTTGTGTTGAGTCACCAACAACAACCATACTCGAATTTTTTCCAAGCCTTGTTAGAAACATCTTCATTTGCATTGAAGAAGTATTTTGAGCTTCATCTAAAATAATAAAAGCGTTTTCAAGGGTTCTTCCCCTCATAAAGGCCAAAGGAGCAATCTCAATTGTATTATTCTCAATATATCTCTCAAGAGTTTTTTCTGGTATCAGGTCATTCATAGCATCATATAAAGGTCTCAAATAAGGATCAACTTTTTCCTTTAAATCGCCAGGAAGGAATCCCAGTCTTTCACCTGCCTCAACCGCAGGTCTAGATAAAATTATTTTATTAATATCTTTTTTTAGAAGCGACTCTACGGCACAGGCAACTGCGAGATAAGTCTTACCAGTTCCAGCAGGCCCAACTCCAAAAACTAAATCTTTGGATTTTATTAATTCAACAAATTTAGTCTGGTTAGAGGATCTAGCATAAATATTCTTTTTTTTTGTTTTAATTAAAACTGTATTTAGTCTATCGGCGCTTGCAAGAACATCCTTCTTAGAAAAATTATCAAACATTTCTGAATTAATTCTTTCTCCCTTTAACAGTTTTTTATAGATTTTTAAGACTAATTGACTTGCATCAAGGCAGGGCTCGGATTCTCCCCTAAATTCTAATATATTACCTCTATATGAAATATGTATACCAAAGTTATTCTCTAGCTTAGAAAGGTTTTCATCATGCTCGCCATATAAATCTACTAAACAAGAATTATCATCTAACTCTATGACCTTACTTATTTCCTTTAATTGATTTCTATTTGTCTTCATTATTACACTTTATAAAATAACACATTCAAGACTATTATCCCTCGACTTTGTAACTTTTGCTCTTATAATTTTACCAATCATTGATGTATTTCCATCCATATGAACTGATTGTAAATATGCCGATCTGCCTGATAATCTATTTTCACCATTACCTGGTTTATCAATAAGAACATCAATTTCTTTCCCAACAAAAGATTTATTAAAACCTCTAGTATGTTCTTTTATTAAATCCTGCAAAATCTTAAGTCTTTCTGTTTTAACATGTTCTTCAATATGGTTTTCCATCAAAGATGCTGGTGTTCCTGGTCTTGATGAATATTTAAAACTATAAGCATGGGCATACTTTACTTCTTTTACAATTTTCAATGTATCTTGAAAATCTTTATCTGTTTCACCAGGAAATCCAACAATAAAATCTCCAGATACTGCAATATCCGGTCTATACTCTCTAGTTTTATCAATAATTTTCATGTAATCAGAAAAAGTATACCCTCTATTCATTTCTTTAAGGACTTTATCTGAACCCGATTGAACAGGAAGGTGAAGATAAGGTTGAAGTTTTTCTATATCTTTATGAGAACGCATTAATTCGTCAGTCATATCTCTAGGATGACTTGTAATGTATCTGATTCTTTCTATTTCAAGTTTAGACAATTCTCTAATAAGCCTTGCAAAAGTCCAATCAGATTCATCAAGCCCCTTGCCGAACCAGGCATTAACATTTTGACCTAAAAGAATTATTTCTTTAGCACCATTCTCAATAAGCTCTATTGCTTCTTTTGTAATTTGACTAGCGGGTCTAGATATTTCTACACCACGTGTATAAGGAACAACACAAAAAGAACAGAATTTATCACACCCTTCCTGAACTGATAATAGGGAGCTAATTGACCTTAAGGATTTGCGTGGACCTTTTAATTGATCGAATTTATCAATATCTGGGATTTCTATATTAACTAATTTCTTTCTTGGAAATCCTTTATCAGTTTCAATACTTTCAAGCATCTCTGGTAGCTGGTGATAAGTGAGTGGGCCAAAAACAAGATCAACAATTGGCGATCTATTAATAATTTCCTGTCCTTCTGCCTGACCAACACATCCTGCTACAGCAATCTTTGGATTTTTATCATTCTTATTATTAATTTTTTTTAGCCGCCCTAGCTCTGAGTAAATTTTTTCTGCAGCTTTTTCTCTAATATGACATGTATTTAATATTATTAGATCAGCCTGGTCTGGTTCATTAACCGAGGAATAATTATGGGGCTCAAGTATTTCAGCCATTCGCTCAGAGTCATACTCATTCATCTGACATCCATAGCTCTTTATAAAAAGAGATTTTTTCTTATCTTTTTTGATTTGCATTTATTTTGGATTCTTTTTGGTCGCCTTTGGTCTACCATAAAGCTCAAGTCGATGATCAATTAATTCATAACCTAAAGTATCAGCAATTTTTTTTTGAATAACCTCTATTTCTTCATTCATAAATTCTATTATCTCACCATTTTCAATATCAATAAGATGATCGTGATGATCGCTAGTATCAACATTCTCATATCTTGATCTACCATCTTTAAATTCATGTCGAACAAGAATTCCCGCCTCTTCAAAGAGTCTAACGGTTCTATAGACAGTAGCGACTGAAATATTTTTATCAATTAAACATGCTCTTTTGTGCAACTCCTCAACATCCGGGTGATCGTCTGCATTATCGAGAATTTTTGCAATGACTCTTCTCTGGTCGGTCATTCTCATCGATTTATGTTCGCACATTTCTTCAATTGTCATTTTTACACCTTAGCAAGAATATTTTTTATTGTAATCATCAAATATAAACTTTTGATAACATCAGTCCATCTTCATACCCATCATCAGCCTTATAATATTTTTCTAAAACTCTAATTTCTTTCAAGCCCATTGATTTATAGAAGCCTTTCGCTTTCTTGTTATTGTTATTAACTTCTAGAAAAAGTTTTGCTCTTTTGCCACTAATAATACATTTTTCCATTTCTTTAAACAAAATAGATCCTAATCCCATTCTTCTATAATCTGGAAGAATCCCAAGAGATATTATTTCTAGATCATTTTGAATTTTTCTAGCCAAAATATACCCAATTCCTAATGCTTCTTTATGCAAAATAAACCCTGAACCGCTCCCTTTTTTTAAAAAATGGACTAGTGACTCTTTTCCCCATGGGCTTTCGCCACTTTGCTCTTGTAGATTATAAATTTCTTTAAAATTATTAAGCCTTAAGGGGATTAATTTTATTTCTCCTTTTTTGCAAACCATTGTGGGTCTTTTTTCTCCGCAACAGGTTCAGCCAAATATAAAGGCCAAACATTATCCTTATATTTTAATATATTTTTGTTCATATTTTCAAAAACTTTCGAGAAATCAATATCATTATTATTGCAAATAATATTTTCTTTTTGCCCCAATTTTATTGCTATATCTAAAGAACCATCTCCTATGAAAGATAAATTGTAATTGGCAAAAAGTTCCTGGGCATAAAAAATATTCGCCTTTACAGCCTCGGCTGATGGTTTAGCCTTATTATCAAATAGCTGAAAAAAATAATCTTCGCCTCTTGCCTTTATTGTCACAAGGAAATTCTCATTTTTTTTAATTTCTTCTCTAAAGCTGAACACTAAAGATTGAAGTGAAGATACTCCATATATAGGAATTGAAAGAGATTTTGATAAACCAACGCCAAAAGAAATTCCTACCCTTAAACTTGTAAAATTACCTGGTCCAGTAGCAACAATTATTCCATCAATATCAGAAATTTTAAGATTAAGCTTCAACATTGCCTTTTTGACAAGAATTGGTATTACATCGGAAGGAGGTACCTGATTATCGCTTACAGTAAGACACTCTTTACCGGGAGATACAATATGAATAGAACAGTTATTTAAGGTTGTATCCAAACAAAGAAATTTCATAAATTATAAAATCTCACAAACTTCATCAAATTCAAATCTTGGAGAACGTTTAAAAATATTAGTTGGGTCACCATACCCTATGTTACAAAGAAAGTTTGATTTAATGCTTGAGTTTGGAAAAAACTCTTTATCAAGGCCATTTTGATCAAAGCCTGACATTGGGCCACAATCTAAACCAAGCATTCTAGCGGCAATAATAAAATAACCGCCTTGAATTGAGCTATTCCTGAAAGCATTGGTATAGGCAACTTCTTGAGAATAATTAAACCAGTTTTGAGCATCTAGATCATGAGGGAATAGTTTCGGTAAATGCTTATGGAAATCAATATCAAATGCAATTATAGCGGTTACTGGAGCTGTCATTGTTTTTTCTAAATTGGATTCAATAATAAAAGGCTTTAGCCTTTCTTTGGCCTCAGGTGATTTGATAAAAATTATTCTAGACGGTGAGCAATTTGCACTAGTCGGACCAAACTTCATTAGGTCATATAATTCATTTAAGATCTTATTTGAAACACCTTTCCTCTGCCAATCGTTATAGGTTCTCGCATTAGAAAATATAATTTTCTTAATATCTTTCTCAGATACTGACACCTTGTACCTCAGGAATATAATGTTTTAAAAGATTCTCAACACCGTTTTTTAATGTCATGGCTGAGGAAGGACAACCATCACAAGAACCCTTCATAGTTACATAAACTATACCATCTCTATAACTTTCAAAAACAATATCGCCGCCATCTTGAGCAACTGCTGGTCTAACGTGAGTAGAAATTATATCTTTGATCTTTTCTGAAACTTCATCAAGTTTCTCTGATTTTACACTATCTATATTTTCATTAAAAAGTATTGGGGTTTCTGAAACAAAATGATTCATAATTACCCCAAGGATAGAAGGCTTTATATTGCTCCACTCGATATCCTTAACAGTAATCGTTAAAAAATCAGATCCCAGAAATACGCCCTCAACACCTTCGATATCAAATAAAGATATTGCCAGTGGAGAATTTTTTGCATCTGTAGAATCCTTAAAATAAATAGTTTTACCACTATCTCCCATTACATCTTTTCCAGGAATAAATTTCATGGTCGAAGGATTCGGGGTTTCTTCAGTTTGTATAAACATTTCTTCTCCTCTAATTAATCTCTATAGCCAGCAAGCTTATCGATACTATCATCACTTAAATTACCAGGCAAAACTACAACGGGAATAGAATATCCTTCACCCGATATTGTTTCAACCAAGACCCCTGGTTTTTTATCTTTTTTGTTAGATGCAAGAACAAGAAGGGATATTAACTTATCTTCTTCAATAAGCTTCCTAACTGCATCAAGCTTTGATCCATGTTCAATAATATAGTCACATTTTATATCTGAGTAAGAGAGAATTTCTTTAGAAAGATCTTTCAGCATTTCTTTTGACTCTTTCTCAATATTATTAATCATCTTACTATTTATACTTAGCCAATATGTAAATTCCGCAGTATCAACTGTTGCTACGATCAAAAGGTCGGCATTATTTAATTGCGCCCTTCTTGATGCATATCTAACAGCCGACTTACATTCATCCGTTCCATCGAATACTGCTAAAAATTTTTCTCTCATATCATAACCTTTATTATATATCTAACCTAGGCCAATAATTTTTTTTATTTCTTTTATATTTTTTTCTGACTTTTCTTTTGCTTTTATAGCACCGTCATTAAGAACTTCCCTAAGAAAACCCTCATCATTATCAATTTTTATCAATTCCTGCCTTATTGGCGATAACCTGTTAATCAATAAATCTGATAAATCATTTTTAAAATCAGAAAACTGTTTTCCAGAATAATTATTAAGAATATTTAAAATCGGCTCTTCACCTAGTGATGAAAAAATATTTAATAAGTTTTTAACTTCTGGGCGATTATCTAATTCACCAATTGACTCGGGAATAGGAAATTGATCTGTTTTAGCCTTTGATATTTTTTTTATAATTAAATCATTTTCATCCCTAAGCTCGATTCTGGTCATTGATGATGTCTCTGATTTTGACATTTTTTTTGTCCCATCCCTTAATGACATAACCCTGGAGGACTCCTCAAGTATCAAAGGTTCCGGTATTGGGAAAAAGTCTTTGCCTCCAAATTTTGAATAATCATTATTAAATTTTTGTGCAATATCTCTGGTAAGCTCAAGGTGCTGTTTTTGATCGTCACCAACTGGTACTAAATCTGCAAGATATAGCAAAATATCAGCAGCCATTAAATTTGGATATGTGTATAGTCCTGATGAGACTTTTTCTTTATTTTTTCCTGCTTTTTCTTTGAATTGAGTCATTCTATTAAGCCATCCAACTCTTGAAATACAGTTAAAAATCCAAGATAATTCCGCATGGTAAGGAACTGCAGATTGAACAAATATTGTTGATTTAGTGGGATCAATTCCACAAGCTAAGTATGCTGAAGCAACATCTAAAATATTTGCCCTTAAGTCTTCTGGATTTTGCCAGACAGTAATGGCATGTAGGTCAACTATACAGTATAAACAATCAAAATCATTTTGTAAGTTAACAAAATTTTTTATAGCACCAAGGTAATTACCAAGGTGAAGGGAACCGGTTGGCTGTACACCGGAAAAAACTCTTTTTTTATTATTTGATGACAAACCAACTCCTTAAGAGATTAAAATGCTAACAATACTACGTATATCATTTTTGCTTAATACACCTAATAAAAATAGAATTAAAAAATAAATTGTTACTCCAGTAAAAATCAAAATAATGATTGATAAAATGCCACTTATGTCGGTTAAGTAGTTATACAGAAAATATACGATTATCCCCATAATTGCTGAAGATATGAAAATTTTTAATATATCAAAATTAAATTTTTTAGAAAAAAGAAGTATCATTGAATCTCTAGACTTAATAATTAATAAAAAAAGATTAATCCATGAGGAAAGAGATGTCGATAATGCTAATCCAACAACTCCGTATTGAGGAAATAAAAATAAGGCTAATATTATGTTAAACCCAATAGCAAATAAGCTATAAAGAAAAGGATTCTTAGTATCCCCTATAGAATAAAAAATAGGTAGATATATTTTCATTAATACGAAGGCGGGTAGCCCCATAGAAAAAGCTATAAGAGTTTTAGATACGACGATAGTATTTATCTCATTGAATAATCCATGTTGATATATTAGAGAAATAAGTGGAATTGATATAATAGAAAGACCAATTGCCGAAGGAAAGCTCATTATTAGGGCAAACTTTACTGATTTTTTTATAACCAATGTCATTTCCTCAAGATCATCTTTGATATTTAGTGAGCTAAGCGTAGGCAAAAGAACAGTTCCTAGTGAAATACCAAAAAGTGCTAAAGGTAACTGATATAGCCTCTCCGCGTAATATAGTGTGGAAATACCCCCTTGAGCAAATGAAGCTATAACTCCAGATATAAGTATATTAACTTGCAAAACCAGACCGGTTCCAACCTGAGGCTTTGCTCGATCCCAAAATCTATTTATCTTATCATACTGCTTAGGCTTTTTTAGTCTCAAAGAAAAACCGAATGCCTTTAGCGTAATGAAAATTATAATAAATTGAAAAAGACCTGCAATTGTCACTGCAAAGGATAATAAATAACCTGTCATAAAGATATCTTTACTCGGCAATAAAAGGGCTGCTATTAGAAAAAAATTCAAAATAATAGGTGATAATGAAGTTATCGAGTATCTACCTAGAGAATTTAGTATGCCAATGCCAAGTGATGATAGAGAAATAAATAAAATATAAGGGGCAGTAATCCTTGAATAGATTATTGAAAGATTGAATTTTATTGGATCATCGCTAAAGCCGTACGCCATTAAGTACATGAATAAGGGCATAAGAATCTGAAGCAAGCAGGCTATTGTTGCTAAAGAAATAATCAAAACAAACAATATATCTTGTGAAAAATTAATAGCGTTTCCTTTGCCGACTAAAAGCCTTTTAGAAAATATTGGAACAAAAACAGCTGAAAAAGCTCCTTCTGCAGTAATTCTCCTAAAAATATTTGGCAGTCTAAGGGCTGTAAAAAAAGCATCTGCAACCATAGTGACGCCGAGAATATTACTAATAAGAATATCCCTTATTAATCCGGCAAATCTACTTACTAGTGTCAGAATAGCAACAGTGAAAGTTGATTTAAAAAACGAATTTTTTTTTAGTGCTTTTTCCATGATTAAAAAATCTTTGAAAGTTTATTAATAATAGATTTTTTTGACTGATGGTGTTCAATTCTTTTATTATTTGAATCTAATACGTAAAAAACATCAACAACCCTTTCTCCAAAAGTCGCAACTTGTGCTCTAAATAAATTTAGCTCCATTTTATTTAACGAGTTTGCTAAATCATACAAAATCCTAGGTCTATCTTTTCCACTCACTTCTATAACTGTGTAGTCTGATGAAATATTGTTCATTATTTTTATTGCAACTGGAACACTGAAAGCGTCTATTCTTTTATCATTAAATCCTTTGACGGGAATGTCTTCAATTATTTTTTCTCCATCTATAAAATTAATAATATTGCTCTTGATTCTCTCAAGTCTCTTTTTTTCCCTTATAGGCTTATTGTTATTATCCTGAATCCACACAACATCAACTGCTATACCTTTGGAGTTTGTAAATATTTTTGCATTAACAATATTAATATCCATCGAAGAAAGTGCACCAGTTAATTTAGAAAATAGACCAATTCTATCCTGAGACATTATCGAAACTTCAGTAGTTTCAAGATTTTTTTCATTATGGATGGATATAATAGGTTTATTTTTAAAGTCTTTTACATACATGAGTGTATGACGAAGAATTAATTCATCACTTAGGCCTAGCCAGTATTGATCGCTATGATTATTTACCCATTCCTTGAATAGTGAATTTTTTTCAATTTTAGATTCAGAAAATAAATTTTCTATCTTGCTAGCAACTCTAGCACTTCTATCATTCCCTAAAACATCTCCAGCTATATAAGAATAAGTCTCCTTATATAATTGATCAAGGAGTTGCCCCTTGTAAGCATTCCAAACATCTGGGCCAACAGCAGTTATGTCTGCAATTGTCAGAATAAGTAAAAGTTTTAATCTATCGGGTGTTTGAACAATAAGAGAGAAGTCTTTTATAGTCTTTTGATCCATAATATCCCTTGTCTGAGAAAAATCACTCATAACAAGATGTTCCTTAACTAGCCAAGATATAGTTTCAACCTCATAATCGGTTAACTGAAATCTATCGGAAAATTTTTCTACTATTAAGGCTCCTGCCTCAGAATGATCTTCATCACGGCCTTTTGCAATGTCATGGAAAAATAAAGCTATTGTTAATATTTTTTTATTAAGGCCTTCTTCAATTAGATCAGTTACTAGCTCAGGGACACTAGCTTTTGATGAATAAAATAACTTATTAAGCTCGCCAATGGCTCTAAGTAAGTGTTCGTCAGCCGTAAAGTGATGATACATATTAAATTGCATTAAACCAACAATCTTTCCAAAATCTAAAATGAACCGCCCGAGGACTCCACTCTCATTCATTGCTCTTAATGTTGATTCTGCATTCTTTTTACTTAACAAGATTTTTAAAAAAAGATCGTTAGCCTCTATATTTGATCTTAACTTTACGTTAACGAGACCTAAGGACTTTCTTAAAATCTTGACTGCATTCGGATGAATTAGAAGATTCTGTTCTGAAGAAAAATAAAATAACCTTAAAATATTAAGCGGGTCCTCTGCAAAAAAACTATCTCTTGGAACATTAATTCTCCCGCTTGTAACAATAAACCCATCAAGATTTTTAGCGTACAGAAAACTGATAGCCTTAGAAATAACTGGTACAGATTTTTTTTGTCTTTCCTCTAAAATTGAACATATAGATCTAGTTAAATCACCAACCTCTTTAGCAATAAGAAAATAATGCCTCATAAATCTTTCTACGCCCATTAAGCCCTTTCGATCCTCATAACCTAACCTCGAGGCCATTTCTTTTTGATCATTAAAATTAATTACTTCTTCAGATGGCAATCCCAATTGAACAAGTATGTTAGTTTTGGTTAGCAAATCATTATTATCTTGAGAAAATTTTACTCCTAAGTCTTGATAGACATTATCTTCGTATCCTAAATGCTTACCATAATTTTTATTAAGCATTACATCAATGCCAAGTGAAATATATTTTTTTGCAATTTCTGGTGTAATTGCAATTCTTGTTTCAACATTAAGATTTTCTAAGACAGATCCAAT
>ERZ802822.2390-NODE-2390-length-10513-cov-12.668264_pt1 | contig 10513 bp, 5 predicted proteins | sample MGYA00345649_ERZ802822 | MGnify/ENA primary metagenome ERZ802822 (study PRJEB30503, sample SAMEA104212359) | marine metagenome | biome: Westerlies Biome; feature: [SRF] surface water layer (ENVO:00010504) within the epipelagic zone...; material: water... | reverse complement strand
GGCAGTTTGCAGTTCATCCTCATTAAGCAATCTAATGAGACCAGCTCCACCCATGATGCGCTCCTATTCAACAGTGTTAACGGCGTCAGCAATCCAACGCTTGCAAACGTGACGATAGAAGCTAGTGCCGATGGGTCTGCTTCACTAGGGACTAGCACTATCGCTGCTAACGCAGGTGCCTTTCTTCACAATGTGGCGGTCACCATAGCCGAAGATAGCGCCGGCACTTTTGATACTTGCGTTGACATTGATCGAGATACCGTCCAAGCAGTTAACGGTTCTAACCTAGTTTTAAATAATTGGCTCTACGATTGTGCTAACGCGGCGGATAGCAACGGCTCTTTAGCGAACATTGATGGCTTCAGCGGTGCGGCAGTGAACCCACAGCTCGACAGCAACTTTGCTGCGCAGGCGACGGAAGCGGTTCTCAACGAGCCAATAGATTGGACTGCGATCAACGAAACCTACCCTACATCGGGAGCTGACACTGATTTCCTGGAGTCCACAGACTACATTGGGGCGGTAGATCCAAACCTCATTGGACTGCCTTGGCATAGACGATGGACCATTCCGGATACATTGGACGAATACGGTATTGGCGACAACCGTGGGTCGGATACTGACGGAGATTTAGTGTTCGACGTGTTCGATGCCTTCCCTGATGACGCCAATGAGGCCGCCGATACTGACAACGACGGCACAGGCAACAACGCTGACGCTGACGATGATGGCGACGGCATTCCCGACGTTGAGGATGCATTGCCTCTCGATCCCAATGAGAGTGTGGATACTGACGGCGACGGCATTGGTAATGAGGAAGACACCGATGACGATGGCGACGGTGTGGTCGATGATGAGGATGCATTCCCGTTAGATGCGTCTGAATCCATCGACACCGACGGTGACGGCATCGGCAATAACGCTGACACCGACGACGATGACGACGGTGTTGAAGATACCTTAGATGCCTTCCCGCTGAATTCAGCTGAAACCTTAGACACCGACGAGGATGGCATTGGCAACAACGAAGATGACGACGACGATAACGACGGCATTGCTGACACCGCCGATGATCTACCTTTGGATGCGTCTGAGACGATTGATACCGACGGTGACGGCATCGGCAATAACGCTGACACCGACGATGATAACGACGGCGTTGCCGACACCGCCGACGACCTTCCCCTCGATGCCAGTGACTACATCGACACCGATGGCGATGGCACGGGCAATCTCACGGACACCGATGATGACGGGGACGGGACTGCCGATACCTTAGACCCTCTACCCCTCGATAATACGGTGACTACCTGGGGTACTGACCCGAACGCGATTACCTGTCCCACGGGTACTACCTCAACCGGTACCGGGTACTGCGAGTTGCCGTCACAAATATCGAGTGATTTAACGTTAACGGCGGGCAATGCCTATCTCCTCAACGGTGTCGTCACTGTTGGCAACGGCAACCAGGAGCTGGCCTCCACCACCGAGCTTGCAAGTGGCGCCGCCCTTCAAAATGTCACCTTGACCATCGAAGCCGGGGTCAATGTCTACGGTAAGACCAACACGGGTGCCGTGCTCATCATCACGCGAGGTTCACAGATCGTTGCCAATGGGACCGAGTCCAACCCCATTACGTTCTCGGGTGAGGACGAGGGATTTGATGGAATAGAAGAGTTTGGTGGCTTAGTGCTGCAGGGCTTTTCTGGGGAACCCAACAATGGTGCTTTGGGTGAGTTCGGCGGCGTCACAGCGGGTGTATTTGATGACAATGACAGCAGTGGCCAGCTTCAATACGTGCGCGTTACCGAGACGGGTGAGGAACTTGACGCGCTCGATGGCGGCGGCACACATCTCTCGAGCGGCATTGAGTTCCATGGTGTCGGCACGGGTACCGTTGTGAACAACATACAGGTCCACACTGGAGGCTGGGATGGCGTCGAGATACGTGGTGGAGCCGTCAACGCAAAGCACCTTGTTCTCACCGATAATCTTTATGCGTCGCTTCAAATTCAGGACGAATATCAAGGGAATCTTCAGCACATTCTAGTTCAGCAATCGAACAGTATTGATGAAGCCTTTGCAGCTGATGCAGGTGCATCGAAGCCAACCATTGCAAATATGACAATAGTTGCCAGTACAGTAGTACAAGGTTATGTGATGACGTGGGCAGGAGGTGCGGGCGGCTTTTTCCACAACACGGCAATAAGTGTCGGGGGCGACAGCATACGGAGCTTCGACGCATGCGCTGGCATCACCGGTGACGACTCTCAAGGACTCATCGGTTCTGCACTCGTATTCAACAATCTTTTCTACGATTGTGCGAAAGGGACAGGAAGAGGTGATTTGGCGAACGTCGCGGGCCTGAGTGGTACATCCCGTGATCCAAATTTAGACAGCAATTTTGCAGTGCAGGCAACGGGGGCAGTTCTGAGCGAAGCCCTGAGCTGGACTGCGATCAATACAACATACCCCGCGTCTTCGGCTGACCCTAGTTACCTAGACTCAACAGACTACATTGGGGCTGTGGACCCCAATATGATCGGTTTGCCTTGGCATAGACGATGGACCATTCCCGATACATTGGACGAATACGGTATTGGTGATAACCGTGGGCCAGATACTGATGGAGATTTGGTGTTCGACATTTTCGATGCATTCCCCGATGACCCGGCTAGGAGTGCCAACGTTGATAACACGGGCGAGAATATTGCTGGCCTTGGAGACAATGGCACCGTTACACGTAATAAAAACGATCCATCCCAACACCCTGCCGGCGCTTTCTTCACCGTGGGCACCGAGTCCGAGGGCACCGAGTCCGAGGGTGGTCTCACATTGCCCAACCTAGGCTCCAATGGGCGTACAAAACCGAGTGTTGATAGCGCCTCGCTGGTAATACGATCGATGCCGGGGGGTACTGGAGCTACAAAATCGACCAATGCGTCGTCAACCAGAAACGAGCCACTCGTCTATCGCCTCGTATCAGAGCCCAGCTTTGGTGAGGTCACCTTCTCATCGGAGGCAAATACCTTCACTTATTTCACAACCCAAAAATCTAGCGCCAATGATTCTTTCACTTACAAAGCACGTGACGGCGTCTCTGAGTCTTCGGTTGCGCGAGTGGATATAAGTATTGTTGGGGATCCACTGTTTGAATTCCAGTGGCACTTAGACAATACCGGTCAAGCTAATTTTGCTGAGACTGGCGGCCTAGCGGGGAATGATCTCAACCTTGAGAACGCGCTCAAAAATAAGGGCCTTACGGGACGGGGGATAACCGTTGCTGTTGTCGATGAAGATTTAGACATCGGGCACGAAGATTTGTCTGCCAATGTCGTGATAAATGAATCCTATGACTTTATTAACGGTGACACCGACCCTACGGTAGCCGAGGGTGATGGGGGACATGGTACCTCTGTAGCCGGAATCATTGCCGCGAGAGCATGGAACAACACAGGGGGACGGGGTATTGCACCCGAGGCATCGCTGAAGGGCTTTAACTTCCTAGAGGATCAAACGCTTGCTAACTATATCTCGGCGTTTGGTGGTGAGCGCTTCTCGCAAGACGTAGATATTTTTAACTACAGCGCCGCTATGCAGCCACAGAAAAGTTTTTCCGTATTGCCCGCAATACAACAAATGGTGATTACCGAGACACTCCCCGCCATGCGCGACGGCAAAGGTGCTATTTTTGTTAAGTCGGCTGGAGGCTCTTTCGGCCCATCCCATGTGGACTGTGGCCACCCCCAAGAACTGCGCCTTTCCTGCATTGACTCCGTGACAGACAACCACCACATCTACCAGCAAGTGATCGTCGTTGCATCACTAAGAGCCGATGGCACAAAGTCTCGCTATTCATCAGTCGGCGCTACGACTTGGATATCTGGCTTAGGGGGCGAGGATGGTAACCACTCTCCGGCCATTATGACGACGGACCAATCGGGCTGTGACAAGGGCTATGTTAGAGCGGGGAATGTCTTTGCTAATACCTTTGATAACGCTGCGAACCCTCCTTTGGAAAATAGTGGATGCAATTACACCTCCGCATTTAACGCCACATCGGCTGCAGCACCGTCCGTTGTTGGTGGCATAGCCCTAGTTCTTGAGGAACGTCCTGATCTCTCATACCGCGACGTGAAGGGAATTCTTGCAGCGTCTGCTCAAAAAATAGATACGGAGTTTGAGCCAGTCGTAGTCGACGGAATTACTTATTACGACTGGGTGGATAACGCAGCAGGTTACTCGCATCACAACGGGTATGGCTTTGGCAGGTTTGATGTAGATCGTGCCGTTGCATTAGCGAACGACTACGACAGCACTGCATTGGGCCCCCAGACGATTTCCGTATGGGAAGATAACGTCTCGGAAGAGGTCATTACAGTACCTGCCGGCAATGAAGCGACATCCTCGATCACCACTACAGTCAAAGGAACTCTTGAGTTTGTCAGAGTTCGCTTAGATCTATCGGCGCCTGGAATCAAAGAAATGGGGGTCAGACTCACCTCGCCTTCAGGCACTACTGTGACGTTGTTCCAGCCTAAGACACATGTAGACACAGACCCGGCAGGTGTTATTTATTTAGCCACTTCGGCACTTTACGGTGAGTCAACCGACGGAACTTGGACCCTAAGATTGTTCGATCATGAAGACGATGGCCTAGACATCACGCTGAATGCGTGGGCCATTAAGTTCTTCTATCACTGAGGAGATGATTTCATGAAAGGTGCATTCTGGATACGAGCAGCGCGCATCAGTTTCGCTTCAGCACTCAGCGTAGGCTCCCTGCATGTCAGCTCCGAGCAACTGGAACAAGGTGTCACTTATTCGCCGGCGAAAGACTGGATTTTAGTAGAGAAGAACCAACTGCGGGGACTCACGCCGGAGCGACAACTAGGGGACTACTATGTGGTGAGAGAGAGTCAGGCCGCTACGCTGGGCCGATCGGGCTACCGAGTTAAACGGGAATTAACGTTAATGGAAGCGGGGCCCGGTAATTTCGCCATTGCAGACGGGTCCGTAATTGTCATCGCCAACAATCAGCGGCAATTGAATGAGCTTATTCTCGACTATAGCCTTGTTATCAAGCACACCTTCACGGCAATGCCTGCAGCCCTTATACAATTTGATAGCGTCGACAGCGCCGAGCGCTCACTGTCTGAACTTCGCACTGATGAGCGAGTAAAAGTGGCGGAGCTCAATCTCAAAACCTTCGCAGATGTGGCACAGTAATCGCGCTAAGAAACGAGAGCAACGAAGGGACGTAAATAAAAGAGGAAGGGAAGCTAAGGTAGTCACTGGAAAACTACAACGGAAACTCCGAGAACAGCCAGATACTGACCGCAGTTTGCGTCTCTAACATCACTCTGTATCGTGAAGACTGGCAAGGTACTCAACATTCGAGTTGCTCGATTTTTGCCAGACGTCGGTTCTATCAAACTGCGCAGCTAAATCCTCGGGAAATTCGATAATTTGCACTGAGGGCTCAAACGCTACATTCGGTTGGGCACGAAAACGACGCGGCATACGCTCGCCTTGCGGTAAAATAGGTAACACACCCTTTAAGTTGTTGGATGCGTCCCAAAAGACGAGGGCAACTGTGCCTTTAGGGTAGTTTTCCAACCGGATGCTCACCGCCTCTGCCCTCGCAGTAGCGTCGGCCTGAGTAGGCTGGTTCTGCGACACCGTGAATTTCACAGGAACATTGCCCTTTTTGGCAGGTGCGCTTAACACTGTGACTCTGGGCTCCGAAGTCAAGAGCATCAGTTCGGTCGAAAAAATATCTTGCGACAAGACAAGGATAAGACTGCCGACAAAAACACTGAGATATTTGTTCATGCTACTTCCTCTTGCACACGTCAATAACATCGGCACACACCGCTAAAAGTATGTCCAATCAATCATTACCTGGACACCCAGACCAGAGCGCTCGATAAAATACTTGATATCGGGATATTTGCTTTCTAGCTCACTGATACTTCGCGCCTCAGTTACCAGCGAGCCATTCGATCGATAAGCCTTTAGAGTGGAATGACAGTAGGTGATACCGACCTCTGTCCAAGCCGTGTTTGACTCTGGACAGATATAAAACCCGCCTTCTGGCGAGAAACGGCCAAGATAGACATCGGCGAAGGTATCCAGCTCATCAACTACTTTGATGACCGGCTCGGCTGACTGATCGCGAATGCGATAACCAACGCGCGTGGATGAGCCCGAGGGTTTTCGGGGTATTTTAAGACGCCCGACGAAGTCGTCACTCGGACCGCCCTGTTGATAATCAATACCCGCGCTAGCCAGATCATCGACAGCCACACCGTCTACGAACCACTCAAGTTCAAACAGTGCAGGCGGTAACTTGACGTTGTAGTCAAGTATGGCCGCTTCGGCAGCGGGCGAAGGTAAAAACAGGGTAACGTCTTGTAAACCCTGCAGCTGAAGCGCCCTCAAGAACTGCGCTTCATTGCCGACAGCGTCATAGTTAACAGCATCGGATGGCGTTCTCGCCTCTAGCCATGCCAGCGTATCAGCTTCAGAAGTGAACTCTCCGTTCATGATGCTGTTATAGGACGAGCGGAAGCAGTGGGTGTCATGAAAAAAACACCCTTGCCAATAGCCGAGCGCGCTGTTTGAGGTGTCATCCACCGTATTCCACCCCGGAATATCGCTTGTTTGCCGGTACTGATGCTGCCACTTCACCTCCGACACAGCATCTGCCAGCGTGATGTCAGCATGTAAAAAATCAATTGTTCTCGACTGCGACGCAAATTCGCTCGCTGCTTTACCGTCTGTATTCTGCGCACGAAACGCCTCGGTGGAGTGATCTCCCAACCAGCCGAACGCGCGCCCCATCTCACGTTTCATCGTCCAGATAAGCTGGTTTGGACCAATCTCACCCTCAGCATCAACTGCAGACGTCATACCCTGAACGATATAGCGACCAGTCGCCGCATCATCGCCGGGAAACCCCGTCACAAGAGAAAAAATATCGGCTGCCACCCTGACATCGGTCAGTTCATCGTAGAGCGTTAACGCCTCTAAAAATGAGAGCGCCTGAGGAATAATGTCAGACATGCAATAAAGATTTGGGGCACTCGGGTTACAACCGGTACTGACTCTAAAGGGAACATCCGCACCTTCTGGGAAATCAATGACCAATAGATTAAACAGCGCATTGACCAATGCACGCCGCCGCTCATCTCCCTGAACAAAAAAGTCGCCGTAATAAAAAGTCAGTGCTTCCCAGACAGCCGTCTTGATCGCTTGATCAGTCAGATCATCAAGCACCACATAATGATCGATTTGACGCTCTTCGAGCCCGACATTTCCAAACAGCTGAATGACACGGGCACGATCAGGACTAATAGACATTATCTGCGCGCCCCAAAAGTCGACAGTGGTTTCAACGTCATCGATCCCATCACTGACCATGATCGTGGCTTGACTGGGGCCTGAGATGTAATCCGATGGAGGGTTAACAGTAACCGCCTCTCCGTCTAAGACTACCGTCACCGATTCTCCGTTTAGAGTGCCACTGAAACTGAGCGCCTCGATTGGGCTATCAATATCGGAAACCGCTATCGTCAGGGCAAAGGAGGGGTCGGCCATAAGCAGGTCGAGTCCCAAATCGGTCGGCAACCCATTGGCCGTCACCGTTATCACCGGTGCATCGTTAACAGAACTCACTGTCACGCTATAGTCCGCCGACACACTCACGCCTTCTGCAGACGCGACAACACTAAAACTGTCATTGCCAAAGTAGTTTTCAGCTGGTGTGTAGGTGAGCGCATCACCCTCGAGCGATACGATACCGTTTTGAGCTTGTGTGCTAAGCGAGTAACTGAGCGACTCAAGCGCAGTGCGATTAGTAGAGAAAACATCAACCGCAACAGTTACGGGCGTGTCCTCTTCCGTGCTAATAGCACCAACAGAGCCGGTGATTGCCAAGAGCGGCAAAACCTCAACAGTCACTGAGCGTGAGTAAGCTTCACCCTCACCACGGCAACTGACGGTATAGGTCTCAGACCCCTCGGCGCTCGGCGTGACGATCTCACTTCCGGAGGCATCTTTAGCACCCGACCAGCCGCCAGAGGCCGTGCAGCTTGTCGCGTTGGTACTCGACCAAGTAAGCGTTAATGGTGAGCCTGTGGCAACGGTTGAAGTTGAGGCTGTGAATGAGACGGTGACATTGGGTTGGCCATCGCTAGTGCCTCCACAGGCGAAGAGAAAAAGCGGTAAGAGAACAGTTAAAAATCGCGAAACCCGTTCAAATTGAATCACGTTTGGCTACCTCGCAAAGGGTCCTGTGCAATGAAGGTTGTTATGCGTCTGCCTATTCATTCGGCCATGTCACTTAATTTGTACTCACTCTAGTCCGCACTGACATCTAAATAATACCCGACAGCCTGGTGGCTAAAGAGAGCTTTATGCCGATTAACCGACGCTTCTTTACGTACCTGCAACACTAGCTCAACTAGCTCCTCGTTCAGATGTAACATGACTGCACTGGCTTCTGAAAAAAGCTCGGAACTCTCGGGCGCCATCGTTTGAGCAGAACAACGGTCCAGTCGCTTCCGGCGCGAACACTCTAGCTTTGACACTCGATCCCAATTGCCATTTTGAGCAGCCTTTAGCATCTCATCAGTCGCAAGCAAAACGTGCGGTGATTCACGAAATTGGCTCCAATACCGACAAATGCGATGGTTAAAGATAGCCTGTCTTCGCATCCAAATAGTGCCCAATCGCCTCGTGCGCTCCCCTGTCGCCCTTGTGCCGAACAGCAGCATTAGCCTTGGCCGCTTCCAGTAAAGCCACGAGCTCTTCGTTCATGTGTAGCATGATGGCCAGAGCCTCTGAGAACAGTGCGCTGTTTTCTTCGCTCACTGGCGACGAAAAACACTGTTTAATCAGCTGGCTGCGTTTGTTTTCCATCGCTGTTACTAATGCCCAGTCTCCTGACTGGGCCGCAACAAGCATACGCGAGGTGCGAGTGAGTACATTGGCCAATAAAGCGCACTGACCGTGTCTCGCGAGCAACGCTTCGAGGCACCGTTCGGTTATTGCTGAACCCATCAGAAATTACCCCGTCTGTTTTACCGACTCAACCCAACCGGCTCGCACTTCGCTCAACAGCGTTGCCACTTCATCAAGTATCGCAACATCTCTTTTCATATTAGCCTGAAACAACTGGCGTACGAGGTAGTCATAGAGTGACTCAAGTGTCTTAGATGCGTCCGCACCCTTGTCATGATCGAGGTAAGCGTCGAGGCTAGCCACTATGTCAATGACCTTGCCAATCACTTCACCTTGCTCGGTCAACTCACCGCGCTCTATGTGCCCTCGGGCTCTAGCGACGCGCTCTAAAGCGCCATCCAACAGCATGGTAATCAACTGAGCAGGAGAGGCCGACTCAACACCTGACTGTGTTTTTGTTTGCGTGTAGGCGCTCATTGCGGTTCTTGCATTCATTTCCAGATCTCCTTAATTAATCCTTTCTTGGCTTCATCGCCTCAAACTGTTGCGTTAAGAAATTACCCGTCGTTTCAATTTCCGCAAGCAAGCTATCCATGGCGTTTAGCTGCGCAAAGTAGCGATCTTCCAGTGACTGCATCCGGCGCGCCAAATCAGTTCTATCGTCGCTAATGGCGGTCAGTTGAGTGCTTAAGCTGTTGATTCGCGAGTCGAAAATACCGGTCGTCGACACCAAGAAGCCTTCCATGAGCGTCTCGAGCTTCTCTGCCACTCCTTCGACCGCCGTCCCGCTCACGGTGGTGCTGGCAAAAACACCTGTCACCTCTGTAGGCGCCGCTGCGAATGCTGTTTTGAAGGTCGATTGCGTGAAGGTCATTACACCTGACTTATCGATACTGATACCGACGTCAGCTAGTGAGGTATAAGAGCCTGACAGGCCTGTCACTGACTGCCCGAGCTCCGAGCGAATTTGCGACATAACCGATCGTGCGGTGGAGTCGCCCTGAAGCGCACCCGCCGTGCCGGTTGTCGCATCGTACTTTGTTAGATCTTTAAACAAGGACGCATAGGCATTGTATTTATCAACGAAGGCCTGCACGTCAGCAACAATCGTATCGGTGTCCGTTTTCACGTCGATGGTGATCGCCGAGGACGTCGCACTCAGTAAATTAAGCGTCACACCATCAATAACGTCGGTAACGGTATTGGAGGCACTTGAGACCGCTAGGCCGTTGATTGAAAAATTAGCGTTTGCGCCGGCTGCGTATTGAGTGAGCTGTGAGCCACTACTGTTAAATGCGAGGCGGGATAGTCCGCTGTCATCAGCATCCCCACCCTCACTGTCGCTGACAGTAATCGACATGCTCTTCGATAAGCCGGTCTCTTCAGACACCAGCAGTAGCTGGTAATCATCACCGTTCTTCAAGATCGACGCATTTACCCCAGCGCCTGCGTTGTTTATTGCATCCCGCACGCCGGCCAGCGTGTTGTTCGAAGAATCAATGGTGATATCAACCGAGCTCGTCTGAGAAAACGAGGAGTAAGTCGA
>ERZ802822.2388-NODE-2388-length-10521-cov-6.060513_pt1 | contig 10521 bp, 10 predicted proteins | sample MGYA00345649_ERZ802822 | MGnify/ENA primary metagenome ERZ802822 (study PRJEB30503, sample SAMEA104212359) | marine metagenome | biome: Westerlies Biome; feature: [SRF] surface water layer (ENVO:00010504) within the epipelagic zone...; material: water... | reverse complement strand
TGCGGGTGGAGCAGAACCAGTCCACCGACTTGGGCAGCGTTACCCCGACTTTGGGCGGGGAGGCTTTCAGCTATCACCCTCTACCGGCCAAAATGATATCCCGGCGGCAGGGGTTGTCGTTCGTCTATTCCGCTGGCCGCGAGACCCACAGTCTCAGTTTTGAAGAGGCCCGCGCGCTCAAACCGTTCTAAGGCGGCACCCAAGGATAGGGCTGCAAAGGCCAAGCAGGTCGTTCTTCGTTTACTAAGCGGAACGTGTTGCGGGCCTTTGTCCTATGCTGCGGGGTCAGCGATTTCGAGCGCGAACAGCTGACTGCCCGCAGAAACTTGCGCGCCGGGATCGAAGCGTTTGATACCTCTTTCAATGCAATACTCGATTCCTCGGTAGTAGCACGCTTCGAAATGTAAAAAATCGAATTCCTTAAGGCAGCCCCAGTACCGGCCATAGAGCGTATCGTCATCAACAAAATACAGGGCCGCTGCGACGGGGTTCTCTCCTTCATGTGCAATCACCATAACCGTGCTTTCACCCAATGCAGGGCAGACGCTCGTGAAAAACTCACCGGTTAAATAGCCCTGGTGACCACTTCGCTTCAGATAGGTTGTCTGATAGCAGTAGTGGAAAAAAGCCCAGTCCTCATCACTGATCTCGCTCCCCGTTTTTGTCACAAGGTGCAGATTCTGAGCAGCAATAGCGGCACGCTCTTTCTTCAGCGCCTTGCGTTTTCGACTGTTAAAGGCGGACAGGAAATCATCGAAATCTGAATAATCTCGGTTAAACCAATGAAATTGTGTCGTCATCCGTTGTATCAGTCCGGCGTCAGCCAGTTGGCTCGAGATAGCTTCGTCGGGAAACAAAATGTGCCAGCTCGAGATATTTTCAGAGGCGCACCAGTCGGTGACTGCTGAGATCAACTCGAGTTGAGCATCGGGACGGTCGTTGTCGGTCCATAACCGAGGGCCGGTGGCTGGCGTAAACGGTACGCCGGTCACAAGCTTCGGATAGTAGTCCAAACCGCTGCGGTGCCAGGCATCAGCCCACGACCAGTCAAAGACATATTCGCCATAGCTGTGGCTCTTTAGAAACCCGGGTGCCATGGCGATTGCATGCTCGTCATCCCATAAACCGAGGTGACAGTTTTGCCAGCCCGACTGACTGCCCGTGCTGCCTGATGTTTCGAGGCCCTCCAAAAAAGCATGGGTCAAAAACGGGTAACCATTGGAGAACGAAGCCTCCCAGACGGCTTTGGGCAGGTCATTAACGCTTGGGTAAAGTCGAAGTTCCACGCTGGAGAGTCTGGTTAGTATTCAGAGCTTATACGGCGACGGCGACGTAGTGTCCCAGTAATCCGACCGCTACGATCAAGCCAATCCATTTGCTCTCGTTAAATGCCTTAAAGCAGGTTTCGCGTGATCGGTTACTGATGAGACGCTGGTGTCTCATGAACAATGCGCCCACCGCGACGATCGAAAGGAAATAACTAAGGCCAAGATTAAAGCTCATGCCGGTGGCCACAAAACATAATAAACAAAGCACCTGCAGCCCCAAAATGATCCGCGTATCAGCTTCACCAAACAGTATAGCAGTCGATTTAATACCGACTTCGAGATCGTCCTCTCGATCGACCATGGCGTATTGTGTGTCGTACACCACGACCCACAAGAGATTTGCGAGGAACAGCCACCACAGCCCAATTGGCAATGTCTCCGTGGTGGCAGCGAAGGCCATGGGGATGCTCCAGGAGAAGGCCATGCCGAGTACGACTTGCGGCAGGTGGGTAAAGCGCTTCATAAATGGATACACAACGGTGAGCGCTGCACCGACAAACGCTAGCTGTACCGTGAGCCAGTTAATTTGTATGACCAGCCATAATGCGAGGCCAAATAATCCGAACAATAGGCACAGGGCTTCGATAACAGATACCTCGCCTGTGACTAAGGGGCGATCGCGCGTGCGCTCAACAAAGCCATCAAGCTTCCTATCGCTGAGATCATTGGTGGTACACCCAGCGGAACGCATAACGAAGGCACCAACAACAAAGGTGAACAATAGAATGGGCTTTGGGGGACCCTCGGAAGCAATGATCAGACCCCAGAGTGCGGGCGCGAGTAGTAGGTAAGTGCCAATGGGCTTATCAAACCGAATCACTCGCAAGAGAGCGCTTACTTTTTGTCGTGTTAGAGCTATCGCTGACAAGGGATCATCCAAACAAGTCTGAACTGCTGATTATACGTGTGCAAATGCCTCGCGTGCGCGCGTCCAGCGCGACTCAATCTGTTCTGCGCGCTCCGGATCGTCACGAACCAGTTCCTCGGCGACCGTTTGCGCTGTCCCAAGAAGTGCCTCGTGCTCGGGCAGTCGTGCGACGCGAAATGATGACAGACCGGTTTGTCGGGTTCCTAGCACTTCCCCAGGCCCGCGAATACTCAAATCCTTCTCCGCGATGACGAAACCATCTTGCGATTCTCTCATAACGGCCAGACGCTGCTTAGCGGTTTGGCTGAGAGGCGATTGATACATCAGCAAACAGTGACTCTCTATCGCGCCGCGACCCACGCGGCCACGAAGCTGGTGTAATTGAGCCAACCCAAAGCGCTCTGCATTTTCGATGATCATCATGCTAGCATTTGGTACATCCACGCCGACTTCAATGACGGTCGTTGCGACCAGAATATCCAGCCGACCTGCGGCGAACTCAGCCATGATTTCTGCTTTTTCATCAGCACTGAGCCGTCCGTGCAACAGACCTATCTTCAGATCGGTTAAGGCTTCGCTTAGTTGCGTCGCGGTCATTTCGGCAGCATTTGCTTGCAGTGCATCGCTTTCCTCAATCAAGGCGCAGACCCAGTACGCTTGCCGACTTTCTCTGCAAGCACGGCCAACTCGGTCGATCACCTGTTCCCTGCGCGCGGCGTCAATCAACGCCGTAGTTATCGGCTTTCGCCCGGGTGGAAGCTCATCAATTACTGAGCAGTCCAGATCCGCATACGCCACCATAGACAGTGTTCTTGGTATGGGTGTGGCAGTCATCGTCAGCTGATGTGGCGTTAAGTCATTCAGCCCTCGGCGCATAAGCGAAAGCCTTTGATTGACCCCAAAGCGGTGCTGCTCATCCACAAGAACCAGTCCCAGTGATGCAAACGCAACGTGGTCCTGAAACAGCGCGTGGGTACCGACCACAATATCAACCTCACCCTGTTCAACCGCAGCCAGAGCCTCGCGCCGCGCTTTCCCTTTTATCTGGCCCGTTAGCCACAGCACCTTTACACCTAATGGCGCGAACCATTGCTTAAAGCCGCAGAAATGTTGCTCGGATAAAAGTTCGGTCGGCGCCATAAGGCCGACTTGATGCCCCGCCTCCACCATATGTGCTGCGCTAATGGCAGCCACCAACGTCTTACCCGAGCCAACATCACCTTGAAGAAGTCGTAGCATCGGTGTTGGCTTCTTCAGGTCTTCCAAAATTTCCTTGCAAACCCGGGCTTGTGCACGGGTGAGTGTAAAGGGGAGGCTGCCGACAATTGCCTCGGCAAGCGCACCTTTATGTGCCGCCTTCACAGCTCGCAGTTCCAAGGTTCTCGCCCGCCGAGAAAGCATCGAGATTTGATGTGCGATTAGCTCTTCACTTGCCAAGCGCAGTTGCGCAGGATGTCGCCCCTCCAGAATGGTCTGTATGTTCACGCTCGCAGGCGGTTGATGTAACAGAGCGATTGCATCTGCCATGGAGGGGGCCGCTTTAAAACGCCCTGTGAGCAAATCGTCTGGGGGATGTTGGGCAAGGTAGGTCAATGCCTGTCGAGCGAGATTGCGCAGAGTGCTTTGACCCATGCCTTCGGTCGTCGGATAGACAGGGGTCAAGGCAGCTTCCAGCTCGGCCTCTCGATCGCCCACATGATATTCAGGATGCGCGAACTCCGGTTGGCCTCCAACCAGGCGCGGTTGCCCGAAAAGTGTGATGATCTCGCCCACCTTGAGTTGCAGTGCTTGCGCGCGGCGAAAATGAAAAAAGCGTAGCGTTGTGAGGCCAGTTCCATCATCTACTTTGACAATGAGCGTGGGCCGGCGTCCTCTGGCTATACCGGATGCGCGTATGGTTCCTCTGACAACCGCGTCCATGCCGTCGCGCAGTTCACCAATAGCGGTCAAACGCGTCTTATCCTGATAACGCAGAGGGAAGTGAAATAGCATGTCCTCTATGGTTCGGAGACCCATAGCGTTAAGCTTTTCAAAAACCTTTGGGCCTACGCCCTTGAATTGCTGCAGCGGCAGCTGAAGAATGTCGGTCGGCACAATACATTTCGTCTTGGTGGCCCAATGATAATAGCGGCATGAAGGTATGCAGGTGAAGACTCCACGGGTAATGGTAATAGGCTTTGGTGATTTGGCTCGGCGCTTGGCACCAAAGCTCACGGGCCTAGCAGAGGTAATCGGTGTTTCTCGTCGACCTGAATTGCTTCCAGGGGCAGTCAGGGCTGTCTATGGCGATTACACGCAACCGGAATCTTTGGAAGAAGCGGCTTCGTTGAAGCCCGACGTGGTTATTTTTACCCCTGTGCCAACCAGCCGTGATCTCGAGGGTTATCGAACGGGCTATGCCAAGGCGGCCAAGAATATTTGTGACGCGCGCCTTTTGGCAAGTGCTAAGCGTGCGCTATTTGTGTCGTCTACACGCGTCTACGCCGAAAAAGCAGGGGCTTGGGTAACAGAGGATTCACCCCTCGCTGCAGGTGATCCGTTTGTGGATGCGTTGCTCGATGGAGAGTGCTGTTTTCGCCGCCATGCCACTACCACGGTCTTGCGGCCCAGTGGGCTATACGACGGTGCGAGGCCCATTATGTTGAAACCGATCATTGAGGGGCTTGCATCCCAGTTTGGCGATGGATATACCAACCGTATTCACAGGGACGACGTCGCGGGTGTGCTGGCTCACCTAATCAATCTGCACATCAACGGTGCTCATGTTCCAGCTACGCTGTCGCTCAATGACAGCGAGCCCGTGAGAACTGCGGACTTAGAGGCGTGGTGTTTCGAGCAACTCGGTCGAAAACCGATGGGTACGAGAGAAAATCAGCCGCGGGGTAACCGACGCATTAGTAATGCAAAGCTTTTGGCAACTGGTTTTAAGCTGGTCTATCCCACCTTTCGTGAAGGCTACCGCGACGCTTTGATACAACGCTCGTAGGGGCTTTAGAGAGCCAGTATAGCCTCGATTTCGACCTGTACCCCCTTTGGTAATGCGGCCACCTGCACGCAGGCACGCGCGGGATAAGGCTCGCTGAAGGCCTCCGCCATCACCGCATTGACCGTCTGGAAGTTGGCTAAATCAGTGAGCGAGATATTAATCTTCACGGAGCTATCGAGCGATCCGCCCGCAGCTTCGGCAATTGCGCTGAGATTGGCAAACACTTGTCGCGTCTCAGCCTCAATACCCCCTTCTACGACCTCCATTGTCGTCGGATCCAAGGGTATTTGCCCCGATATCCACACGGTATTTCCTACTTTAACCGCTTGTGAATAGGGGCCGATGGCGGCGGGAGCAGCGGCAGTGCTAATAACAGCTCTGTTGTTCATGAGATGTGACCTCGTTAGCGGCGACTGCAGCGAACGACCTTACGCACGCCGTCCATGACCCTAACGCGCTTCATCACGCGGGCTAGGTGGACGCGGCTGTTTAGCTGCAATTCAATCATGATGTTAGAAAAGTGTACCGACTCATCTTGCGTCGATATGCGTTCGATATTGAGGCCAATGGCGCTGAGCTTCGTCGCCAATGTGGCGATCATACCCCGTTGGTTAGCCATTTCTATCCGGATCGCGACGGGATAGGTTCCCTCGATTTGATCGTGCCATCTCAGGGGCATCAGGCGCTCAGGTTGCTCTCGGAGATCTGAGAGGTTGCGACAGTTTTCCCGATGAACGACCAGACCTCTGTCTGGACTCAAGAAGCCTTCAATGGGGTCACCGGGGAGCGGACAGCAGCACTTCGCATAGACGAGTACGTAGCCTTCGGTGCCCTTGATTTCCATGGCACTTTGATCGTTCTCAAGCGACGCACCCGCCTGACCCAGGAGGTTCGCGGCAACGACCTGCGGCAGCTGATTACCGAGAGCGATATCGGTCAGGATGTCGTCGTATGCGCTATTTGGATAATGCAAACTTACAAGTGTTTCTAATGACTCTGTTGTGACCGCATCATCGGGTTGCAAGGTCGTGAGTGCCTTCTCCAGTAACTTTCGACCCAGTTCGACAGAGTCCTCTCGTTGCTGGTGTTTCAAGAAATGTCGAATTTGCGATCTTGCTCTCGCTGTTACGGCGAAATTGAGCCACGACGGTGTTGGTCTGCCGGCCGGGGATGTCACAATTTCGACAGTCACACCACTTTCTAACGGCTCTGACAGGGGTGCGAGTTGATTATTGATGCGACAGGCCACACAGCGGTTACCTACATCGCTGTGGACGGCGTAGGCAAAGTCTACGGCACAGGCGCCCTTTGGGAGCTCCATGATGGCCCCCTTCGGCGTAAACACATAAACCTCATCGGGGAACAGATCAACTTTTACGCTCTCGATAAACTCAAGCGAGTTACCGGCCGTTTGTTGCATCTCTAGCAGACCCTGGACCCACTCTCGAGCTCGCATCTGAGGGATATTGGCATTGTCTTGCTGGCTCTTATAAAGCCAGTGAGCGGCGATTCCATTATTGGCCATATCCTCCATATCGCGGGTGCGTATCTGGATTTCGATAGGGACACCGTGCATGCCTTTAAGGACGGTATGTAATGACTGATAGCCATTGGCCTTGGGTATGGCAATGTAATCTTTGAATTCACCGGGCACCGGCTTGTAGAGAGAATGAACAATTCCGAGTGTCCGATAACAAGAATCCACGTCTTCGCAAATAATTCGAAATGCAAAGATATCCATGATGTCGGAAAATGATTTTCGCTTTTCCCGCATTTTGGAGTAGATGCTGTAGAGGTGCTTTTCTCGACCGATGACGGCGCCTTCTATTCCCTCGCGTGACAGAGCCTGCTCGAGTTGCTCGCTGATCTGCTCAATCAACTGTTTGCGTCGACCGCCGGCTGCTTCTCTTGCGGCTTCCAGACGTCTTGCACGCATCGGATAGAGTGTGCGTAAGCCAAGATCCTCAAACTCCATGCGTACTTCGTTCATGCCTAATCGCGTTGCGATCGGTGCGTAAATATCGAGAGTTTCGTTCGCGATTCGCTTTTTTGCCTCGGGCTTAAGCGCTCCGAGGGTTCGCATGTTGTGGAGTCTGTCGGCCAGTTTTACGAGAATGACGCGGATGTCTCGCGCCATTGCGAGTGCCATTTTCTGAAAATTTTCCGCCTGTTTTTGCTCGGCACTATCGAAATCAACCTGAGTTAATTTGCTCACGCCGTCCACAAGGTCGGCAACTTCCTCGCCAAACTGGGTTCTGATGTCCTCTTTGGTGACACCGGTGTCTTCGATAACGTCGTGTAGCAGCGCTGCCATGATGCTCTCATGGTCCATGTGCATTCGCGCTAGCACTGTGGCCACTGCCAGTGGATGCGTGACATAAGGCTCGCCGGTTCGACGTGCTTGGCCGTAATGCGCCTGCTCTGCATAAAAATAGGCGCGTTTTATGTCACTGACCCGATCGTGGGGCAAGTAGCTCGCAAGAATGTCCTCAAAGCCAGTAAACGACTGTCTCTGGTTGTGTGAGGGAAGAAGTTGGGGTCTTGAGGTTGTGTGGAGCCCCAGACGTCGGGTGACGTCGTTAAATGAGGCTCCTAGGGCTTGAAGAGGTGTGGACACCGGTCCTTGAATTGCGGTTTAGAGCACAGGTGTTTCGAAGCTCGCCGCAAATTCCTCTTCAGCTTCCAGCTCGTGTTCACGCGCCATAATGTCAGGAGTGATCAGGCCTTCAGCAATCTCGCGAAGCGCCAATACGGTCACTTTGTCGGCTTCTACTTCGACAAGAGGATCTTTTCCGCCCGTGCTTAACTGACGCGCACGCTTGGAAGCCAATAGCACCAACTCAAAGCGGTTATCGACGTTATCGAGGCAGTCTTCAACAGTTACTCGTGCCATCTTTGTTTCCTGCTATGTAAACGGCCGCGCAGTATAGCGATTGCGTAGCTTGCTTGTCGACTGCGAAAGCGTCGCTCTATCGAAGTAAATCCGCAATGACGCTGGTCAATTCTCGTGACTGTACCTGCTGTGACAGCCTTTGGGCGCGAATGATGGATTGAAGATCCTGCAGTGCAATTTCGAAATCGTCATTTAGGACGATGAAATCAGCTTCGTCGTAATGAGCTAATTCATCTCGCGCAGCCTGCATGCGACCTTCAATAATCTCGTCATCATCCTGTCCCCGATCGGTTAGGCGCTTGCGCAGCGCAGCAGTCGAGGGCGGAAGAATGAAGATGGACACGGCGTCATCAACCAACATTTTGACCTGCCGAGCGCCTTGCCAGTCAATTTCTAGAACAATGTCGATGCCTTCAGCGAGCCTTTCTTGTATCGCGTGCCGGCTAGTCCCATAGAAGTTTCCAAATACCTGTGCCCACTCGAAGAAGCCATGGGCGTCCCGGATTGACGTAAATTCTGACTCATCGACAAAGTGATAATTGACGCCGTCACTTTCACCTGGGCGGATAGCACGTGTCGTGTGCGATACCGATACCTGCAGATTAGATGTGCTTTCTAGAAGCGCTTTTACCAACGATGTTTTTCCTGCACCACTGGGAGCAGATATGACATAGAGCTGGCCTGTCGTATGGTCCTGTTTATTCAATGTTCTGCACCTGTTCCCGCATCTGCTCAATCAATACTTTGAGCTCTACCGCGGCATTGGTGGTTACTAGCGACGTCGTTTTAGAACCGAGAGTATTCGCTTCGCGATTCAGTTCTTGCATTAGAAAATCCAGTCTGCGCCCACACGGCTCGTTAGCGGACAGTGCGTCACCGATGGCGGCGAGATGAGCATCGAGGCGGTCCAGCTCTTCGGCAACATCCGATTTGTTAGCCAGGAAAACCAGTTCTTCTTCCACCCGCTTGTCGTCACTCGCCACGTCGATCGCAGAAATCCGATCCATCAGCTTTTGCTGTTGGGCTGACTGAAGCACTGGTAGTTGCTCGCGATAATTGGCCACAATGGTTTGAACGCTGCCGCATCGATCAAGCAAAAGCTCCTCGAGTCTTGCGCCCTCCCCCAGCCGATGATCGCGCAGCGACTCAACGACACCAGGTATCACAGCGATACATTCCTTGTTCAGCGTATCTGCATCAAGTGTGTCGCTGACCCAAATGCCTTGTGACATCAGGATATCCAGTGCAGTGGGTGCTCGGGAATCAGGGAAGAGCTCAACGATCTTCTCAAGAGCTAATCTCATTTCTATTAGTTTGTCTTCGTTAACTGTGGCCTCAGGCGAATTTTCTGCTCGCTCCAGCCGGATCGTCAGTTCGACTTTCCCTCTCACTATTTTTTCACCGACGATTTTACGGAATTGTGGTTCAGATCGCTTAAGGACATCGGGCAGTTTGAAAGTAAGATCCAAAAACCGGCTGTTGACAGACTTACACTCGATAGACAGGTTCCATTCACCTACTGTCACGGTCTGATTAGCAAATCCGGTCATGCTCTGCGGCATGTGTTTCTCCAAGGACATCGAAAGTCGCTAGTCTAACAAGTAGACTGCGCAGCGACACCTTCGTATTCGTGAGCAGTTTATGAACTCCAAGACAACACAACACCCTGAAAAGAGACCCAGTGGTCGCCAACCCGATCAGATGCGGGACGTCGAATTCCATCTCGATTACACCAATCAGGCTGAAGGCAGTGTGCTTGCATGCTTTGGAAATACAAAGGTGCTGTGCACGGCGTCAATTTCTGACGGTGTACCGTCGTTCTTGAGGGGCAAGGGACAGGGCTGGCTAACAGCCGAGTACGGCATGTTGCCGCGATCAACCGGAACTCGCATGGACCGCGAGGCGGCCCGAGGCAAGCAAAGTGGTCGAACGGTTGAAATACAGCGCTTAATCGGCCGATCCTTGCGAGCCAGTATTGACCTCAAGGCATTGGGTGAGCGCACAATGACCATCGATTGCGACGTGCTTCAAGCGGATGGAGGTACGCGGACAACTGCGATTACCGGCGCCAGTGTTGCGGTTGTGTCGGCGTTAAACAAACTACAACGTGCGGGGGGTCTAAAGACGGATCCGTTAATTGACCGAGTTTGCGCTGTGTCTGTGGGGATGTGGAACGGTCAACCAGTCGTTGATCTTGACTATCCCGAGGACTCGACAGCACAGAGCGATATCAATGTGGTCATGCTAGCGAGCGGTGGGTTGATAGAAGTTCAAGGCACCGCGGAGGAAAAAGTATTTACCCGCAACGAGCTGAATACGCTTCTTGATCTCGCCGAATCGGCATGTCACAACCTAAATCAGGCGCAACTACATGCCCTTAGCCGCTCCTAGGTCCCGTCAGAGCACAATGTCATAGTCAATGATGACCGGCGCAGAGCTAGCGAAC